>Ga0163216_101551_pt1 | contig 12896 bp, 14 predicted proteins | sample SynspAceP_FD_167610 | JGI IMG/M metagenome (GOLD analysis project Ga0163216, IMG submission 167610) | Saline lake microbial communities from Ace Lake in Antarctica - Synechococcus sp. Ace-P (Illumina Assembly) | ecosystem: Environmental > Aquatic > Non-marine Saline and Alkaline > Saline ...
GTACTGCTGAGCAAAAAAGATGCCCACAGAATTGAATGTGAAGCACGTAAAGCCATTGAAACAGCTAATCGACTTAAGGGTTTGTATGTCCCTCTCGCAGGTTCCGTGGTTAAGACGGTTTTCAAGGCATCAAGGCAGCAGCAGCGGAGATACCTTTAGGAATATTGAAGCCTATGTTGCATAATCGGATGTATGGAACTTATCGGATTTCCTGAAACCGTTTTGATCGTCACTAGGTCAATTAATCACAACCATATTTGAGCGCATTTTGGCAGACGTGGCGAGGTCGCTTCGCTGTCGTCAATGCCCTGCCCGCTCCATTCGCTTCGCTCCCGTGTTGAGCATGACGAGCCTGCCATCGCCTGCCCTTTCTAGCGCAACGGTTGGAATTAGCCGACCAAGCAACAGAAAGAAAAACGATGACGAAACCCACAATCACAGAACTCAATGACCTACTGCGAACAACCTTCATTGGTGGCAAAATTCTCACCACTATTGGTATCAGCCAACTGCCCGCCGAGGTGCAGGAACACATCATCACGAAGGTGCGCACGTTCAATGATTTCAGCGAGGACAACGACCCATACGGCGAACACGATTTCGGAGCGTTCGAGCAATCAGGCGCGGGGAAAATCTTCTGGAAGATTGATTACTATGCGCCCGACATGGAGCACGGCAGTGAAGACCCTGCCGACCCCAAGCAGACGTGCCGAGTTCTTACGATCATGTTGGCTGAGGAGTACTGAAACCGTGTCTCATTCATGACCTGGCCTAAACAGCTAGGTCATGACTTGCCCTTTGCCACGGTGCGGCCAGTCCCGCCCGACTGTTTGTTGGTGGTTCCTCCCGCTCTCCTCGCTTCACGCTCGGCAATTTTTTGCATGGCTGTTACACGTTCGTTTGCGTTTGCGGCAGGATCGTCAACCATAGCCCATAGTTTTGCATCGTCTGGGTGCCGCTTATCGAAGCCGCGTGGAGTGTCTTTTGACTTGTCAGAGCTGCCACCAGAAAATGCGGCCTCGTCATAATCGAATCCCTCGTCTTTTTCGCTCACATCCTCGAAAGAGTTTTCAAACTCGGCCTGTTCTGCAGCCGCTTCATTTTGCTCCATTTGGGATCGTGTGGTGATCTTTCCCGTTTTTAGAAACTCGGCCCCCGCGTTGGCTAATTGCATAGTACAGTATAAAAAAACCAGAATTACAAAACCAACAGCAGATGAATATAATATAAGCTTAATGTGGTTTGAAATTATAGGGCTATTGGCTGATATCTGAATTATTAAAACAGTAAATGGACACAAAAATAACAGTATTATATCGGTTTTGAACGACCATGGATCAGGGAGATTAGCTGCGATTAAACACATTGTAATTGTGGCTACCATAGACCAGAATATTGTGTTGTTCTTGCTTAGATCAGTCGAATTTTGAAGGATGAAAATCCACGCCATACATACAGCGACACCGAGGAATAGAGAAAATATGAATGCGAATATTTTCAACCCACCGCTCCACTCATTTGGCATGTGTTGATTCCCATGCCCTGATATGGTCAGGACTATCAAAAATCTTGTGCTTTTCGAGAGCCATGTAGGGAACACGCCGAATGGTGAAGGGTTTGCCACTGGCAGTGATGACGAACGCCCTCATGCTTTCGCGCATGCCTTGGTCGTGGATTTCATTTGAGAACCGCACGGCGCGTTCACGCAGGCCAGTGCTTTTGTTGCGGGAGCGGCCACCTGCCAGCCCTTGGGTGTTGCTGGACGATGAATAGGACGTTTCGGCCAGCACGATCTTGCCCATGCGGTCGGAGATGTATTTCTCAGTTTCGAGATCGTTCAATGACCATGCGATGATGGCGCCAGCATTGCCGAGAAAGGTCTCCCAGTTTTTGCCGTACAGGTCTTGAATCTGTCCGATATTTTGGATGATCGGGCAAAGCTTGATGCCGTAGCCGCGCATATAACCCGCAGCCTTTTCGATTTCCTTGAACCGACCGAGAGCTGAAAACTCATCGAGGAAAAATAGGGTTTGCAAGCCTGCCTGATTGGTACCCATGGCCATTTTGGCGGACAGGGCGATTTGAACCGCCATGCGGAGCCAGTTTCTAAAATCGTCTATGTCATCAGGTTTCAGCACCAGATAGACCGACCAGCCCTCTTGTACAGCGTCCCAAAGGGAGAAGTCAGAGGGCTGGAGGTTGGCTTTCATATCAGGGTCGGCAATCCATTTGAGATTGCGTGACAATGTTGTGCGAAACGAGCCAGCCTCATCGGAGCCGAGCACTTCGCCGAGGACGCTCGCGGCTTCCGCCGCATGGCCGTCATCGGGCAATCTGTCATCGGTCAGGTAATCGTATAGTGCGGCAAACCCTGCCTTGATTTCTGCTTCCTCGCTTTCGCTTGGGTCATCGTCTTTGTTCAGTTTCACGTTGCCAAGTATTTTAAGCCGCAAAAATGGGAGGTTGTGATCTTGCGGTTTTTCCAAGGTCAGAACCGCTTCGATTGCGCCTGCCAACAGCGTTTCGGCGCTTTCGGAAAAATGGGCGCTTGAACCTTCCTCTGGCACGATCATCCCCGACGCCAGCTTTTTGATCTTTCGGAAACCGCCCTTGTTTGTCATGTCGATGTCGCGCATCGGGTTGTAGGTGACGCGGTATTTTTTGGCCGCGCCCCTTACCTCTCCCATGGGATCGAGGATTGCGATTTTCTGGCCTTTGAACTGGCGAACGGATGTCCCAGAGCCGAGCGCGTTTTCTTTTGTGCCACGGTGCATGGCTGTTATTTCTGCCATCTCGCCCTTTGGGTCGATCGTCAGTAATCCGCCGCGCCACCGCAGGGCATTTTGAATGCCGAAGGAAATGCCTTTCCCAGAAGCGTTACCCGCCACAATAAAAACGTGCCGATCATCGTCGGCAGGCATGGAGGCTTCAAAACCTTGCCCGTGATCTTCATGGATATGGCCGAGATAGAAACCGTCAGGATCGTATTTGTAGCGAACGAGTTCAGCCCCAGAGGCCAGCCCTGCCATGGGGTCGACCTGTTCGCTTACATCGGGGTCGCCTTCCATCGATTGTGAAATAGCCGAACCAAGCGCCGCTGCCCCACTGGCCAGACGGAACGCGCCGCCTGCTACAGCCCACATTTGCTTGAGATATTTGTAATCATCTCTTGGCATTTTTCTCTGCTTCCCACTCAGCGCGGAAATCACTGCCTGTGCGATGTTTGATCCACATAAACAAATTCTGCTTTTCTGCCGCCATTCTCAACACCCGATCTTTCAGGGTGTTGTTTTCCGCCTGTAGGACATTGATCTTGTCCAATAGTTGATCGAGGGTTTTGTCTGTCACAGGCGTCTCCCTTGCCGAGTTGCTTTCGGAGCCGCCTTCGCATGGCTCAAATTGAGCCCGTGGATTGAGGATTGCACCCGCAGGGGCGTAACGCAGGGAAGCACGGCGAAGCCGTTGCAATGCTCAAGGCATGGGCTAGAGCCATCCAATGCGAAGCGGTACCGAGGCGGCGCAGGGTTGCTATTGGTGAGCCAGAGCATTCTTTTTTCAATCCTAAAAGCATGGCCGTGAGGCCATTCCGCTACGTGGGCACTGCGTTATCGTGGGTTATGTTTAGAAGACAAGCAAGACCATTGAGCGCATTCCAGCACACGGCGGCACGGCCTCAAAACCTGCGAAACACAAGGCGGGCTAATCCCTCCGATGTCGGGAAGCCGCGCCTAGCATTTCGTTTTTTGACCCCGCACCTCATGCCGTGCGCTTCCACACCCTCAATGGTAAGATAAACAATTTTCAGAAAGGAATTTTCAATGACCAGAAACGATAAACCAATGCAATTTTTCAAAGGCCAAAAAGTGGGCGTTTGCATCAAGCCAAACGAGGTAGAGCGCCTTTTAGGTGCCATGCGGACGCTGTGTCAGCATGCCGAAATCATCAATGATGCTTTGGGCGCGTATTACGAAGGCACGACCGATGAAGCCGAACTCGATACGGTTGATCTTGTTGAAACAGCCTTGAGTGCCTTGGCAGAAAGCTGCGAAGAATTGCAGCTATCGGCGAGCCATACCTTGGCCGACGATATCCAGATCAGCTTGGACAAATATTGCGTGCTGTCAGATGAAACCAAAGCGCAGGCGTTGCATATGGCGTTGGGGAGATTGGTTGCTGAGGACTGATTTTAAGACCAGACAGAGCGGAAAGGCCGTGGGGTGATGTAATCGCTTCGCGGCCTTTTGCTTGGAGTGTGGGGCTGGATTTGTATGTGGGGATGGAACGCAAAAAGCGGAAGCGCAGTGTCGGGATGATGGAATGATTTGCAAACTACGGTGTAAATGGGATATTATGTTAAAAGAGGGTAACAAGATGGTTTAATGCGATGCATTAAATCTTGTGAGGGGTCTAACGCCACCCCTTCAAACCAGCTCAAGAGGACGATCACAGATCGACATTGCGGACATGACCACACGGATCAAACGCGGCAGGCCTGCCAAGCCAGAGGGAGAGGCAAGAACCCTTGCCCTACCCTCTATCCGCGTTAATCCCGTGGAGTTGTCATTCATCGAAACGCAAGCCGCCAAGGCAGGCTTGAGCGTTTCCGATTATGTCCGTTCCGTCAGCACCCGCCGCAAAATCACACCCCGCCGATCAGCTCTTGATGACAAGATGCTGTTCGAGCTGAACCGTTGCGGGGTCAATTTGCACCAGATCGTGCGGAGCCTGAATTTTGGCAAATCCATTCCGAACGACATCGCAGATGTGCTGGATGAACTCAAAGCGGCCATTGCCAAAGTCGGGGCATCCTATGACGCCTAAAGCGGCACAGGGAGGCCGTGCGACTGGCACCAGCTTCAAGGGCGTGTTTGCGTACTTGCAGCACGACAAACGCCTTGAAGGCGAAGAGGTGAATTTCACCTCTGACCGCGTTGAGTGGCAGGCTTTTCGGAATCTGGCGACCGACAATCCTGATATGGCCTATCGGATTATGATGGCCACGGCCAACCAGCAGGACGCGCTCAAGCGCGAGGCTGGTCAGAGCGCCGCAGGCAACAAATCCGACAAGGTGGTTTTTCATTATTCGCTTGGCTGGCATCCCGACGAGGCGGCAGGCTTGAGCAAATCCGAAATGCTCCGCGCCGCTGACGAGAGCATTCGGGCGCTTGGAGCCGAAGGCCATCAAGCGGCGATCATCGCCCACAGTGACACCGCCCACCCTCACCTGCATGTGGTCATCAATCGCGTTGATCCTGAAAACGGGAAAATGCTCGATCTCTGGAAATATCAGGAGCGGCTTTCCAAATGGGCTATGGCCTACGAGCAGGAGCGCGGGAAAGTCTGGTGCGACAAGCGGGTTGAAAACTGGAAGCGCCGCGATCTGGGCGCAGTGTTTTCTGCCGATCGAGGCGCGGCCTATCACAAGCATGACCAGGCGCAGGCGCTTGGTCATGCCAATGACAACGACATTCGCAAACTATGGGCGGAGCAGAAGGCCAAGGACGCGGCACTCGCCAAAGACGGTGAGGCCATGCATTCGCGTCATTCCAAGGAATGGAAAGACCTCTCGGCTTGGTATGCCAAGGGCAAGGAACGCATCGCCGGCAGGAATGCGGGCGATGCCTCTACGCCGTTTCAAAAAGCCCGCGCCCAGATCAAGGATCAATACCGCCCTGCATGGCGTGAGCATTTCGCGAAGCAGCGAGCCGAAACGCAGGCGTTCACCCGCCGCGAGAAGCATCTCGGCGGCAAGCTGGAAAACGCCGTTGCCGCCGTGCGTCACGCGCGGGCGCTTGGCCGTGAAGATTCCAAGGGCTTCATGGCGATGGCGTTCAACTTCCTGACCAGCTCGAAAGCTCGCACCGATGCACTTGCACGGCTACACACCGCCCAAACGCGGGAGCTGGGAGGCCGTCAGAACGCCGACATTGGCGCGGCCATTGCCAAGATCAAGGTCGATCAGCAGAAGGCCTACACAGCCCACAGGGAGGGTTTCAGCGCGAAGCGTGACGCCCTCAAGGCCAGTCAGCGTGGTGAGAAGCAGGCACTCAGCCAGAAATGGCAGGAACGCAAGCAGGAGCGTGACAGGGTGGTTGACGTTGCTGGCAGGACGGAAACCCTCAAGACCGAACGCAAAGCCACTCAGGAGCCTTCACGCGGCCAGCAGAGGTCTGAATTTAACAAGGCTGCTCGTGAGGGGCGTAAACGCAAAGGTAGAGTCAGGAAGCGCGAGCGGTGACGATCAATCGCTTTGGTGTGGAAATCTGGTGCCTAGCGGGTGACATCACGGTCAGGCTCGTGTCCTTTGTGGATGGTTTTTGAATTTCGATCGACACGATTCCTTTCATTAGCTAGACTGGCGATTCGAAAGGACTTTTCAAGTGAACAATGAGCGACCGATAGCGATCGACCTATTTGCAGGCGCAGGCGGCATGAGCCTTGGTTTCGAGCAGGCAGGTTTCGATATCGTTGCGGCTGTCGAGGTCGACCCCGTTCATTGTGCCGTCCACAAATTCAATTTTCCGAATTGCACCATCCTTCCCCGATCAGTGGAAGGCCTGACAGGCGCGGAAATCCGCAAACAGGCAGGTATCGGCGATCGCGAGATCGATTGTGTTTTCGGCGGTGCACCCTGCCAAGGGTTTTCCCTCATTGGCCACAGAGTTTTTGACGATCCGCGCAACAAGCTTGTGAGCGAATTTGTTCGGATCGTTTCCGAATTGAAGGCCAAGTCTTTTGTTTTTGAGAACGTCAAAGGATTGACGGTCGGCAACCACAAAAAATTTCTACACGAGCTGGTAAGCGCTTTCGAAGCAGCTGGCTATGCTCTCCAAGACCCTTGGAAGGTCTTGAACGCTGCACATTACGGCGTACCTCAATACCGCGAACGTCTTTTCTTGATGGGGGTTCGAAAAGGCGAGAAGCTGCCCGTCTATCCGAAACCACTGACAACTCCTGCCGACGGGCGGAAACCAATCGACGGCTTACCGCCCTGCCCTACAGTCGCCGAGGCGATCAGCGATATTCCCGATGCGGATCGTTTCGATGAACTGCAATATGAGGATTCTGTCAGGGCATCGAGATACGGTCGCCCATCCGACTTTGCGGCTGAACTGCGCTGCATGACAAATGCCGCATGGCATTTTGGATATGTGCGAGAATGGAAGCCTAACATTCTGACATCGAGTGCCAGAACTGAGCACACGGAGATTTCCAAGCGTCGGTTTTCAGAAACACCGCAAGGTGAAACCGAGCCTATCAGCCGCTTCTACCGCCTTGCGGGCGATGGTATTTCAAACACCTTGCGGGCAGGAACGGACGGATCGCGCGGAGCATTTACCAGCCCGAGGCCGATTCACTATAAGCATGATCGTTGCGTGACTGTTCGCGAAATGGCACGGCTTCACGGCTTTCCAGATTGGTTCCGTTTCAACGTCACCAAATGGCACGGCGCTCGTCAGATTGGAAATGCCGTCCCTCCTCCTTTAGCGCGTGCTGTTGCAGGTGAGATAGGTAAAGCGCTTGGGATAGACCCAAGCACGCCAGACGAAGTGCTATGTTTGGGAGATAAGACACTCTTGCAGCTTGTCATTTCTCAGGCGGCAGCACATTTCGGGATTGAAGCCCCTAAACAACGCAGGGATAGAAAAAGCGGCAATGTGAAACGTAAGCAGGCCGATATAGAGCGTGAACGCCTCTCGACGGAAAGGACGGCCGCCTTTGGCTAAAACACCGAACCGCTATTCAGCTCTGATAGAGAAGATATTTTTTGACCGCTATTCGAAGGGTGATCGCCTCGTCGAATTCGAGCGTATAGAGATCGAAGCCGCTGCCACCGATCTCGGGATCGATTTGCCGAAAAACTTGGGCGACATACTGTATTCCTTTCGGTTCAGAACGCCCCTTCCCGACCGTATTTTGGCAACTCAGCCCGAAGGCATGGAATGGCTCATTACGATGGCGGGCAAAGGCAAGTATCGTTTTGTGCTGTTTAGCTTGAGCCGCATTCTACCCAACAAAGACTTGGTAACGATCTCTGTTCCTGACTCCACCCCTGAAATTATTAGAAGCTACGCTTTGGACGATGAACAAGCACTTTTGGCGATCGTGCGCTACAATCGTTTGTTGGATATTTTTCTCGGAGTTACGACCTATTCGCTTCAGAACCACCTGCGGACGACCGTCGCAGATATAGGGCAGATCGAGATCGATGAGCTTTACGTCGGGATAGATAAGCACGGATGCCACTATATCGTTCCTGTGCAGGCCAAGGGCGGCAAAGATCAGATTTCAGTTGTGCAGACCATGCAGGACTTGGCATGGTGTAACGAACGTTTTCCAGATGTGCGGGCGAAGGCGATTTCCGTCCAATTCATGGGGCAGAACAAGATCGCCTTCTTCGAACTTGTTATTCAAGACTATGTGATGAAGGTTGCCGAGGAGCGGCATTATCAGCTTGTGCCGAGCGATCAGATTGATGCGAAGGCGATTAGGAATTATCGCGACTAATTCGCCTATTCACTCTCAACACCCTTCGAGCACCAGTAGGAAATAATCGCGTTTCGGCTTGTGCCGCGCCTTGAGGCCATGGCGTCGATGGCGGCAAGCAGATCGCTATCAAAGCGAAGAGCTACAGGCACCTTTTTCGATTTGACAGGAGCAGGCTTGGACGCGCCCGAAATGAATTTTTCAGCCGCCCGCACATCGATAGTGTTTGTATCGCTCTTTGGTTTACGCTGCACGGCCATTGTATATCATCCTTATATCGTTTTTACTGACACCCAATCCGCTTATCAACCCGATCAATTCGGCAATGGCGTCGGGATTGCGTGGCTTTAGTTCCAAGACCGATAGCCCCTGCCCTGCCCCATCCGAGAATGCCTTGCGCTGAACGACTGGTGGCTCGATCAGGGTCAGATTGGGATAGTCTTCGCGGATAATGTCTTGTGTTTGTGTGTTGTCGGAGCCACGCGGAAACGCCAGATTGACCACAGCAAACGCTTCCAGCTTTGGATTGGTGATGCTAGCTTCCTCTATTAGCGCGGCCATGCCTTCAAGCGCCCATGTTTCAAAGGAACGAGGTGCTACAGGCACGAGAACCTTGTCCGAGACGGCCAGACCTGCCCTTAGAGATGGATTGTCCTGCCCACCCGCATCGATGACTATATGGGCAAACTTGTCCCGCATCGTCACAACCTGATTAACGACTTCCTTGCCTTGGGCGCGAACGCAGGTGAAACCAGCCTCACCCAGCAGATCGGCACGACTTTGGGCAAAATCGGCTGCCGACCCTTGCTTGTCACCGTCGATCAGGAGCACACCGCCCCCCTTGCTTTGGAAGGACAGGGCAGTAGCGATATTGCAGGCGAGGGTAGATTTGCCGACCCCGCCTTTTATGTTCCCAACTGTTAAAATCATTATTCCCTACAGACGATATTAAAAACGAATCATATAAGCTGATATTGTATATCAAAACGATATTAGCGCCAAGAATGGAAAAGGGGAGAGGACATTATGCTCGCCCACGGGTTTCAAACCATTTTTTGCAAAAACCCACGAACGCGCTGTCAGGGTACTTTGGCGGCGTTTTGATCCAATCCCGCCATTCCTGTTCGAGATAGTGGATATCCCAGCTAGGAGCGGCGGCTCTGGCCTTTTCGTAGGTCTCAGGCTTGAGGTAGATCAGTGAAGGTTGGCGCGGCTCTTCTTTCGGCAGCATTGTTCCCCTGTTGGCAAAATGCACGTGCCCGTCATCACCAAGCCTCACGCTGTAATCGGGCATATGGCCGTGTTTGGCGTCTTGGCGCACGATGTTCTGCACCAACCGCTTGAACTCACGTGACGTAGAGTTGGAGCCGCATTTCTTTTGCAGAAGATCGAGCGAGATTTTCCAATTGTTCTGTGCCCCGCAATGCTTTCGAGCTAGCTCGTATATGCGGCGCTCTAGGGGCTTACGCAGGCGGAAATAGTCGCGGTGCAGGGTGAGAACTTCCTTCGCCCTGATCGCGTTAAAAACCCAGTCAGAGAGCTTGATTTCCACTTCCTGCATTCGACCGTCGCGTGTCTGGCGCACAATGCGAAAGCGTTCGATCAGGCCGAAGCCGTCCATCACTTCGGTTTCTGCCGTGGTGATATTGGTTGTGATCCGCGTTCCCGAAAGGCGCTCCAGAGCCGCCTTGAGGCCGTCATAGCCTTGTCCATTGGTCATGCGGTTTGTGGCTTGCAGAAGATCAAACCCTTTAAAGCGGACTGTTTGAGAGGTTTCGCGGCCATCATTCAGTCCTGCGATCAACTGGCTGATGCAGTAGATCAGCACGTCGCGGTCGTGCATGGTTGCAAGACCAAGCACAGAAGGGATTATCTCGACAAAGCGCCCATTGTGCTCATAGCGCCTGATGCGGGTATCTGGCTTGGTAGAGAGCGAGAAAATCGGGTGTTCCATCGATGCCATGTCACCCTTGGGTGCGGCATCAAAAAGATCGCACACGAATAGGTCAGGCGTCGGGTAACGCTCGGGCAGGAGAGGGGACTTTGATTCTTTCGATATTTCAACCACACAGCCAGTTTCGATATTTCACACACAGCGTCAAGATCTTTCGATATTTCACCCACAGACCGAGCGTGGAACGTCAGCATATCTTTCGATATTTCACACACAAAGTTTCGATATTCTACACACAAAGCTTCGATATTTCACCCACAAGTTAGGGAAAATAAGGTTGATTCAGTTTTTGTTCTCAATGAGTTAGGGACTGTGGATAAGTGCTTAACACATATATAACCCATATTTAACACTAGAACGGGTATCCGCTTCGCTTCTACCCTTAATCGGAGTTCGGCTTAGTCGGCCTCACAACCCATCTAGTTATACGGACGCGCCATAGGCGCGACTTCATTTTATAAATCACTCAGGCTCACCAAAAAGCAGGGAAAGTTTTTCTCCAGCCTATCGCCACTTCGCTGAAACGATCCCTAAGCCAGCCCAGAACCCGCATCAAGGGCAAGCAGGCTTCGCCTGTGCTACGCACCCTTGACGCAGAACCATGGGCTGTCTTTTGACGGGATCAGCGAAGGCGGCTCCGAAAAGCAGGGAAAAACCAAACCACCTTTTATTACAATATACATTGTATATCATCATAATATTTATTAGATGCTCATTTCCTCTCGGAACGGGCAGACTGCCCGCGAAGGACTTCGACCCCTTTAGGGGTGTAAGGTGAATACAGGGGTTTAAAATACTTCTGAAGTGCGGGATTTTATCCCGCACTCAGACATCACATCATGTAATGTAGTGCTATTAGCAAATAACAAATAGACATTGTAATATAAACTATTGAAATCATTACGCTCTTTCTCCTCTTAGTTCCAACCGCAAATTCGGTATCAGCAAGAATTGTCCTTGCACTTATATTTATACGGACAGGGAGGTCTGAATCGCTGAAAAGCGATAAAAAACAGCGGCATAGTATCACATTAACGTGATCTATTTAGCCACCGATAGAGCGTCGAACGATCAACCCCGAGAGAGCCAGCAACAGCCGACGGCCGTTCGCCAGCATCGATCAGCTTGCGGGCGTGTTTGATTTGTACGGCGGTGAGGACAGGGGGGCGGCCTACACGCACTCCACGGCTTCGAGCCGCTTTAAGACCTGCTTGCGTTCGCTCGACTATCAGGGATCGCTCAAATTCCGCTAGAGCGCCCATGAGGTGAAACGTCAGGCGGCCTTGTGCCGTGGTTGTGTCGATTCCTTCGGTAAGGCTGTGCAGGTGAGCGCCTTTTGTTTCGAGATCTCGCACGACTTCAATCAGGTGGGGCAGGGATCGCCCAAGGCGATCCAGTCGCCAAACGGTGAGCACGTCACCCGCTTGCAGACCAGAAAGCAGCTTGTCGAGTTTTGGCCGCGATATGCTCGCACCCGACACTTGGTCAGTGACAACCTTTTCACAGCCCGCCCCCTTGAGGGCATCACTTTGCGAATTGGCATTTTGATCGACGGTTGAGACGCGGGCATATCCGATTTTCATGCAGATATTTTGCGACAAGGTTTTGCGACAGCCAAGCCTTTGAAATTACTTACCCACAAAAACCGTTGCAAAAAGGATGGTTTTTGCGACAGATATCGACGCTTGACAAAATACTGCTACTGGAGCACGATAGTAGCAGTTGAGCAAAATGAGGTGTCGCTATGACTGGACAAATTGCAATTTTGATTGATGCCAAACTTCACAATGAATTGGTCTTGAGAACACGCAAGGCCGATGACGTCACAGGTTTCATTGAGCACGCCATTGAAACGTTTCTTGAACGAACAGCTGAGGATGACCTCTGGAGTGAGGATTATCTGGAAGAGTTGCGGGAGTCCGAGATGGACGGACAGTCAGCTAAATACGGAGATCAAAAGAAGGGCTTCCAATGGCAGACAATATTTCTTCCTAATGGTACTAATCTCAAAATCACCTACAAAGGCCGCGACTATCTTGCTGATGTCCGCAATCAGAAAATTGTGGCTGATGGTGTCGAGCATACGCCGTCTGAGTGGGCGCGACGTGTTGCCAACAATACCAATCGCAACGCTTGGCGGGATATTTGGATACAATTCAAAGGTTCGTCGCAGTGGCAATTGGCTGATGCGCTTCGTTGGGTTGAAAAGGAGGTCAAGTGATGACCTTCCACATAACCGAGCATGCAGAAAAACGGATGCAGCAACGGGGTTGCCGTCCAAGTGACATTGAATTTGTTCTGCAATATGGGAGCGAAGCTGAAGGAGGTGTACTGCTGAGCAAAAAAGATGCCCACAGAATTGAATGTGAAGCACGTAAAGCCATTGAAACAGCTAATCGACTTAAGGGTTTGTATGTCCCTCTCGCAGGTTCCGTGGTTAAGACGGTTTTCAAGG
>Ga0163216_101552_pt1 | contig 12895 bp, 20 predicted proteins | sample SynspAceP_FD_167610 | JGI IMG/M metagenome (GOLD analysis project Ga0163216, IMG submission 167610) | Saline lake microbial communities from Ace Lake in Antarctica - Synechococcus sp. Ace-P (Illumina Assembly) | ecosystem: Environmental > Aquatic > Non-marine Saline and Alkaline > Saline ...
CCATTACGGGCAAAACGCGGGTTTGGGGCCCCTCCGGTCAGGCTACGCCCGCCCTACATGCCCCCAAACCCGCGTTCTCATCCTGATTGACGCTGGATTCTCACCTTGATTGTCGCGCTGCAAGAGACCTTGTCTTTGCCAGATGCTGCACTGCTTAATGGCTTTTTCAAAAACGGCGGCACCAAGCAGCGGCATCAACCCGGCTTGCTCGGCGATGGGAACAAATACCTCGGGCGAGATTGAACCGCGTTCGGGATGAGTCCAACGCGCCAGCGCTTCAACGGCGACGCAACTCAAATCGGTCGTTGAAAAGCGCGGCTGGTAGGCAAGCGTAATCTCGTTACATTCCATCGCACGCCTAAGGTCACCCTCGACGTCGCGCCGGTCCCGCCACTGCGCACGAAGGGCCGCAGACACGGCCACCATCCGACCTCGCCCAGTTCGCTTGGCTTCGTACATCGCAAGGTCTGCCAGATTGAGAAGGTCTTCGGGGCTTTTCGCATCTTCCGGAAAACGGGCGAGGCCAATGCTCGCACCGACATGTACCTTGGCGCTATCGATTTCGAAGGGCTCCATGAGGCTTTCTAGGATTGCACAGCATAACTCCTCAGGATTTCCCGACGATTGAGGTAGGATAACGACGAACTCGTCGCCAGAGACGCGGGCAATCACCGTATCACGCGGGGGTTCGTCACAAAGATCACCCATCGGCGTCATGCAGGTTTCCAGTTCGTCTAAACGTCGTCCAAGCGCCTTGGCAATGCGAACGCTTACGCGGCGGAGCAACTCGTCCCCGGTCTCATGCCCATGCATGTCGTTGACGCGTTTGAAGCCGTCCAGATCAATAAACAGGACGGTGGCACGGTTGATGCCGCCGCCATTGGACAATCGGCTGAGGAGGTGAAAGACCACCGCACGGTTAGGCAAGCCTGTCACACCATCGGAGTAGGCCAGAACGTTCATCCGGACGATATTGCTGTTCAGTCGGTTGACCATCTTGCGGAAGCTATCGGCCAGCCCACCAACTTCGCAGGCGCAATCGACGTCGACGGGGGTGTTGAAGTCACCAGCCACGAGGGCCTCGGTGCTGCGATGCAAGGCCGCGATCTGCGATGTCAGGTTACCTGCCGCCAGAACCATAACTAACGCCGGTAGCAAGATGCACAGCCCGATGGCTAGGCCGATCTGCCAACCGCCAAATCCGGCTTCAACGATCCAAAGGTGGCCTAAGATCGCGAGCCCTCCGATCATGGCACCCATCAGCCCGAAGCGCACCGGTATGCTGTTCAGTCCCTTTCCCTTGCTGCCCATGCATATGATCTCCGCTGTTTTTCGTTCACCTCTCTTGGCCAGTGCGGCATTAGCGTCAATTTCCGGTTTACAAAGCGAGTTGTTATGAGCGGAAGTTATGTAAAATATGACAGAGTCTCAGCAACCATTCCTATGGCCCATTCCCAAAACCTGACCATGACCGTCAATAACTCGGGTTTTCAAATCAAAAATCGCGGCCTTCAAAAAGATATGTTGGAATTATTGGCGTAAACTGGCCTCGAGCCCTCGCGCCTCGCCGCAATCAGAGAACCGTTTTGGAACGGTTCCGAAAGCAGTTATTGGCGCAGCTGCAGCGAATCCACAATTTGTCCGCCGATCTGCCCTCACGGCTCTTAGACGGTGCTTGAACGATCAAGTTCTGCTTTCGGGAAGCTGCACTGCAGAGGCGGAGTGCGTGTTCAATGTCCGCTAAGGGCCGTTCGCTGCCGCCGCTACTGGGGGCAGAGAGCCGCCATTCGCCGCGCCTGCATACTAAAATGGTGTGTCCATAGAAAGCGGACGGTCGGGGATGCGCCCCCGTGCTTTTTGAGGTGCATCGATTTTGCGTGGGGTCGCGATCCAGAGCCGTTGTAATCCCGTGACCAGGCCCGGTCACGCACCCGAAGCCTGTGTCGTCAGTCCCAGCACCAGCCAGTCTTGCATGCCGCCGCGGTAGTAGTAGATTTTGTCCGGCGGAAAGCCGTTGTTGACCATCGCGTGCATCGCGCGCGTACTTTGAGGGCAGGCCGGGCCATTGCAAAACGCCACGATTTTCTTAGCGGCGTCGCAGTTCCAGCCGGACGATGATCGCACACATCCGAGAACATCCAGACGGTTTGCCACCTCTTCAAATGGAATCGAGATGCTTCCCGGGATCGTGCCCTTCAATCGCCAGTCGGGATCGCGCATGTCCACCACGACGTAGTCGTCATCTGCCAAGCAGGCCAGAACCTCAAGCTCGCCGACGGGGGTGACACCGGCTATCGGGACCATCGGTTGCAGATACCCTGTAATCAGCTGCATGTCGTTCCGGTGGCGTTCGATTTCGACAGGTCCGCCAGCCAAGTTGACGACCCGTTTCGTCTCGTCTGCCGTTATGTTGAGAAGTTGAACCATTCGTCGATCTCCAGTCCGGTTTTGTTTCGTTAAGCAGCCTGCGTCCTCTGCACCTTGAGCGTTTCGCGCTGCATCAGACCCCGAACACGGCGAGCCCCAAGGCTACAATCGCAGTAAGGATGCCGATGCGTAATCGCATCTCAGATCGCCTCTACCGCCTTCGCCTGAAGGTCCCGGACCTGGCCCGCAACGGTCGTCAGTTCAAGGGCGACGAGTTGGTGAGGCACCACGGAAATCGGCTTTGCGCACCCAAATCAGATGCGACGGTCCACAATTCACGCATGAGCCTTCGTGCATCAGACTATCGTATCTCAGTTCTGCCGCCCTGATGCAGATCAAGGCCTTCGCGCCGTTTCCATCCTACACTGACACACGCAATAGGCGGCCAGCGTTGATGCCGTGCAAAAGGAGTCGCAGAATGGAATTCAAAAATAGGGCGATTGCCCCGATTGTCGCGGGCATACTTTACACGACCGCCACCTCTGCAATGGCGCAGGTCGGGGAAATCCCAGAGCGTTTTGGCCAGTACAATCATGGACATGACATGATGTGGGGCAGCAACCAGTGGGGCGGCTTCGGCATGGTCCTTGGGCCGATCTTTATGATCCTGATTGTCGTCGGGATCGTCGCCGCGATCATATATCTTTTGCGCCTGTTTGGTGCGACTGGACCTGCTACCAGCAGTCACGCCGCGCATGACCGTGCCTTGGCGTTGCTGAAGGAACGCTATGCCAAAGGTGAAATCGACTCGACCGAGTTCGCCGAGCGTAAGAAGCTGCTGGCTGACTAGCCTGCTATTTTCGTGTGGGTTCGAGCCTCGCGGTGCCGTGGCGATTCCGTCATCGGCGCGCGGGGCTTCAGCCTGCTGTTGCCTTGTGAAGCGCCGGGTCATACGCCTTAACCACAGCAGTGGTTTGCCGTGGCAACGCTTCTAACCAAGCCTTGAAAGATCAGCATGAAAAGACGCCAATTCCTGACCTCAACCTCCGCAGCGATTATGACTGCGGGTACTGTGTCACCTATGTTCGGCCAGCGTGCATTTGCACAAGGCCAACCGGCTTTGACCCGCCTTGCAATGCCGCCTCCTTTGGACACGCGTCCGACTGGCCGGTTATCGCTGACGGCAACGTCAGGCAGCAGCAGCTTTTTCGGCGGGCCCGGCACGCCCACCGCTGGGTTCAATCAGGGTTATCTGGGGCCGACCATCATCATGCAGAACGGCGATTTGGCGGCCGAAGTGCAGAATAACATTGATGAACCCATCAGCGCGCATTGGCACGGCCTTTTAGTGCCCGGAGAGCATGATGGCGGCCCGCACCTTCCGATCGCGCCCGGTGCCACATGGCAGCCAGAAATGTCGATTGCACAGGATCCGGCAACCATCTGGTATCATTCGCATATTCACGAACGCACTGCAGAACAGGTCTATTTCGGGCTGGCAGGGGTCATCCACGTGACGGACGGGCAGGACGACGCGCGCGGTCTGCCGTCCGCTTACGGGATCGACGATCTGACGCTTGTTTTACAGGATCGTCGGTTCGATGCCGCCGGACGAATGGCCTATGATCCGTCCATGATGGACGTCATGCACGGGTTTGCTGGAAACCGGATGCTGGTCAACGGTCAGGCGGGTGCCACAGCGGTCGTGCCAGAGGGGTTCGCCCGCCTGCGCCTGCTGAATGGCTCGAATGCGCGCAACTACGCATTGTTTTTCGATGATACGCGCCCGATGCATCTGGTAGCGACAGATGGTGGCTTCCTGCCAGCGCCCGTCGCATTGGATGTGCTGCGCCTTGCACCCGGAGAACGGGCCGAGGTTCTTGTCGATTTCTCGGATGGTGGCGCGCCGGTACTGATGAGCGATCCTGACCAAGCCTACGGTGTCCTGCAGTTCACCACCGACAACATGCTGCCAGCGCGGATTACCCGCCTGCCAGAGCAGTTGGATGGTGCGCCAGAGGATTTGACAGGAGCAGAGGTTGCGACGCGGCAGGTCTCTCTCGACATGGGAATGGGCGGCATGATGATGGGCGGCGGTGGCTTTGCCATCAACGGGCGGCCCTATGACATGGGCCGGATCGATTTTGAAGTCGCCCTCGGGTCGGTAGAACGCTGGCAAATCCGTAGCACCATGGTCGCGCATCCGTTTCACGTCCATGGCGTACGCTTCCGGGTGGTCACTGAGAACGGCGGCCCTCCGCGGCCCGAGAACACCGGTTGGAAAGACACCGTGTTGGTGACCGGAGAGGCCGAGATCCTCGCGCGGTTCGACCAACCCGCAAGCCGCGACACACCATTTATGTTCCATTGCCATATCCTCGAACATGAAGATGCAGGCATGATGGGACAGTTTACTGTAACCTGACTCCCGCGCCGCGTGGACCGTCACAAAAGCGTCGGGAGTGCCGATGACAGAGTCCCTACTTGCGACTGAACCGCAGCTACGCCTCATCGTGTTCCTCGGTGTTTTGGTGGCAATGGCCCTATGGGAACTCGCAGCGCCCCGGCGCAGGCGAGAGATTCCGCGAGTCATCCGATGGACGAACAATCTGGGCCTTGTGGTGATCGATACCATTGTGTTGCGATTGAGCTTTCCGATCCTTGCGGTCGGATTGGCCGTGATTGCGCAGGACAGTGGCTGGGGGTTGTTCAATATCATCGATGCGCCGGGGTGGGTTGCGGTTATCGTCTCGATCGTCGTCCTCGATCTGGTCATTTATCTGCAGCACGTCATGTTCCATTCGGTGCCCGCGCTGTGGCGGCTGCACCGGATGCATCACGCCGACCTAGAGTTTGATGTCACCACGGGCCTGCGCTTTCACCCGGTCGAAATCCTACTGTCGATGGGGATCAAGTTGGCGGTGGTCGTGGCATTGGGGCCACCCGCCGTCGCGGTGTTAATTTTCGAAGTTTTGTTGAACGCAACTGCGATGTTCAATCATTCCAATATCCGGCTGCCGATGCTTGTGGACCGCTTCCTGCGCTTGATCGTGGTCACGCCAGATATGCACCGAGTCCATCATTCGATCGTTCCAGAGGAGACGAACAGCAATTTTGGCTTCAACCTTCCCTGGTGGGATAGGCTGCTCGGGACCTACAAGGCGCAGCCAAAAGCTGGGCACGAAGGGATGACGATCGGGATCGAGCAATTTCGGACAGGGCGCGACCTGTGGCTTGACCGGATGTTGGTTCAACCGATCAAAGGCCCGGCAAGCGGCTATCCGATCAATCGTGAGACAGGGAAGAAGTCTTAAGAGAACATGTTGGTGGTCGCGTTCCGACCGCCAACTGTTTTAAGTGTTGGAGGATAAAGAGAAAGTTAGACACGGTAGACTTGCCGATATGCTGTGCTGTGTAACACGACCCGCCCGGCGTTCAGTCAATATCAGTGGAAGAACACTGAGGTGAAATGGTAACTAGTCTCCGTACAAAAAGCAGACATGCCGCAAGCGCGGCGAACTCACAGCTTGTGCGCATAGCTGCCCTCCAAGGCTCTCAGACGGTGCGCGAACGATCACGGTCTGCTTTCGGGAAGCTGCACTGCAGAGGCGGAGTGCGTGTTCAATGTCCGGTAAAGGCCTTGAGCGTCGTTCTACATAAGCGGCGGCGACCCGCATCCCGCTACCACATGTTCGTGGATATTATGGATATGACATGAGGAAGGGTTCAAAACAGATTTAGTGCTTCCGGTGTCATACAAGCTTCGATACGTTGAAATTACCCAGCGGAACCACCAGAGAGTTACATTAATGCGACCACTTTTAGGCCATGACGCTATTCACCCTGACATCGACCGTACCGTCAGCACATATTATAGTGACATTGTGCAAGAGGTCAGCGAAGCGATAGGCGCGAACGGTGTTGTAATCGTGGGCATGAGACATAATCCCTTCGTTAAGAAGGCCCGCAAAACCCTCCAAGAGGCGGGAATTGAATTCAAATATCTAGAGTATGGCAGCTACACTTCACGGTGGCACAAACGACTATCGCTTAAGATGTGGTCAGGCTGGGCAACGTTCCCAATGATTTTCGTGGATCAAACGCTGATTGGTGGCTATAACGAGTTGCAGGCGCTTATCAAAAAACCCGATGCAAAATTGACGTCATTGACGCGCGTTTAATCATTCAAAGGCATTGCCAAGTTTGCTGAATTCCGGGTCGAATTAATCTATTTTTTCATTTCGTGTAGACCCCTCCAGCTTATGATAACCGAATAAAAATTCGGTGGAATTCATGACGTCTGTTGGGGTGCGACGTTTCGTGAAACTGGGTTTATTGTCTCGGACAATCCAACACCGTCCCCTTTATATCAGACCAAACCTAAATCGCGGACTTTTCAGGGGAGCAGGTCAGTCTTCTTGCGCAACCGGCGCAGATGCCAGCGGTAGATGGCCGGGGCTAAGACGTAGTCATAAAGCGCCGAAGCGAACTGTTTGACCACTGGCAGGCCTACAACTTTGCCCAGCCACCGGTATTTTGGCATTTGTGCCCAAAGGACCAGAAACGCTGGGATGCCCGATGTCAGCGCGCCATCATGCAACACATAAAGCCTGCGCGCTGCTGTGTCAGCATCAAGCCCCCACTGCAGGCGAGCGTCCGAGTTCAGGTCGTCAAACTGGATCGGCAATTCGTTGTCACCCGAGTACTGCGCGTAGTGCTGTATTTCGAAATTACAGACGGGGCAGTCGGCGTTATAAAGAACAGCTGTCTTGGGACTCTTTTCCATAAAACTGAAGTAGTCCCATAAAACCTGAAGTCCAAGTGTCACTGTGTCGCGCAGGTCGCTGGCCTGTGCTGAACCACCATCGCCGTCAAAGCCGGATGATCACCAGTATGGCTTATGGACGACTGCTTGGGGGCACTACCCTACATCCTGCCAACGTCGAGAGGGGCGGAGAGTAGACATTCGCTGCAAGCGCAAACCAAATTGCGCAACTTGAACAAAGCGGACGCACGGGGCTGCGAACCAGTTTTTTGTGCAAACGCAGCGAAGGTCGGCAGTGAGGCTAAACTTCGGATTTCTGTTTCGCGGCAAATGACCGATTTGCATCCATTTCGACACAGTAAGTTATCCAATAAGTGGGAACAAAAACGGACTCTAATCGCGTCAGACTGAATGCTTGTCATGTAACCAGCTCGGCACCTGACCTGGATCAAAGCGTCGTCTATTTGGTTATGCGCAACTGCGCAAAAGCTGAGGTGTATTTATGATACTTTCTGTCTTATCGGCCCTTGCCGAACCTACCCGCTTGGCCGCGCCGCAAATATTGCACGATGGCGATAAGCATTGCGTTTGCGACTTGATGCGTCGCCTTGGCGTCACGCAAGGCCGAATGTCGCGCCATATGCGGGTGCTTAAACAGGCCGGTCCGTTGATCGACAGGCGTGATGCGCAATGGCTGCGCTACCGGATCAAGCCGGATCTGGCACCGCATTTGCGCCGTCTACTGGACGCAGCATGGGTTGAAGGCGTGATAGCATGAATATTTTTGGTTGGCTGAACGATCAATTGCTGCGGATGCAATGGCTGTCCGATGTGGTTGCGGCGGGCGTGGAGGGGGTTGGGCTGGACCCTGCATCGCGCGTGGGCGGATCGATCCAATTCTTCGTCTATGATGTGATCAAGATTTTCATTCTGCTTTCAGTCCTGATCTTTGTAATCTCCTATGTGCAAAGTTATTTTCCACCCGAACGCACACGGCGTATTTTGGGCGGGCGCTCGGGCATTGGCGCCAATATCCTTGGTGCATTGCTGGGCACCATCACGCCGTTCTGCTCTTGCTCGTCAATCCCGCTCTTCATCGGCTTCACGGCTGCGGGCTTGCCGCTGGGCGTGACATTCTCTTTCCTGATCTCCTCGCCTTTGGTCGATATGGCATCGGTCATTCTGCTTGCCTCAATCTTTAGCTGGCCGATTGCGCTTGCCTATGTGGGCGTCGGACTCTTGGTGGCGGTTATTGGCGGAACGATCATCGGCAAACTGGGGATGGAGGATCAGGTCGAAGACTTTGTGCGCAACGCGCCCGTCACGGATGCTGATGAGACAATGACAAAAAAAGAACGCATCGATTTCGCACGCGAACAAGTGCTCGATATAGTCAAGAAGGTCTGGCCCTATGTGCTCATCGGGGTTGGGATTGGCGCTGCGATCCATAATTGGGTGCCTGCTGAAACGATTTCCGCCCTCTTGGGCCAAGACAAATGGTGGGCAGTGCCTGTCGCGACCGTTGTGGGCATTCCGATGTATGCGGACATTTTTGGCACCCTTCCAATTGCCGAGGCGCTGGTCGGCAAAGGCGTCGGGCTTGGTACGGTGCTTGCATTTATGATGGCCGTGACAGCGCTGTCGCTTCCATCACTCATCATGCTCAAGCGCGTCGTCAAAATGCCGTTGCTGGTCACGTTCACCGGGATTGTAACGATTGGCATCCTGACCATCGGCTTTACGTTCAACGAGATCACTCACCTTTTCCTCTGAAAGGACATATTATGATTATCAAGATCCTCGGCTCGGGATGTAAAAAGTGTCTCGCATTAGAAGAAAACGCCAAGGCCGCAGCAGATGCGGCAGGCAAGCAAGCTGAGGTCATTAAGGTCACCGATTTTGCCGCGATTGCTGGCTACGGTGTCATGTCCACGCCCGCGTTGGTCGTAGATGACAAGGTGCTATCGATGGGTAAGGTCCTGACATCCGCGGAGATTGAATTGCTGCTGTGAAGGTCTGCACGCTGCTGGCTTTCTTCCCCATGGCAGCACAGGCAGACGGGCTCGAGGTCCAACCCGTCACCGATGGCGTCTGGGCACTGGTGGGTGAAAAAGAACAACGATCCGCAGCTAATCTGGCCAACAATGCGACATTTGGCGTCGTCGTCACTGATGACGGTGTCGTCCTGATTGATCCGGAGGGGGCTTGGCCGAAGCAGCGGATGTGGATCAGTCTCTTTTTTCAACACTGGAACAATTCGAAAGCCTATCTCGCAAGAACGCCGAGGTTGCTTTCACGTAGATGGAGTTCAAATGACTGAGTATCGTGTTTCCGCTCGCCGCATTGACAGCCACGGCAGCCTTGCAGTGGCCAAAGAGGCCGAGATTACTCTGGACACCGACATGGCGGGGCGCAGGGATGCGATGAACCCGGTGGAACTGTTACTCTCGGCATTGGCCGCGTGCATGCTCAAGGGGATTGAGCGGGTCACACCATTGCTGGCGTTCCAGTTTGATGGCGCTGAGGTTCAGCTCGAAGCTATACGCCAAGACGCGCCGCCGAAGCTGACCCTGATCCGGTACCAAATCATCGTGGAAAGCGCAGAGACGGACGCGCGACTGGACCTGTTACACCGCAACATCCTGAAATACGGCACCATTTCAAATACGCTGTCAACGGCAGTGCCGCTGGAGGGTAATTTGATCCGGAGAGCCTAACCTATGGCCCACGATCACAACCATGCCAAACCCGTCAGAATTAGCTCCGCTTTTCGGTGATCGGTTGGATCGCGGGGGGCAATGGATGGCGCATACGCCACGCGCCGATGCCGCAGCGCCATCGCTGACCGCGGTGCGGCCGCAGTCATCCCGCCACGCAGAAATGCGCAGCCTTGGAACCCAACAACCGCCGGTGCCATCGTCAAGAATAGTGCGCTCCGCGCATCGAAGTGTCTGGGCCGGGCACTCTGGCGAAGCTGGAGCGGCTACACTGCCCTTGGCATCCTTGTCACGAAAGCCGCGGGGTAAATCCGTCTGAGGAAAGGGGAAATCCGTTCGTCAGCTGGTTTGCGCAACAGAGTCTTGGGTTAGCGCCAAATGAAAAAGGCCAATCTGTTTTGAAAACCGACAATGGGTCCAGAGCTTAGTGCCTCGAATCCTATCCGTTGGGGTAGGGTGCCTCTCTTTTTCGTTTAGTAACCATGCCGCCGAGCGCGATACATCTATGCCGCTGTATGCGATGTATTAGTTACTGGGATAAGGGAATGATATTATGACAAATCGGACAATAGACATTGCGCGGGTCGGCCGCCTTCATGCGCTCGAGGCGCTTGCGGAAAGACCGCAATGTGGCCGGACTATTCGTCCAGCGCCATATTGTAGTTCTTTATTGGCGCGTCAGCCTCAGGAAGACACTATTGAATGTCTCATTGAACGCTATGACAATATTGTTGCGCTACCTGTCCGAGCGAACGTTCCGGTCACCGTGCGCCGCCTCGGGTAATTGCCTGTAAATAAAATTCTACTCCTCCGTCACCACACCGGGCAAAGTCCAACGCTCGCATATAGCAGCATCAAATTGCCTCGTTCGTTAGGCTCAGGACCCATTAATCCGATTGAATCTGCGACGCACGCCTGATTCACAGGCCCCGAACGAAAGGGGCTTCATGGGCAACCTGTATTGGCAGAGCGAGGCGCAGGCGGAGCAGATTACGCCGTATTTCCCGAAGAGCCATGGCGTGCTGCGTGTGGCCGACCACTATGATGGTAATGCACCGCTACTTTGGCGTTCAAATTCAATGTCCACTAAGGGCCGACAGCGGCTTCTGCAATCGCACTGACATATCGAGCGGGCATCGGCCCCTCGCTGCACTCTGCATAGGGGTCTGCTAAGTGGGCAACGTGATCTTTCGCTGCAGTTGCGCAATTGAGTCCTTTGCGTCATCGTCTCCTGGCGCGTTATGCGCCGTACCAGATCGCCTAATCACTTCATACTGATCGGATGAATACGTGACAAAATACGACGGCGACGAAGCGGCTCAGGTTCACCGCCACCTCCATTCCCACCTGCCGCCTGATCCGGCATTACGTGTCAAAGCGTTGGAATCTCTTGTGGTTGAGCGAGGTATGGTCGCTGTGGAAACTCTTGATGCATGGGTCGAGGCCTACGCTGAAAAGATCGGTCCCAAACGCGGTGCGCAGGTTGTTGCGCGCGCGTGGCTAGATACGGAATATATGGCGCGCCTGTTGGAAGATGCTTCAAAGGCCATCGCTGAATTTGGCTTTGAAGGTCACGCAACCGGTGATCTGCACGCGCTGCTTAATACTGACAACGACCATAACATGGTCGTTTGCACCCTATGCTCGTGCTATCCGTTCTCACTCCTTGGCATGTCGCCTGCATGGTACAAACAATCCGAATACCGCGCCCGATCTGTTCGTGAGCCGCGCAAGGTCCTTCAGGAATTCGGCGTCGACCTTCCCGAAAGTACGGCTATTCATGTCTGGGATAGCACCGCAGAGTTGCGCTACATTGTGATCCCCCAGCGCCCCGTGGGCACGGACGGATGGACCGAGGAACAACTGGCCAGCATTGTTACGCGCAATTCGATGATCGGCACGGATCGTGATCTAAAAGTGGAAACCGAATAATGGATGGCGTGCATGATCTTGGCGGCATGCAGGGCTTTGGCCCCGTTAAGGTTGACCATGAAAACCACGTCCAACTGGCCGAGTGGGAGGACCGGATGTGGGCCTTGTCTCGTAACCTCTTTCATCCAGACTGGACGATCGACTGGTGGCGTCACATCATTGAGCGACTGCCGCCGGAGGTCTACCTTAACATTCCTTATTTCGAGAAATGGATGCTGACCTACACGACAGGCTTCATCACATCCGGGACTTTCACGGCGGACGAATTGTTATCCGGCACGCCAACCGAACGTCACGCGCCGCCCCCTGCTAAAAATGTGGCAGACGTGGTCGAGATCGTCCGCACCGTCGCCACGAGTACCCGGTCCGAACTGACAACGAAGCCGCGCTTTGAGGTCGAGCAAGCCGTGACCACTGTACGAGACATCAGCGCCGACCACACTCGGCTCCCCCGATATGCGCGTGGACGAACGGGCAAGATTGTTGCTTACCGCGGGGCCTATTTACTGGCCGACGCTTATGCCAAAGGTATATCGAAGTACGAGCATCACTACACTGCCGCCTTCACCGCTCGAGAGTTATGGGGCGATAGCGCCTCCGAACATGACACGGTCCGGCTTGATCTATGGGAAAGCTACTTTGTTCAAACCTGAAGATCCGTTGGCCCCTCCTCAGCCGCATTTTAGCGAAGGCTGGCACGCTCAGGCACTAGCTTTGGCCGACGCTATGGTGCGCGGGGGACATTTCACGGCAACCGATTGGGCAACCGCTCTGGGTGCCTTGTTGGCCAGCGCCGATGCCAGTGGCGCGCCCGATAACGAAGATACGTATTATCTAGCCGTCCTCGACGCCGTCGAAGCACTGACTGTGCGCCACACCCCCATCGCAGAGGCTGATCTGACGGTACGCAAAGACGCATGGACAAAGGCCTACCACGACACACCACACGGAAAACCGGTGGTGCTTTATGGAGCGCCGAAAGGTATTAGTGTAGATTTCCACGCAGAAGTGAGCCGGGTAAGCAGATAATTTCCACTGAGATTTGAGCCATGTGACCTTTCCTCCAGCGCGATGCGCAATGGGGGACATTGGAGTGATACACATGGGACTTTTG
>Ga0163216_101553_pt1 | contig 12888 bp, 10 predicted proteins | sample SynspAceP_FD_167610 | JGI IMG/M metagenome (GOLD analysis project Ga0163216, IMG submission 167610) | Saline lake microbial communities from Ace Lake in Antarctica - Synechococcus sp. Ace-P (Illumina Assembly) | ecosystem: Environmental > Aquatic > Non-marine Saline and Alkaline > Saline ...
TCGGCATCTCTGTGGCCGGTAACGAAGAAGCGATTGTCGGCACCATGTTGAAAACACACGGTGTGAAATATGAAGAAGTACAAATTATTAATATCGGCTGGGCACTGTCGACGTCTCTTGCGTCAGGCAAAGTGGATGCAACATGGGGTGGTTTCCGTAACTTTGAAGCCAATCAATTGGCGTTAGAAGGCATAGAAGCAAAAGCCTTTTTCCCAGAAGAACACGGCGTGCCTGTTTATGATGAACTGGTCTTTGTTGCCAATGCGAACAGCTATGACAAAGTGGCGATTCAACGCTTCAATAAAGCGATCGAGCAAGCCACTATCTACATCGTTAATCATCCGCAAGCGTCATGGAACGAGTTTGTCGCGTACAAACCAGACACTTTAAACAACGAACTAAATGAATTGGCTTGGAAAGCAACGTTGACGCGTTTTGCGTTGCGCCCTTCAGCGGTAGATTTGAAACGTTATGACGACTATGCCCAATTTATGTATGACCAAAAAATCATTAACACCTTACCAAAAGCCAAAGACTACGTGCCGAGTTTTCAATAAGCCGTCCGCGACTTTTTAGGAAATAGAAATTGGAAATCAGAGCGTAGAAGCTGACGTTAAAAGTGAAAAGCAAAAGGTAACAGTATGAATGTCGATACGATTATTAACGCACTGCATGCCGTGCGCGAGCAGAAACCGCTGGTGGTGAATATCACTAATTACGTGGTGATGAACAATACTGCCAACGGGTTGCTGGCCATTGGTGCATCCCCAATCATGGCGCACTCCCGTGAAGAGATGGCGGAAATGATGTCCTTTTCCGGCGCCTTAGTGATTAATATTGGAACCTTAGACAGCCTTTGGATACCGCGTATGATGGTCGCGGTAGAGCAAGCGAATAACCACAATAAAGTCGTTGTACTTGATCCGGTTGGTTGTGGCGCGAGTAAACTGCGCACACAAACATCTCGGCAGATTGCTGACGCCGCGAACAAGTTGATTATTCGTGGTAATGCGTCTGAAATTATCGCCTTGGCGGGAGAGCAAGGGACAAGCAAAGGCGTCGACTCAACGGACAGCAGTGAAGCGGCCGTCGGTGCCGCGCAATACTTGGCAAAAACCTACCAATGTAATGTGGTTGTCTCAGGCGAAACGGACTTTATTATTACCGCTGACCGCCAAATTAAGCTTAATAATGGCCACGTTATGATGACGTATGTAACTGGAATGGGTTGCACACTGAGCGCATTAACTGGCGCATTAACTGGCGCGTTTGCCGCTGTCGGCGAAGAAACCGGCTTAGCGGCCGCTGCGGTTTTGGGCGTTGCGGGTGAAATCGCCGCAGAGCAATCCAAAGGCCCAGGGAGCTTACAGCTTAATTTGTTAGATGCTTTGTATTTGTTGGATGAAGAAACATTGATTCAACGGCTTAAAATGAGCTGAGGTAAAAGAAGGTTATTGAGGGGCTATTCGCTGAATTGTTTTTTTTAATACAATGTCATCAATTAGCCCCTCAATACTAATATTATGCCTTCGCGGTAATATTGTGTGGCAGTAAAGGATGGTCATTTTCCCACACAAAAAGCATGTCATTTACCTTTTCGCCATTACCAGGCGGTTGCCATAGATTAGTTTCTTGATGTCTTGCGCCAAGACGATGATAAAAGTGTTGGGCGCCTACATTGTCTTCTAGTACCTCAAGATATAAGCCTTTGTGCTCGAAGGTGTTATCCACCCATTGCGCAATTAAGTAGAGTAACTGCTTGCCAATACCTTTGCCCTGAGCGGCGCTTGAAACATGTAAGTTGTCTATAAAGGTTCCCCACTGGGTACTTTCATGGCCAAAGGCGCAGATAAATCCATATATTTCATCATTGTCTGTCGCGACTATGATGTGTTGATTTTTTTTAGAGGACGGTAAACGATCAGCCCAAGCGTTTTTTCGTTCGTCCCAGACGTCATGATCAAGAAAGTCGTCTGGAAAAATACCGCGATAGGAATTACGCCAACTCTGGGCATGCAACTGAGCGATGCCTTCTAAATCGTCCATATTCGCTATTCTGTATTGCATTAATTGGATACTCCCTGTTGAATTTTACTCGATCTACCGTGCGTATTTTTAATGCCATTTTACTAATGGATACTAAAGCGAATTTTTATTTTCTACCACCCTAAAAAAATCTACAGGTATGGGATTAGGGTAAACGTATGAGTCATCATGTTAATATGTCTCACATTAGACTCCCAATTGATGCCATTAAATAACCAAATGTTGAGATTGAAATGAACCCGTATCGTTTGTATTTAGTCACAGATGATCAGCAAGATCTAGAAACGTTAAAAACCGTGGTAACAGGTGCCGTTGCTGGTGGCGTGACTATGGTTCAAGTACGCGAAAAGCACGGTGACGTACGCGCTTTTATTGAAAGAGCATTTGCGGTCAAAGCAATTTTGCAGGGCACAGGTGTGCCTTTGATCATCAATGATCGAGTCGATGTTGCTTTAGCAGTGGACGCCGACGGTGTGCACCTTGGTCAATCTGATATGCCCGCGGACATTGCGCGTCGTTTGATCGGTAAAGACAAACTGCTTGGTCTTTCTATTGAAAACGAGCAACAGCTTATTGACGCTGAATCCTTGCCGATTGACTATGTAGGGTTAAGCGCCATTTTTGCCACACCAACAAAAAGCAACACCAAAAAAGAATGGGGAATAGAGGGGCTGCGCAATGCAGTTGCCAACAGTTCTTTTCCAATCGTTGCGATCGGTGGCATTAATGCGTCTAACCTAAACGCCATTATTGGCACTAACGTTAATGGCGTTGCGCTGGTTTCTGCAATTTGTCACGCGCCAAGCCCTAAACAAGCGGTAAGGGATTTATTGAAACAGATGGGCTGAGTTTATTCGTTGAGAGGCGCGTACTGGTTTTCTAATTGATTGTTTTTCTAATTAATAGCCTTCCTCATTGTTTTCTAGTTTTCCATTGGTGTCGTATCGTATTTGTCAGTAGTGTATCTGGCAATACAACGTCATTTAATTAGGATGCCAGATGAAAACGTTAAAAGAACAAACCGACACTAAAGTGGCAGAAGGCCGCGCCGCAAAACCAGATTTCATGAAAGGCGTAGATGACGTCATCGCGCAAGCTAAAAACTTTGAACAAGGAGCGGATGCCATTGCATTAGGACAGCAAGCGCCAAACTTTGAACTGCCTAATCAGGAAGGACAAGCAACGTCCTTGATGGCGTTACTAGAAAAAGGCCCAGTGGTTGTCACTTTTTACCGTGGTAGCTGGTGTCCATACTGCAACCTACAGCTTAGAGCATTACAAGCGCGCTTAGCTGATATTCATGATTTGGGTGCTGAGCTTATTGCCATCAGCCCACAAGTACCGGACGACTCATTAAACAAAGACGAAATCAGCCAAATGAGCTTTCAAGTATTGTCAGATCAAAATGCAAAAGTGGCGGTGGAATACGGCGTTGCATGGGAAGTGCCTGAATTTCTACTAGAACACATGCGTGTGGATCGCGGGCTTGACCTTGAAACCGTTAACAAGGGTAATGGCAAGGTGTTACCGATTCCAGCGACATTCGTTATTGGTCGTGATGGAAAAGTGGCATGGCGCTTTGTGGATGTAGATTATCGTACTCGTTCAGAACCAAGCGATATTATTGATGCGTTAGAAAAGCTGTCATAAAAAATACTTTAAAACTACCATAGGCTATTCTCAAATAGTCTAGGCGGTTTAACGCTGCTATTTTTATTTAATACGCGAACAACGCTATAAAAAGAGTCAAATATGAACACGAAAATATACAAAGAAGTCCTTTTTCTAGCCAAAGAATTAATGAGTTGTGCTCATAAAAAGGATCAAACTGGCTTTGATGCTTATTATGAAGAGTTGAAGGCAATCTGTAACGACAACGATGATACGGACAAAGATCACCCTGTGCAGTGGGAAACACTGGGGGATTTCACCGATGATTTAGAATTGGCCGTTTCTATTTACGACAAAGCGTTGTTGAAAGCCGCCGCGATAAATTCAAAAGACTACCTATCATCGATTGGCTTTTCGGCCGCATTGCTGAAAATAGAATTGAGTGAAAAAGCGAGCGCCATTGAGTATTTGGAACAAGCCAAAATACACAGCAATAAAATCATCGATAAAGAACTAAAAGCTGAAATTCATGACCTCTTAAAAGAGCTGAAAGAAGCGTAAAAGATCAAATTTAAAATCATCGGCCAAGACAGCTAAGATCACGTTGTTCTTGGTCTAATGACAGCGTTATTTTTGGTCTAATAGCAAGTTGTCGTCATAACGAAAGTGTCTAGAATGCTGAGTGATTGGGTCAATAAACTGAAGTTCCTTGGCCAGTAACTGCAATGGTGCTGAATAATTATCCGCTGATTGAGGTTGTAGTTGCGGGTAATATTTATCGTTCAGAATCGGCCAGCCCAATGTTTGCATATGTAGACGCAACTGATGGGTTTTACCTGTTACTGGATGCAGTTCAAACAGTGCCTGCTGAGTCGTTTGTTGCACGCATCGAATCATCGAGTGGCTGTTGGCTTCGCCTTTCGTCACTTGCATGAGAAAGCGTGGTTCAGACGGCACGATACGATTCCTAATGTCCCACTTTTTATCGATTAGATGGTCATTGCTACTGATGCTTGCTATGGCCTGATAGCTTTTGTGTATTTGTCGCGTTTCAAATAACCGATGATAATCATGGCGAGTGTCTGGATTAACAGAGAACATCACCAAACCGGCTGTCACTCTGTCCAAGCGGTGCAACGCTTGTAAGCTTTCGATGCCCGTGCTGCGACGTAAACGAGTTTGCAAACACTCATTCACATAAATACCACCAGGCGTAACGGCGAGAAAGTGGGGTTTATAGGCGACTAAAATATGCTGATCCTGAAAGAGTATCGTTTCTTTAAAAGGAATACGGGGTTCGTTTTCGACTTCTCTGTAATAGTAAACCCGTTGCTGTGGCTGAAAGAGTGATTGCGCGTTTATCAGCGAGCCGTCGTGCCAGTGAATTTTGCCATCGTCCATACGCTGTTGCCAAACCTGCGCATCAACATAAGGAAACTTAATAATGAGGTATTCCAGTACGGTGACGACGCCGGGATTCGTCTGCGGTAAACTCAGCTTTGAGGGATGTTCGGAAATGGCCATTTTTTAGCCCAAACCTTCGGCTATAGGGTGTGTTTGATCGCGATTATAACATGCGTTTGATCGTGCTAGGTTATGATTAGCGTTCTTATAGAAGCATTGGTTTTTATTCTTTCCTCGGATTTTGGTCTAAGCATTAACAATTAAAGAGATATGATATGGAACGTCCTACTAAGGAACAGATTCTTGAGTTGCCTTTGTATGTTGGTCTTGATCTTTCAGATATCAAGATCATTGAAAATGAACAAGATGCTACAGACGCACTGAAAGAACTGGAAAATGAAACTTGTTTGGGATTCGATACGGAAAGCAAACCTATTTTTCGCAAAGGTGAGGTGAGTCCTGGACCTGCGTTAATTCAACTGGCAACGCAATCAAAGGCATTTTTATTTCCAACTCGATTTCCTGCTGCGGTTGCCGCGGTTTCGCAAATATTAAGCAATTCCAATATCGAAAAAGTTGGATTTGGTCTTAAAGGCGACAATAAAGAACTGCGTAATAAACTAAATATAGACATAGTCAACACGCAAGATTTATCGGTTACGTTAAAAAATTTAGCCGGAGAAAAAAATAGCATTGGCGCACGTGCAGCTGTTGCCATGGTGCTAAAAGCACGTCTCGGAAAAGGCGCTCAAAAATCCAACTGGGGTGCGTATCCACTTAAAAAACACCAGATTCAGTATGCTGCCAATGATGCCCATTCGGCTATCTGCATTGAACAAACATTGAATCGAAAAAAACAGTAGAAGGAAAGAGCCTTGAGCCTGTCTAGAATAACGTTTTTCGAACGATTCGAAGCCGACATATTATCAGGCAAGAAAACCATCACCATTCGTGATGAAGCGGAAAAAGACTATGAACCGAACAGCGTGGTACAAGTGTCCACCTATGAAAATGATCGATGGTTTTGCGCATTGAAAATCCAATCTGTCGACGCCATCGGCTTCAGCCAACTGTCGGAATTTCATGCCCAACAAGAAAACATGACACTGCCAGAACTGAAAAACATCATCCAAGAAATATACCCAGATGTTGAATGCCTGTATGTGATTTCATATGAATTGATTGGTTAGGTTTATTTATTAAAGCGTCACTACAGGCAACCTACAGAATACGGGGCTTAGTCTCTTCCCTTTCTTCAAGAGGAAGACGGAAGATGGGGTCGATTGGTTTTGTCGGCTTGCGAGAAGATATTTTGAAATGACTCTGAAACGCCATAGAATCACGTAATCGATTTTCTAATAGAAAACGCGTCGAACAGGTTTCATCTGTGATGCTGTTTTTTGTAGGGCGCCATGCGCAGTTAAAAGCGTCATTACAGACGGCCTACAGAATACGGGGCTTAGTCTCTTCCCCTTTCTTCAAGGGGAAGACGGAAGATGGGGTTGATTGGTTTTGTCGGCTTGCGAGAAGATATTTTGAAATGACTCTGAAACGCCATAGAATCACGTAATCGATTCTCTAATAGAAAACGCGTCGAACTGACTTCATCTGTGATGCTGTTTTTTGTAGGGCGTCATGAGCGAAGCGTAATGCGCAGTTGAAAGCGAAGCTTTTATTGTAGGGTAGGTCGCGGCTTTAGCCCGACGAAGGGTCGAAAAATTGGGGTCAGATGAAAATAAAGTTTAATTTTTATCTGACCCCAATTATTCCTTTTTTGTTAATGCGCATGCGCGTTCAGATAATTTCAAAAACTCACCAAAAACTTGATGAAAATTGAATAATAATAGTCTTATCAAATTATTCACAATTCCTGAAACCAGAAAACGAGCATGCGTGTTATTCCTTTTATCCACAGCGCGTTATTTTTGCAGGGTAGGTTCTTATTCATTGATACTAAAAGACTTTTTTATTTACTACCAGCCAAAACGCGCAAAACTGTGATTGTTTATTAGACAAACTGTGCCGAAAATTGGTGAGCAGAAAAATAAACTGTATACACCCATAAATTGCGCTTTGATTTTCGGTTAGAAAAGGGGAATTCTTTACCTTGGTTTGTAAGAGATTGCTTCCCGCCTTCGCGGGAATGACGTATCTGCGCAGGGGGTCTTAGTGGGAATAATGAAAGCTTCGCTTTCAACGGCGGATTACGGTCGTGCCTCCCTCATCGCGCCCTACGAAAACCAGCATCACAGATGAAGCCGGTTCGACGCAATCCTGATTGCGCGACTTTATGGCGTTTCAGAGTCAGTTAAAAATATCTTCTCTCAGCCTGTAAAAACAATCTATGCCTTACGATATAAGTCGTCTTGGTAAACCTGGTCATAGCCAAAGTGAATCAGACGTTTGGGCGAAAGCCGGATGAAGAGACCTTTTGGTTACTTTTGTCCTTTTCTGAATTAAACGACGGGCAAAAGTTACCCGCTCAGCAGAGCGGAATAAAGGTTGGGAATACAAAGCGTTTGAATGGAAGTTTCTGTGCCTAGATTTGTTTTGGGGTTGTTGGGCTAAAGCCCAACTTACAGGAAAGGGGAGGGAACTCAAAAAAAAGCCCCGCATGGCGGGGCTATCAAACTAGAGAGTGACATACGATAAGGTCACGCGCTGTTGTTACACAGCATTCTGACCCGATGACGCATTTTTCAATGCGTCATCAAGATGCAGATCGGTTTTAAGATGAGCCAATGTTTTAGCTCTTTAGCTCATCTTGAAAAATGTGTTAAATAACATTTTTATTTAGTGATGTGCTTTTTAGCACTTCATCCAAATGTAACCATGTTTCAATCACGGTATCAGGGTTAAGGGACATACTTTCGATACCTTGAGCCACTAGCCAGTCGGCGAAGTCAGCGTGGTCGGATGGGCCTTGGCCACAGATTCCAACGTATTTGCCTTGTTCACGACAGGCGGTGATCGCCATTTTTAGCAGTTTTTTGACGGCTGGATTGCGTTCGTCGAACTTGTCAGCGATCAATCCAGAGTCACGGTCTAGCCCTAGGGTTAATTGGGTTAAATCGTTTGAGCCGATTGAGAAGCCGTCGAAGTATTGTAGGAATTCATCCGCCAACAATGCGTTGGATGGTAGCTCGCACATCATGATGACTTTTAAGCCGTTTTCGCCACGTGCCAATCCTTGTTCTGCTAGAAGCTCGGTAACTTGCTGTGCTTCTTCTAAGGTACGTACAAAAGGAATCATGATTTGTACGTTGGTCAGTCCCATGACGTTACGAACGCGACGGATAGCTTCACATTCTAGGGCAAAGCAGTCACGGAATGAGTCGTCGATGTAACGGGCCGCACCACGGAAACCAAGCATTGGGTTTTCTTCGTCTGGTTCAAACAACGGGCCGCCGACAAGGTTGTGGTATTCGTTTGACTTAAAGTCAGACAAACGCACGATGACAGGCTTGCTGGAGAAAGAACACGCCAATGTGGCTACGCCTTCGACGAGTTTATCGACGTAGAATTCCACTGGGCTGTTGTAACCCGCGATTCGGTGGTCGATTTCTTCTTGCAACGCGGGAGTCATGTCTGCGTAGTTCAATAGTGCTTTCGGGTGAATGCCGATCATGCGATTGATGATAAATTCCAATCGAGCCAAGCCAATGCCCGCGTTGGGTAGCATGGCGAAGTCGAAGGCGCGGTTTGGATTGCCGACGTTCATCATGATTTTGACCGGTAGCTCTGGCATGTTGCCGACTTCAGAGGTGATGATGTCGAATGGTAGTTCGCCTTGGTAAACAAACCCCATATCACCTTGTGCACAAGAGACGGTGACGCTTTGTCCATCTTTTAGCACGTCTGTCGCGTCGCCACAGCCAACCACAGCAGGAATGCCGAGTTCGCGTGCAATGATGGCTGCGTGACAAGTGCGTCCGCCACGATTGGTGACAATCGCAGAAGCGCGCTTCATGATCGGTTCCCAATCTGGATCGGTAATGTCGGTTACTAATATATCGCCTGGTTCAATGCGATCCATTTCGGCAATAGAAGACAACACTTTGACTTTACCAGTGCCGATTTTATGGCCAATGGCGCGGCCAGTGATCATTACGCTGGATGTTTGTTTTAGGTTGTAACGCTCCATGCTTTGGGCGTTGCCTTGGCTGCGTACGGTTTCTGGTCGAGCTTGAACAATGTAGATCTTGCCGTCGATGCCGTCTTTTGCCCATTCAATGTCCATTGGACGTTGGTAATGGGTTTCGATGATGCACGCTTGGCGAGCAAGGTCTTCAATCTCATCATTAGTGAGTGCGAAGCGATTTTGATCGTCTAACGCGACAGGCACGATTTTGACAAATTCGTCATCGCCGCCGACTTCGGCGTATTCCATTTTTTGTGCTTTGCTGCCTAGGCTCTTACGGACAACGGCAGGGCGGTTAGCCGCTAGTGTTGGCTTGTGAACGTAGTATTCATCTGGATTGACCGTACCTTGTACAACCATTTCGCCTAAACCGTACGCTGCCGTGATGAAAACGACTTCGTCAAAACCAGATTCTGTGTCTAGGGTGAAAAGTACACCAGACGCGCCAATGTCACTGCGCACCATTTTTTGAATACCAGCGGACAAAGACACGCCTTGGTGTTCGAAGCCTTGGTGTACACGGTATGAAATAGCACGGTCGTTAAAGAGTGATGCAAAAACGCGTTTGACGGAGGCTTTGATGTCTGCCAACCCTTTGACGTTTAAGTAGGTTTCTTGCTGACCTGCGAAAGATGCGTCTGGTAAATCTTCTGCGGTCGCGGATGAACGAACCGCGAACGAGGTGTCGTCGGCATTGTCTTCACACAAAACAGCGAAAGCGGCTTCGATTTCTTGGTCAAATTCAGCAGAGAAGGTAGCGTCTTCAATCCATTGGCGAATTTGTGCGCCGGTTTTTGCAAGAGCGTGAACATCGTCTACGTCCAACGCGCCGAGTGCTTGGTGGATTTTTTGGTCTAGACCACTTTCTGTTATAAACGTTTGATAAGCGTAGGAAGTAGTTGCGAAACCGTTTGGTACTTGAATACCTAGGTCTGTCAGGTTAGAAATCATTTCTCCTAAAGAGGCATTTTTTCCGCCAACTTCACCGACATCTTCCATATGAAGATCTTTAAACCACTTAATAAACTTGCTCACAAGAGACTCCAGTTTTTTTATAAATTAATAGTAGGAATAGTTTTATAGCCAGTTTCTTTGTACATCAGGTCTTAGCGCTTCAGGTGCTTGTCAAAGTACTTGATCTGGGTTCATTGTATGTAGGATAGTTGCTTTGAATAAAATCGATTATTCGATGTAGTTTTATTTCAATCGAAAAAACGAATGTCGTTAGATAACAACAAAATGGGTGGAAATTGAATGAAAGTGTATTTTGTCTCAGATGGGACTGCGATCACAGCAGAGGTGTTTGGCTCGGCGATGTTGTCGTTTTTTGATGTGGCTGTAGAAACAAAAAGTGTGCCTTTTTTGACCACCAAAGATCAGGCTGAAGGATTAAAGCAGCAGATTAATTTGGAAATACAGCAGGGTATTGCGTTGTTGGTTTTTTATACTATTTCAGATATAGCCATTCGAGACATTGTCCAATCTTGTGATTGCCACTGTTACAATTTATTTGGTGATTTACTGCTGCCTATCGAAAAAGCCTTAGGGGTTAAGGCACAACCCACTGCGCGAAAAGCACACGGTATGAAAGAAGGGGTATATGATGGACGTATAGACGCCATCAACTATGCGCTGGCAAATGATGACGGCGCATCCATCAAAAATTTCGATCAAGCGGACATTATTTTGCTGGGTGTTTCTCGTTCTGGAAAAACACCGACCAGTCTGTATTTGGCCATGCAGTACGGTATTAAAGCAGCAAACTATCCGATTACCGAAGATGATTTTTCTTCTCCGGGTTTGCCCAAGGTGTTAAAAGACCACAAGAAAAAACTGTTTGGGTTAACCATAGACGCTCAGCGTTTGCATGAAATTCGCACGGGTCGTATGGCGGCGAGTAAATACGCGTCTTCTCGTCAATGTCGTTATGAAGTGGACGAAGTAGAGTCCTTATATCGCCAAGAACGCATTCCTTTTTTGAACTCGACAAAACTGTCTGTGGAAGAAATTTCCACCAAAGTGATGGCGGAAATGAATTTGGTGCGTCACAGACAGTAAAATTGACCCGCTAATCAATCGAATAATTCGATATATTGACGCTTTAGTGCGGAAATATAGACAAAAAAGTAATGAAAAAATTTGGTTTAGTCCAAAAAAGCATGACGAACACGAAGAAGAGGGCCCCTAATATCGAACCATAATGACAATTTGTTGTGTAATTACTAAATATCCCAGAGATAGAGTGTGTAGATAATGTTAAGAGCGGCGCTAACTTGGAGAGTATTTAGTGAATATGCTCTATAATAACGATTAATCGAACGTATTAGCCACTTGCTCCACGTGACAACCGAGGGCAGGAATCGTTCTGAATAGTAAGATGTTCATATTTCTACTTTATAAAAGGGTGTCTTATTAAAAAAACCAAGGATAAAAATACATTGAGTAATAAAAAAATTAACGACCCTCACATGCAGCGCGAAGCGTCTAAGTACGACAATCCGGTACCAAGCCGTGAATTCATTCTAGAGTTTCTTGCGACCCAAAATAAAAGCATGGGTCACTTTGACTTATGCGCTGCATTTTCGCTGACAGGCGAAGATGAAATAGAAGCCCTCCGTCGTCGCCTCATTGCTATGTGTCGAGACAGCCAGCTAACCAGTAACCAAAATGATGAATACACGCCGATTTTAGAAAGTGACTTAATAGAAGGTTACGTTCAAGGCAATAAAGAAGGTCATGGTTTCTTGTTACGTCAAAACGATGACGATATTTTCCTTTCTTTTCGTCAAATGCAGAACGTAATGGACGGCGATAAAATAAAAGCACGTCTTTCTGGCCGCAGTGTTAAAGGCCGTTTAGATGGTGTTGTTGTTGAAGTGCTCGAACGTAAGCATACCCAAATGGTTGGTCGCTATTACCTAGAAAAAAATGGTCAAGAAAGCGGTACCGCGTTTGTAACACCAGAAAATCCTCGTATTGCGCAAGATATTCAAATCACCACAGATTCCGGTTTAACGCCAAAGCACGGCCAATATGTTTTGGCTGAAATTGTGTCTTATGCAGAACGTGGCAAACCAGCACAAGGTCTTGTTAAGAAAATCCTCGGTGACTTTATGGCGCCGGGTGTTGAAATTGAAGTAGCAATGCATCGTTACGAGATTCCTAACGAATGGCCAGCGGCGGTTGAGAAGCAAGCCAAGAGCTTCACTGCAGAAGTATCAGAAGAAGACAAAGCACATCGAGTGGATCTTCGTGAGACGCCTTTTGTAACGATCGATGGCGAAGATGCGCGCGACTTTGATGATGCCGTATATTGTGAGAAAACCGCTGGCGGATGGAAGTTATTTGTCGCCATCGCCGATGTTTCTCATTATGTGAAAAAAGACTCAGCCTTGGATGAAGAGGCCATTGTTCGTGGTAACTCTGTTTACTTCCCGGGTAAAGTGATTCCGATGTTGCCGGAAGTCTTGTCGAACGGTTTGTGTTCCTTGAATCCAGACGTTGACCGTTTGGCGATGGTGGCAGAAATTTCGTTGACTACGAAAGGCAAGATGCGTGGTTTTAAATTCTATGAAGGCCTGATTCGCTCTCACGCTCGTTTGACCTATTCTAAGGTCGCGAAAATGATCGCTGCAGAGCCAGAGGAGCAAGGAGTAGAGCTACGCGAGCGTTACGCTTCTATTGTT
>Ga0163216_101555_pt1 | contig 12869 bp, 16 predicted proteins | sample SynspAceP_FD_167610 | JGI IMG/M metagenome (GOLD analysis project Ga0163216, IMG submission 167610) | Saline lake microbial communities from Ace Lake in Antarctica - Synechococcus sp. Ace-P (Illumina Assembly) | ecosystem: Environmental > Aquatic > Non-marine Saline and Alkaline > Saline ...
TTTCAAGGTCCGCGTCAAGCAGGTTATGGATGGTATGTCGGGTTTCGGTCGTGCCACGTCGGGGCTTTGAGGCTGCATGTTGGAAAAACCGGTTCAAGGGTTGAGCCGGAGGCGCAAGCTGCTTCGAAGGGGTTTAGCGACGTGATGTTGCCTCAGGGGAAAAAGACATGAACACAGCCTTCCTTGCCTCCGTGATTGTGCTTTGCGTTGGTGTCTTCTGGGGCGTATACTGGGTGCCTGTGCGCGCAATCGCAGCGCTTGGGCTGGATGGCGCATGGGGAACAGGCGCGATCACCTTGGCGGCGATGTTGTTCCTGCTGCCGTTCGTTGCGGGAAAGACCCATCTGGTTCGGGACACTGGATTGGTTGGTGTGGTGTCGATTACGCTGGGCGGTGCCGCCTTCGCGCTGTATTCCATCGGGTTTCTCTATGGCAAAGTGGCGCTTGTGGTTCTGTTGTGGTTTTTCAGCCCGGTCTGGAGCGTGCTGATCGCCAAATTCATCCTGCGCTGGCAGGTTCCCAAACTGCGGCTTGTCGCAATTGGCGTGGGGCTTGCCGGATTGTTCATCATGCTGGGTGGTGAGGGGAGTGTGCCGGTTCCGCGCAGTCTGGGCGAATGGATGGCCTTCATCGGCGGTCTGATCTGGGCAGGTGCTACCGCAGGAATGCGCCTGAAGTCCCGTGTGCCCCCGCTGCCTGCGGCGTTCGTGTTTGCATTGGGTGCGACACTGACCTCGTTTGCCGTCGCCCCGTTCCTTGAACCGCTACCCGCAATCGCTGGAGAAGATGCGGTTTGGGTCGGGATCACGGTGCTCGCCACGGGTGGGCTATGGTGGGGGCTGTCGATTGCCGGCCTGATGTGGGCCACCATTCGGCTTGACCCGGCTCGGGTGGGTATCCTTCTGATGCCCGAGGTGATTTTCGGTGCGCTGACTGCCGCCATCTTTGCCGGTGAAACGCTATCTGCCAGCGAGATGATCGGTGGTGGGTTGGTTATTCTATGCGGGGTCCTTGAGGTTTGGCCAACGAAAGCGAATGCCGGGCATCCGCGAGCGGCAAAGAACGCGCCATAAGCGGCGATGAATCTTGATCGCTGCCCAAGGGTCAGGCCTTCGCCGCGCGCGTCAAGACCGGGGTAGCCTCAGCTTGCCGCGCCACGCAAGCGACTTCTGGTTAAGCACCGCAAGGTCGATCTGGTCTGCGATGATCTGTTCGCAAAGCTGAACCGCAGCCAAAGCTTGAGTATGACTGAGGTGCTTGTAGGCAGGCCGGGCGATGTGGTCATACCAGACCCCTTCGCAGATCGTATCCAGGACGATGCGCTGAAAACAATGGTCGTTCCGGACGGGCCAGTGACGCTTTTCGCCAAGCGCGAGGAATGGCATGACCGTTCGCGTCAGATGAACGTAGCGCGCAACCGGATTGTCGGGCGGCGTTTGCAGGAAGTCGAAATCGTGTTGCATCTGGTCCTCGCCCCGACAAGCAGTTCGTTCGTTGCCGTCGAGCGAATGTAGCGCCTGTTTGGTGCCGCGACCACAATCACCGGCGGAAACTGAAACTTACCCAACCCAGTGGCGCTCTAGCGCGTAGCCACCAGAATGTTAATTTTGCAGCGTCGTATCCATACCTTGACTTGCCGCACCACCGGCGCAGTTCGGAGGTTATGAAACACCCCGTACTTGATCCCGCAAACGTTAGTGAAATCATCGAGATGGCGTTGAGCGATCACGACAGTTTTGCCGCAATTGAAAACCTGCACGGACTCGGCCCTGATGCGGTGAAAACCCTGATGCGGCAAAATCTGAAAACTGGCAGCTACCGCGCGTGGTGCAGGCGGGTCCGGGCATTTTCTGACCGGCGCGCGGTGTATAAATGACGCCGGAGCCCCACCCTTGGGCGGCTGATCTGTCCGACCTCTACGCGCAGGTCTGGATACGGCTTGTGCGCGGTGTGCGCGACCGGCGCGCCCCGACGCGGCATCCGACACTGGCCACGGTCACGCCGGACGGCAAGCCGCAGGCCAGAACGGTGGTGTTGCGCGCGGCGGACAAAAACACAGGGACACTGGACATTCACACCGACCTGCAATCATCCAAAGTGGCGGATTTGCGCGCCGCACCCTTTGCCGCGCTGCATGTCTGGGACACGGGCGCGCACCTGCAGATGCGGTTGGAGGCGACGGTAACTATCCTGACCGGAACGGATGTGGCAGCGACGTGGGCTGGGGTTCCGGATGCGTCGCGCCGGTCCTACGGCAGCCTGCCCGCACCGGGGCAACCGATTGCGCAGGCGCTTGACTATGCAAAGCAGCCCGACGCGGCAAGTTTCGCGGTCCTTCGGCTGACCGTGCAGACAATTGATGCCTTGCATCTTGGGGGCCATCATCGCCGCGCCCGGTTTGATCGCGATGCGGACTGGTCTGGGACATGGCTTGCACCCTAAGGCGACGGAGGTAGGACCGTCCGGTGAGAAGAACACGCCGTTCAGATCGCTGCGTGGCGCAGAGAATTAAGCGCTTTGGCATCGAGGACCAGCCGCACGCCAAGTTGGCCTGATCCGGCCAGAACCGGCCGCTTGCGCAGGCAGATATCTAGCGCTTTGATTGTGGGGTAAGCGACGCAGGCATGAATGATGCGTGTCATCAGCCGCTCTTGCGTTTCATAATGACACGCGCGCGACAAGGCATCGATCTGATGGATCAGAGGGTCATAGTCGAAAACATGCGCCATCCCATCCTGCGCGATCAGCACGAGTTCCGGCGCGATGGTCAGGGTCAGGTCAAGCAGATGCGCTGCTGGGACAACGTCGCCCGGCCCGTAGGTTCCGATCAGCGCCGCGACCTTCAGGTCTTTTAATTCGATTTGGCTGTATGCGGGCAAGGTCAGAACTCTGGTTTCAGTGCAGCCAAATCGCGTGGCCTTACGCGTTTCGGTGATTGGATGGTTGTATATCAAAGGTCGTCATCCATGGGGTCATCGTCAACGGGGTGGGTACCCACCTTCATTAATTGCTGGGTCAAAAGCGCCTTGTAACGACGCTGGCGGCGACGCGCTTTCGCACCAGAGGCGCGCCAGCCTTCACGCTTGTCCTGAACAAGCTCTTCAAGATCGGCGGCAACCGAAATCTTATGCGCGTCGGATGGAGAGGTACGTTTTGCCATGGACAGGTTGTAGCGGCCCTTTGCGAGGCGGCAAGTGCCAGCCTTGAGGAGATGAAGGCGGCAGTCCTTCTTAGCAGCAATACCTGACAAGCTGGCTGTTTTGCCGCAGGATAAGTCGCTGAAAGCGGATAAAAGCCACCTAATTCAAAACTAACGGAAACTAAGTGAAAAATAATGAAACACTCTCATGATTTCAAATCGGACGTTCTGCGGGTCCGCCACGTTTCGAACAGCGTTTCAGACCGCATCGCGCTGCGGGTGGTCAAGACGGTCACAGCCGAGCCGCGCATGGTGGGCGGGCTTTTGCAATATCTGAGCGCCCTTCGCCACATCCGCGACGATTTGGGTTGGATCAAGGAACTGATCGATGCGGTGGATAACGAGCGTATGCATCTGATGACGTTCATTAAGATCGCGGAGCTCAGCTGGTTTGAACGTAGCCTAATCATGGTGGCGCACGCGGTTTTTTATAATTTCTACATCCGCCTTTATCTGCTGGTCCCCAAGACGGCGCATCGCGTGGTTGGCTACCTCCAGGAAGAGGCAGTGGTCAGCAATACCCACTATCTGACGGACAATGACGAGGGTCACGTGGAAAATGTCGCCGCACCCCAGATCGCAGTAAAGTACTGGAGCCGGCCATTCACTGCGTTTGCGGGACGTTGTCCTTGTGCTGCGCGCAGACGAGGCTCATCACCGCGATACCAACCATCACTTTGCCAATCAGCTGGCGAAGGACGCGCGCGCGTGAGCCGGCGCCGATTCAGAAGTAACAAAACGGCTGCTCAAATTCTCGGGTTGCCGCTTTGCGTTTCAAACGTGCAAAACCTACATGATTTGACCGCGCGCGACGGAATCTTCACTGCGACCGTCGGCTTGCGCATTACACCCGACATAACATTTTCTTGGAGCACGCCACACCATGCTTGATATTAATAAAATCCGCAGTGATTTCCCAATTTTGTCGCGTCAGGTAAATGGAAAGCCGTTGGTTTATCTGGACAATGGCGCCTCAGCCCAAAAGCCGCAGGTTGTTATTGACGCGATTACGCAAACTTATGCGCATGAATATGCCAATGTGCATCGGGGTTTGCATTACCTTTCCAATCTGGCGACCGACAACTATGAGCGCGTTCGCGGCATCGTCGCACGTTTTCTGGGCGCGGCCAGCGAGGATGAGATCATCTTCAATTCGGGTGCGACCGAAGGCATCAACATGGTTGCCTATGGCTGGGCCATGCCCCGAATGAAGGCTGGGGACGAAATCATCCTTAGCATCATGGAACATCACGCGAATATTGTGCCGTGGCATTTTCTGCGCGAACGGCAAGGCGTGGTGATCAAGTGGGTGGAGGTGGACAGCACCGGCGCATTGAACCCCGCAAAAGTGCTGGAGGCAATCACGCCACGCACAAGGCTGATCGCGGTCACGCATTGCTCGAATGTGCTTGGCACTGTCATCGATATTGCTGCGATATGCGCGGGCGCGCAGGCCCATGATGTGCCCGTGTTAGTGGATGGCAGCCAGGCCGCCATCCACATGCCGATCAATGTGCAAGACCTCGGCTGCGATTTCTACGCGGTCACAGGTCACAAGCTTTATGGCCCGTCCGGATCAGGGGCGATCTATGTCCGCCGGGACCGGATGGCGGAGATGCGCCCCTTCATGGGGGGTGGCGATATGATCCGCGAAGTGACGCGCGATAACGTCACTTACAACGATGCGCCGATGAAGTTCGAGGCAGGCACTCCCGGTATCGTGCAGACCATCGGCTTGGGCGTGGCGCTGGACTATATGACGGGGTTGGGCATGGCCAATATCGCGGCGCATGAACAGCAACTTCGCGACTATGCCCGCACCCGTCTTGACGGCTTGAACTGGATCACGGTGCAAGGGACAACGCCCGACAAGGCCCCCATTTTTTCGTTCTCGATGCAGGGTGCCGCCCACGCGCATGATATTTCCACCATTCTTGACAAGAAAGGCGTCGCTGTCCGGGCGGGCCAGCATTGTGCCGGCCCCTTGATGGCGCATCTGGGCCTCAACGCCACCTGCCGCGCATCATTCGCCGTGTACAACACAACTACCGACGTCGACGTGCTGATCGACGCGCTCGAGCTTGCGCATGAGATGTTTGCCTGATTGATCTTGCAGGAGGCGCGGTCAATTGACCAGCACAGGTGCGGCGCGCAGGTATGCGCGATCTTCGATCTGTTTCACAAGGAAATCGGCTACGCTTGCGCGTGAGATGATCCCGTTCCGCCACGAAGATGGCTCGCGAAGCACCTTGTAGCGGCTGGATTTCGGGCCGTTCAGCAGCACGCCGGGCCGCGCAATCGTCCAGTCCAGACCGCTTTGCTTGATCAGGTCTTCCTGACGGGTCTTGTCGTCATAGGCACGGCCAAACACGATCTGAAACGGCACGCGTTGCAACACGCCGATGCTGGTCCGGCTGTCGCCAGCCCCGAAACCTGTGACGCAGACAAGACGCTTGACCGATTTTTCCGTCATCGCCGCGACAATCACACGCGTCGCGTCGGAAAACAGATGCACGGGTTTGATAAGGTCGCCCAAGCCAACGCCAAGTGTCAGGATCACGGCATCGACGCCCGCAAGGGCTGCTTCGACATCTTGCGGGCTGGTCGCATCACCTGACATCTTTTCCAGCAGCGCATCGGATAGCGGCATGGCGGCGGCAGACCGTGCGAAGGCGCGCACCTCATAGCCAGCGGCCAGTGCCGCCTTGGTCGTTGCCATCCCAATACCCTTGCTGGCACCAATAATAAGAACTTTCACAGCGAAACCTCCAGTTTTGACGTTAAATGATGTCCGGGAATGTACACCTGACGAAGCTTCGGATCAGGACGGTTGGCGCATGTCTTTGCTGCCGCCCTGCCGAAGCCGGTTTGACCCAGCGACACGCAGCGGCTGCGATGACAATCCACCCTCAATCATGCTCTCCATCGCGGCGGCGTCCCGCTCCGCGCATGAATAGCTTTGGCCGCTTGGCCGCGACCGTAAACGTGGCTGCCGTGACCGCAGCCGCCGCAATCAAAGCCGCATGACCAAGTATGCTGGCTGCAAGAAACGTGTAACTTCCGATCGCGACACAAAAACTGACCGCCCACATAAAGCCCAGCACCTGCAAAACATGGTGCCGAGTTGCGACATCGGGAATATGACGAAGGGGGCTGACCCTGTGATCAAAAATGAAACGCCATACAGTCACGACAATGGTTTTGATATCTGTGATTATGGCTTCGGTCCTTGCGCTGATTATAACATTAGATTTTCTGGGCGTGTCCGGCCCTTTTCCACAACATAAGTTAGCGCTGGACCGTGGCGTTCCCAGCCCAATTGGCTGCAAAATGCAAAAGGGCCAGAGGCCATCAGCAGCGCCGATGACTGCGCATGCGCTCCTTGTGCCTGCGAACCCCTGACACAGTCGGTGCCAACGATTGTGGGTCCAACCGAAGTTGTCGATTTGACCCAGCGCTGGGCGTCAGGCAAAAGGTTCCTGACGACAATATGGTCCGAGGCGAAAGCTATTTTCACTGCAAGCAGAAAACGTGCTGTTCCGAGCGTAGTTGCAGCCTGCCCTCCTAAAACCATTGGGAGTGCTCCCCGATGCTAGATGCCAATAATTCATCTATCGGACGCTTTGACAGATCATTCCTCGGACACAGCTTAACAATCTTTTCCTTGTTTTTCTCGCTGTAAGAGTTCTCGAGTTTGGGCTAAAAACTGCGGCCGTCTATTACAACTTAAGCGTCAACGGGGCGTTAGAGGTTCAGATTGTTAACGATGATCCGGCCGAAACCGTGCTGTTGATGCTGCGCAATGAAGGCGGGCCGGTTGCCGCGCGCACCATCTTTCCGGTTCTGGAGCAGAACTGGACTGATCTTGGCTTTACGGTGACCATCGTCCTGTCGGATGTGATGATCCGGTCCATCGAGAATGCCTTGAATATTAAGCCCACAAGGATCCCTGAGGCCCGGCCTGCGGGCGGCTTCAAAGAGGCATCGGTTACGATCACAGCTGAAAACTTTTATTTGCAATGCCACACCGAGGCGAAGGTTGGTCATCTGCTCGGTACGGTTACAATGCACAATTATCTGCGCCGCGACTTTAAAATTTGGTTCACCCCTATCCACACCCCGGTTCAGGCGCTTGATAAACGATTTGCGAAGGCGGGCCACATGCCTCAGACGGACGACTTGCTGGAAGCGTTGCGCGTCGTTGTCGCAAGTGCCGAGACCCAGTCGGCAACGTCGGAAAAGCTGTTCGAGTCCCTTGCCGTGTTGGGGATGATACTGACAACCTGAAAAGCGCAATGTCCGAGATGGTCCGACTGGAAAAACGGATGAAAACGATCATCAAGACGGGCGGAACCTTCTTACGCCGCCTTCAGCCTGAGGCGGGCCGGCTGCAAAGACTGCGCTCGGCCTTGGGCGGTTAGTAGAACCCAACCTCGCGCACGTCGATCCGAGCGGCATGGTCGCGTCCGTAGGCAACGACAGCAATGGACGCTAGGCTGCCCAGCTTGGGCGCAGTGCGCAGAAACGCGCCCGAGGCGGTGAACGCTTCCATCGGCAGGCGCACTTCGCTCCAGCTTTCCGAAACTTCGAACCCTGCCTGATAGTATTGCCAAGGCAGCAGCGTGCCCCCTGTACGCAGGTGAACGAAATAGCGCTGGTCGTTGCCGCGCACGATCAATCGCACGCCGGTTGTGCCTTCTGGTGGCGGGCTGACAAGATCAAGCCGTATCTGGATGAACCCGCCCCGGTTGGCGGTGCTGACCCGGCCGATCATGCGCGCAAAGTTCAGGCCGTCTTCGTGCGCAAATGTGACACCGCCAGTCGACTCGCCTCCCATCACTTGATCGGTAAAGAACCGCCAACGGGTTTCCGGCTGCATGGTGAAATCCTCGATGGGTGTTGGCCTGGTTGCTGTCCCGTCAGCCAGCGCAGGCGGCATGGCCGCACCAAGAAGCGTCGCCAAAACGACCGCTGGAAAAAGAGTGCGCCTGACGTCTTTTACCAATGTCGCGTGCCGGACGCGCCTTTAATCTGGCCGTCCAGATTGGGTGTGACCCAGCCCCCGTAAAAGTCGCCCGGCTGCGGGATGACGCGCAGATCACCGACCCATGCCTCATCCATCAGCCCGGCATAAAACGCGATATAGCCTGCAAGGGCGGCAAATCCGGGAGTGGGGCTGTCATAGCACCATGCGGCGCGGGCGGCGGTTTTGGCCCCGGCAATCACATCGAAATAACGCGCGACGCCCTTCCATTCGCAAAAGCTGTTGCCTTGCACCGGGCGCAGGGTGGCTTGGATGCCTTCGGCCGGGAGGTAGTAGCTGGGGGCATGGTGGGTTTCCAGCACCCGCAGGGCGCGGTCGGTTTCCGAGACCAGCGCCCCGTCCAGCCGGATCATGATCCGCTGCGGCACGGGTTCCAGCGCGGGCGGTCGGGGGTAGGATTGCACGTTTTCGCGTAGCATTTCGGTCATGACAAAGCTTCGGCCAAGGGTTTGTGCGCGATCCCCATATAGAGGATGGCGGTCAGCGGCAGCGGCCCGAAGGTAAGATCGAACCAGCGGTTGATCCCGCGCGGGCCAAGGCCGGTCACGGCACCTGGCACCAACCCAGCACCCTGCATCGCGGCGCGCAATTCGCGGGGTTTGATGAACATGGCGGGGTCGTGCGTGCCGCGCGGCAGCAGGCGCAGGATGTCTTCGGCGATGGTGATGGTGGCAAGCCGGGCCAGCGGGTTGCGGTTGATCGTGTCGAACAAAAACAGCCCGCCGGGACGCAGGGTGCGGGCGACTTCGGACAAGACCTTGTTCAGGTCGGCCACATGTTCCAGCACATCGACGCAGACAACAGCGTCAAAACTGGTGTTATCATACGGCAGAGCCTCGCCTACGCCGACATCATATCCGATGCGCAACCCTGTCGCGCGGGCATGGGCGCGGGCAGCGTCAATGGCGTCAGCGGCGGGGCCGATCCCGGTGACATCTGCGCCGCGCGCCGCCAATGCCTCGGCCATAAACCCGCCTGCGCAGCCAAGGTCCAACACTGCTTTTCCCTGCCAGTCGATCTTGCGGTCGAACCATTTCAACCGCCGCGGCACGAGGTTTTTTAATGTACGCACCCAGCGGATATCGTCGGACCACCAGCGGCCCGCCACTTTGTCATAGATCGTCAGGTCATTGCGCACCTTGTTGGTCCTTCGTCTTGGTCAGGCGGGGTAGAATGTAGGGCACTTCAGCGCGGTAGCGATAAAACCTTGCGCCATAACGCGCGGCAAAGCGGCGTTCCTTCAGGCGCGGGGCCAGCAGGCAATAGGCGGTCAGGCTGACGGCCAGAACCAGTTGATCCGGCGTCCAGACCGGCGGCGTCCAGAGCGTCAGCGCGAATGCCACATAGATCGGCTGGCGGATCAGGCGAAACAGGCCGCTGGTCGGCATGTCGGGGAACACCGGACGGATCCGCGCCAGAAGCGACATCCAGCCGAGCGCGCCCGATTGCACCTCTGCGCCCGCATCAAAACTGGCTTTCAGCAGGATCAGCCAGCTGGCCGCGTAAGCGGTGGTCATGGCGAAGAGCGCCACCCCTTCGGCCCGCCACCAGACAATGCCCGACGGTGTCCATAGCGCGAACAACGCGAGCAGTTGGGCCGAGGCGATAATGGCATAGGTGGTGGTGGCCAGCGTCTGCCCATGTGGGCCGGGGATGAGCCGCGCCAAAAGCCGCCCACCTCGCCCGGTCAGCAATACCGAATGGACCAGCGGAAACTGCGCGATCAGGGCTGCATTGGACAGCGCCGCCATTGGCCATGGCACGGAGCCGAGGCTCTCGCTCAGGCCAAAGAACATCGCGACGATCATCGCCAGTACGCCTGCGGCAAACAGCGCGTGGCATAGCATTCCGAAGGTCAGCGCCAGTGCGATCCGCCCCGCACCGGCGGGCGGGCGCAGGACGGCGCGGATCAGCGTGATCAGTCGGGCGATGCGCGGATCGGTCCACATGGTCATCGCACCCGCTCATTTTGGGCCAGCAGATCGGTGGCAATGGCGGTGCCGCTGTCCCATGCCGCCTCGATGCGTGCGCCAAGGCACCAGTCGCCGCCCAGATACAGGCTGGCGTCATCGCTGCGTAAAAACTGCTGGCCAAGGGCCTGCGTGACCCGCGCATAGCGCCAGCGATGGGTGCTGGCATGAGTCACGGCAGCAAGCGGAGCGCCCAGCCTGTCGCACAGCAGGGGCAGCATGTGGGCGGTCAGGGTGGCGGGATCATCCTCAAGATGGGCCATGCTGAAAGCCGTGCCTGCCTGCGCCACCCACTGCGTGCCGTGCCCTTGGGGGCGGCCCGGCTTGGCACTGTCTTGCGCGATCCATGACAGCGGGTCATCGGGATCTTTGCGGGTGAGGAAGAGTGCAGGACCCGGAACCGCCGCCATCAGCGTCAGGCAGGGGGCCATATTCACCGCGCCAAGGGATGCGACCAGCGGGTGATCCGCGCCCAAGAGGGATGCAACCTGCGGCGCGGGCACCGTGATCACAACCTTTGCGGCTGGTAAGGTGCTGTCAGCCAGATGCAGCAGCCAGCCGCCTGCATCAGGAACCAGATGCATGACTTGGGTATTTTGCCGAATATCCAGCCCTACTCCAAGCGCTTTGGGAAGGGCCGACATGCCCGGCACGCCGACCATATGCGTGCGGCCCGTGCCATCTGCCCAACCGGCCAGCGTGCCCGCGTTTTCCAGTGTGTCCAGCACGCTCGCAAAGACAGCGCCATGCGCTTTTACATATTGCGCCCCATGATCGAACTGCAAATCCCCCGCCCGCCGGGTGGCCACGCGCCCGCCAATGCCGCGCCCCTTGTCCAACACCACAGGTGCCATGCCCGCATCAGCCAGCCTGCGCGCACAGGCCATCCCGGCGATGCCCGCGCCAATGATGATAACGGGCGTCATGCGGGCAGCACCTGTTCGAGGATGCGGGGGATGTTCTTTCTCACCTTGAAAAACCCCGCCGTGGCATGGGGCCAGATGGCAGCATCCCAATCGCGCCGCCATTCGCACAGGGTGATGCCTGCGCGCGCAAGCGATGGGGCCGCTTCCGGCAGCCTATCGTATAACGGGCCTTGGGTGATATAAGGCGTGGCAATCTGTCTGGCGCCCGCGCCCGTGGCCCATTAGGCAAGGGCTTCGGGGTCGCCCGCGTGCAACTGCAAAGGTTCTGCGCCAATCCGTCGGGCGGCATCTGCCAGCGCGCCTGCTTCAAACGCGGTGACCAAATCTGAGACAGGCAAGGGAGACCGCAGATGGCTGGCGCTCAGCGTGGCGACGGTGCGGATATCAAGGCTTGTGAGGTTGAAATCCTCAAGGCGGCAATCTTCATCCGTGATCAGCAGGGCCGTGGGCACACCGGGCTTCGGGGCGGTCACATCCCGCAAAGGCAGGACGGAAGGCAGGCCCTCGGGTTCCGTCGCCTCCAGCCCTTGGGTGACTTCCGCTAGATCAGACCGCCGCGGGGTGAACCGACCGGCGGTAAAGGTCGCAATGTTCTGCGCATCCGCCGGATAGGGTTTGCCGCGTGTGTGCAGCCCTGCGGCCCAACGCCAGCCAAGCGTGTTGGACGCGGCATCGCCGTCCAGCAGATGCCGGTAAAAGAAATCCGCGCCCAGCCGCCATGGCAGGCCAAGGGTAAATATCCAGATCGACGCGAACCACATCCGCGCGTGGTTGTGCAGATAGCCGGTATCGATCAATTCCGTGGCCCATGCATCAAAACACTCCAGACCCGTTTGACCATTCATCGCGCGCTCCACATCCCGGCGCAGGCGGCGGTCGCGGTCAAGGGCAGCAAGGTCGGCCTCCAGCCCGGTGACATAGCTCGCCCAGATCTGCGGGCGGCGCTCCAGCCAGCCTTTGAAATAGCCGCGCCAGATCACCTCCTGCACGAATTTCTCGGCACTCTCGGGGCCGTGTGCTGCCAGCGCCGCCGCCACGGCATCCTGTTCCAGCACCAGCCTGCGCCGGATATAGTGCGACAGTACCGACACCGCCTTGTGCGCGCCTGCACCGTGGTCGGTGTTGCGGCCGTTGGCATAGCGACGGCCCATGCGGGGGATGAAGGCTTCCAAGATAGCATCGCCAGCGGCGCGGGTGGGGGTCCAGTCGGTCATCAGGTTCATTCCAAGGGTTGATCGTAGTGACAGGTTTCGACCATCGGGCGCAGTGCCACGCGCTTGCAGTGCGCCAATAGCGTAGCAGTGGGTTACACATCGCGGTCAATGCGGGCTCCCGTGTCAGGTGGGGACGCGCTGCTTGCGCAAGCCTCGCGCCAATCGGCCCGATCATCATTCAGCACTTTGCCGGTGCGTTTGGTTTTGGCAGCGCCCGCCTGGTTGCGCCAGCTGGGATCGTACTCCACGCCGTAAGGCGGATCCGTCACCATCAGCTGCGGCTTCACATTTTCCAACAGCCGCCCGACCACATCAGCGGAGGTGCTGTCGCCGCAGATCAGCCGGTGTGATCCCAGCTGCCAAAGGTCGCCCGCGACCGACACCGGCGTGACCGGCGGTTCGGGGATATCATCCTCACCCTCGACCGCACCGCCTTCCACCTGATCCGGATCGCGCAGCAGGGCTTCCAGATCCTCATCAACGATCCCCAGAAGCCCGAGGTCATAATCCACGGCC
>Ga0163216_101556_pt1 | contig 12860 bp, 10 predicted proteins | sample SynspAceP_FD_167610 | JGI IMG/M metagenome (GOLD analysis project Ga0163216, IMG submission 167610) | Saline lake microbial communities from Ace Lake in Antarctica - Synechococcus sp. Ace-P (Illumina Assembly) | ecosystem: Environmental > Aquatic > Non-marine Saline and Alkaline > Saline ...
TCGGCTTTGATGGCTTCTTGGCCTAAGTAAGATGTAAATCGCGCATAATAATTGTCATATAAGTACCTATCAAAGGCGACTTTTTCACTTTGGGCCATGGCTTCTTGCCATTTTTCGAGGGCCGTTTCGGAGCGACTGTTAACTGTTACCTTGATATTTTGTGTTCCCCGCTGAATGGTGACTCGGGCTTCACGAGGATCAATAAGCCGAGCTGCTTTGTGTAACTCAATATAGACATATTGTTGCGCTAACTCGGGCACAAAACGCTTATGAGTCTGCCCTCCTGATTGTCGAAGGGGTAGGTTGAATTCCAGATTTTGACTTTGAGAAAAGCTATCTATCCATTGATATTGAAAACTCAGTTGAGATTGCTTTTTAACTTTTTTGTATACAACTTGCTCAGCATTAACTGCTGTTGTTAGCGAGCCTACGCTAATACACATACTAACCACGAGGCCTAATAGGCGACTAGGCTGAAACATCAGGTATTTGTCAACACTGTAATTAAGATCGACATAAGGGCTACTTTTTTTGTTCCTGAGTATTGTCTGTTAGTTCAGATTGCAATAATTCATGTTTACTCGCCGCCAGCTCTTCATTAACTGACGGAACATCATGGTCTTTGAAATTAAGTAAACTGTCGGTAATTTTGCCCAAGGCGTTAAGCTTTTTATTCGGATTAACAAAAATAGGCCGCGCTAATAATAAATTATTGGGATAAATAACATGCTCATTAGTGCCAGTAGTCAGTTTCGTGTTCAACAAACCCAATTCAGCAATATAGCCCTCAATATAGTTATCTGCATCGATGACTCGAATATAGTTTCCTCGTCGAAAAGATGTATGAAATAGCAGAATAAAAAACGACGTTACATTACTTAAAATAGACCAACTAGCAAATAGTGCCACACCCAGTAAGGTAATAATTGAGGTTGAAAAAATTAATAAACCACTAAAATCAATACCCCATATGAGGAGTATTACTGCAATCGTGACAGTGGCACAAACTAGCCTCACCATATGGTACGCCTTAGCCACCTGTTCACTTTTAAAGCCACTGTCATCGGTTGACTTTGTCAAACGAGGCAAGGTTATACGTGTGACTAAAACATAGCCAAAGAGGGCTAAACAACTTGCAAGTAAGTTAGTGCGGTAGGATGCGACCCATTGAAGTAGGTCAATTAAAATTGATTCAAATTGCATTTAGAAAAACGAGTTTATAAACATGCCCTAAGTCTAAAGCATATTAATCACTAATTGTATTGCTTCTGTCGTAATTGACCATGGTTGTACTCAATATCTACTAAAGGAATAAAACCAGCGGGGGTGGCAATATTTACAAAACCATTTTGGGTTTCTACTAGGATATCCCCAAAGGTTGCCTTACGTTCTGGCGCGGGTGCAAGAATAGCAGGCAATTTGTCGGCCATGACCCAAGGTGAAATGCCCCCGGCTGCGGCAAAGGCAAGATCAAGTTCAAAACTATCAATTTGCGTGGCAAAGTCGTATAGCCCAATCTCTTGTGTGACGAGCTTAAGTAGTTCGCGTTCACTACTGACTAGGCTTAATCGATGTTGCAGTGTGGATGGCGCAAAATACATGGAAATCATAAACAATGAGTGACCTTGAAAATTTAAGCAAGCCTAATAGAAGTTGCTTAATTGGCTATATGTCAATTAAGCTTACATTTAACCCCCACTATAATGCTACTCACTGTCAGTCATAGCAAGAATATTAAACTGATCATGAATGCCAAGGGTTACGGTAATTTCAATGGGACTGCAGCATACTTGGCAATCCACTATTTGTTGTTGGTTTAAATCATTGTCTGGATCGACTTCGATATCGTTTACTTCCATACAATAGGGACAGCTGAATTCTGCATTGGTCGTTAAGCTCATCTTATATCCTTTCAGTGTGAGACTGAGTCGCAAACTAGTACGACTCTATGTCAAACATAGACCAAAAATGCAGATAAAATTAATTTATCCTCAAATCACTAGCTCAGACTCGCTATATATTTTTTAAAGGCAATGTTCCCAGCTTTGCGATCTTCGGCAATTTTTTGCACATGGGGGTTTTCAGCCAATAAAGCCAATAATTCTTTAGCACCAGGAGCCATGGCTAATAAATCCACGTCAAAACATTTTTGTGCCACCACTGATGCCAGATCAGCACTGTAGAAAAACATAATATCGGCGGCGCTAAATTCACTGCCTGCCAAATAGGGACCAAATTTAGCGGTTCTGCATAAACCTTCCATCCCTTTGAATAAGGCGCGTTTCACTTCCTTTTTAGTTAACTCATTAACCGCTTGACCAAAAAATGCTTCTGGATGACAGCGACGGGCGGGCAGTTCAATGTAGAGTTCACACATTTTTACCAGCTCTTTTACTTTGGCTTTGGCAAAGCTATCACTTGGGTAAATAGGGTTTTCGGGATAAAGTGTATCCAAGTATTCAAGGATCACGCTGGTTTCACATAGGGTACCTTGCGGTGTTTCTAAGGCTGGCACCTTACCCATTGGACTTAAGGCCAAAAATTCTGGTGTTTGGTTGGGATATACGGTGTTCTTGGTATATTCAATACCTTTGTAGGCTAAGGCCAGCTTTATCATATTGTAGTAATTACTTACATCAAAACCATGCAGAGTTAACATCATTCAAACCATCCAATGTATATATATTAATCAGTCTACATACAATGACTTAGCCTAGATTAAGGCGCAACACAATTTTATTGATAGATAAACATAACAAACTCATTTGCATGTGGTGTAATTCAGTGGTCTTAGGTAAGCTTGCTAGAGAGCAGAGTATTAATCGAGTATGTGGTAACGTGAAACTCAATTTAAAACAGGTTGCTAAGCAATTAGGCGTGTCTACCGCAACGGTATCTAATGCCTTCAATCGCCCAGACCAATTATCCGCTAAATTACGCGAGCGTATTTTAAAAGAGTCTGAAGAACTGGGATATTACGGGCCTAATTTAGCGGCTCGGTCTCTGCGTCGTGGTGAATCCGGGGTTATCGGTGTGATGTTGGCTGACTCTCTTCGTTATAGCTTTTCTGATCCTGTGGCTAATCAGTTATTGCAGGGGATTGCCGAAGTCCTAGTAGAAAAACAAAAACAGTTATTGTTGTTGTCGAGCGGTGTCGCTTCAGCTGAGCAAAGTAGCGCAGAGTCGCTACCCGATGGCTTTATTTTATATGGTGCCTTAAAAGGTAACGCCTTTAAACATGTGCTACGCACAGGTAAACCGGTGGTCGCGGTAGACTTCGAATATGCTGAAACAGGCTCGGTTAATATTGATAATGAGCAAGGAGCCTTTACTATTGCTGAGCATGCATTGGCTAAAGAAGACAAGGCCAATATAGCGGTCTTAGGCCTAAGGTTAATTGATTCTTCGCGAGTTTGTCGCTTAACTGCCGATGATTTAGTGATATCCAGTGGCGAGATATCACGCAGTCGCCTGAGTGGCTATCTAAGGGCAAGCCAAGCTAATAATATCGCTATTAATCCCGATAGAATTTGGCATATACCCGTTAACTCACCAGAGCATGCAGAAATTGCGGCGCGTGAGGCACTCACTTCCAGCCCCTTACCTAATATATTGTTGTGTATGAGTGATGTGATAGCCCTTGCAGCACTGCGAGTGGCAAATGAATTGAATATTGCTATCCCATTAGAACTGCAAGTGACCGGTTTTGATGATATTCCTGAAGCATCCCGCAGTACCCCTGCATTGACCACAGTATGTCAACAAAGCATGGAGAAAGGTCGATTAGCGGCCACTATGTTACTCGCAGGAAATACGCACGATAATGTGGTACTTTCGACCCGTTTAGTCGTGCGCCAAACGTGTAAATAAACTCGTTTGACACCATTGGTTTACACTATCCACATCACTTGATAAGGCTGCAAGGAAAGGTATCCACTAGGACACCTTATGTCTTGTTGGGTAATCAACTCATTGCCAGTAGAATCATAAAGTTGATCCATGATTTTACTGTCTATGTGTTGCTCAAACTCACTGAAATTACACAGTACTAGTAGAGTCTTGCCTTGGTTATTATGTCGCGCAAAAGCAAATATATGTGAGTTATCACTGTCCAAAATTTGCGTTTCAGCTTGGCCAAAAATAGCGTGTTGCTGACGAATTTTAATCAAGTGAAGTAAACCCTGAGAAATTTTGTATTGTGCCGCTTGCGGATGGCTAGCTTGTTCAATGGCACTGTCAGTTAAGGCTATTCTGTGAACCCAGCGGTCATCGTGTTTTTTATTGATATCTTGTTGATAGGAGTAGTCATTTAACAAACCCAATTCGTCGCCTGAGTAAAGTAATGGCACCCCACCAATACTCAAAATAATGCTGTGTACTAATAATATGCGTTTGACGGCATGCTCGATATTTTGTGCATGGTTTTGTTGAATCGCACTCTCTAAGCCCGCCAGAGAGGCCAACGAGCCGCAAACCCGACAATCGCCTGTACTTGGGTTTTCACCAAAAGCTACGCCACTCGCAAATGAACCTGCAAAACGCCCGGTATAAAACTGATTGAGAAAGTGACGATGGTCATTGCCGTTTATCCCTAATTTTTGTGCGACTGCATCATCGAAAGTCCAGCCAATATCATCGTGACTGCGAATATAATTTGTCCATGCGCAGTTGTTGGAAATAGCAAAACTTTTACGCATTGACTCAGTTAATAGTAGCGTTTTTCGAGTCGCTAAACTTTCCCACACCAAGGCCATAAGTAGAGGGTTATAAGAAAGCTGACATTCTTGTTTATCAATATATTTAAGTACTTCATCAGGATGCACTATGGCTTCTGATTTAAATACCACAGCGGGTGCACTTATCTGCAGGCAACTATTGAAAGCTTGAATTAATGTATGGGCTTTGTCTTGATTTTCGCAACTGGTACCCATTTCCTTCCAGATAAATGCCAAGGCATCAAGACGCAGTGCTTCACAGCCCAAATTAGCTAAAAATAGCATTTCATCAGTGATGGCATTAAAAACCGCAGGGTTGGAATAATTCAAGTCCCATTGAAAACTATTAAAGGTGGTCCATACCCACTTTTTGGCTTGTTCGTTCCAAGTAAAGTTACCTCGTCTTACTTGAGGGAATATTTCACGTAGGTTGTGCTCATATTGGTCAGGCAGAGTGCGGTCATCAAACATGTGATAAAACTCAGCGAATTCACTGATGCCCTCTTTGGCTGCCATTGCCCAGCGGTGTTCGTCAGAGGTATGGTTAAAAACGAAATCTAGAACCAAACTAATCCCTGCTTTTTCAAGTGCTTTGGCGAGGGTTTTGAGATCGTCAATACTGCCAAGCTGCTCATTGACCTTGCGATAATCTGACACCGCATAGCCGCCATCACTGTCTCCTTTAGGTACATCGTATAATGGCATTAAGTGCAAATACGTTATACCAAGCTCTTTCAGGTAAGGAATCTTATTTTGTAAGTTTACTAAGTCACCGGCGAATAAGTCGACATAGCAAGCCATGCCTAGCATGTTTTGAGATTGATACCAATTTGGCTCATTTAAACGTTTTTTATCTTTACTTTTAAGGGCTCTCGAGCGCTGACTGTAGCCTTGGGCTAAGGTGTCGACCAGTTGTTGTAAATAGTAATAAAAGTCATAGCGATGACCATACAATTGAAATAACAACTCAAACAGTCGAGGGAATTCAGTATTGAGTCTGGCTTCAAACACGGCCATATCAGTTTTTGATAACTGTGAACGATCAATGCTCGACATGATGCGATTCAATGAACGTTGACTTTCTAGATGTAAATTCATAATTAAATAATCTTCTAATACGTTTAAGTTAAAACTGCTTATGGTCATTAATAATACTTTTTTCCTCTAATGTAAATACATTGAATGGTTATTTTTACAAGCTATTTACAAATAAAGTTTGATTTGTTAGTGTACTGTAGCAAGGCCTTAAACGATTAAGTTTTTTGGGCAGGTAACGGTTAAGCTAATTTTGACTTAAGATTATCTGCAGCTCACACATTGAAGTTTAACATTAACGTTTTTAAACAGAATTTAAGGGTAATAAGCAATGAAAGACAATCAAGTTGCCAATAACACTACGCTTATTCGTTGGCTTACTTATCTGATGTTTATGATGTTTGCTATGACGTCTGACTCGGTAGGAGAGATCATCAAGGAAGTAAAACGAGAATTTGACGTAAGCAACACAGAAGCAAGTTTGCTGCATTCATTGTTTATGATAGGTATCGCTTTTTCTGGATTATTCTTGGGCTTTCTAGCAGATAAGTTTGGCCGAAAGTTCACCATTATGTTGGGTCTTAGCCTGTTTGCTCTTTCATGTTATTTCTTTTTGGCGGCCAATAGTTTCGCTTTTATATTGGGTCTTATTACTCTGTCAGGGGTAGCGGTTGGCGTCTTTAAGACCGCTGCACTAGCACTTATTGGTGATATATCACGTTCTACTAAGGAGCATACTGGCACCATGAATGGGGCTGAGGCTTTTTTTGGTATAGGCGCCATTATCGGGCCACTTATTGTGGCATGGATGGTGAGAGAAGGCGTTGACTGGAAATTACTTTATGTTCTTGCTGGTGGCATGTGTACGCTATTAATTCTACTCGCTTGGAAGGTTGATTACCCAGTCCACAAAAAGCACAGCCCTAAGCAAGACTCCATTAATTTTATGAGCAGTCTAAAATTGTTAAAAAACCCCTATGCAATGGGCTTTTCTCTAGGAGCATTTTTATATGTGGCTGCTGAAAGTGCGATTTATGTGTGGATGCCCAGTTACTTAGTCTGTGATGCATCAAACCTAAGCGATACCTTTGCTTGTTATACTGACGGCCCAGATAAAATGTTGGCTATGTACGCCGTATCAGTGTTTTTCTCATTGCGCGCGGCCGGTCGATTTGTCGGGATTTGGATGATGCAGCGTTATAACTGGTCTTTGGTGCTTATGTTGTTTAGTTTTGCCATCATGCTGTGTTTTGTTGTCGGACTTATTGGCGGCAAAGCGCTGGCACTTTATACCTTTCCCTTAACTGGACTATTTATGTCGGTGATTTATCCCACCTTTAATTCCAAAGGTATAAGCTGCTTTGGTAAGCATGAACATGGCACTGTAGCCGGTGTTATTTTATTTTTCACCGCAGCAGGAGCGGCCGCTGGGCCATTTATTATGGGGGTTATTAGTGATGCCTACGGTGGTGATGCCAAGTATGGCTTTATAGTGGCAACTGTGTTCACTGCTATATTATTCGCTGGCCTGCTGTATAACTACTTGTTTAATCCCACCGAAAAACGTTTAGCTGAAGTAGAGGCTGCTGAATATGGGCACTAATGACATGATGCAAAAAAAATACTTTGCAGTGATAGAAGCCGGCGGCACTAAGTTTAATTGTGCCATTGTTGACGAGCAGCGTAACTTGCATGCGCAAACTCGTATCGCCACTACCGAACCAGATGAAACATTGGCTTTGGTTATTGAGTTTTTTAAACAACAACGGGCTACTTTTTACTTTGATACGTTGGGTTTAGCCTGCTTTGGGCCTTTGGATTTAAACCCGCGTTCAAGCACCTTTGGTCATATCACGGCAACGCCTAAGCCCAATTGGAGTAATACCGCCATCCTCTCTGTGCTAAAGGATGGGCTGGATTGTGAGGTTTTCATCGATACTGATGTTAATGCGGCCGCGTTAGCCGAGTACAAATGGGGCGCTGCACAAAACACTTCTGTTAGTATTTATATTACCATCGGCACCGGTGTGGGGGGCGGGGTGGTTGTTAATGGCGCCCCCTTACATGGATTAATTCATCCAGAAATTGGCCATATGTTGATCCCAGCACCAGAGGGTATTCAAGGTGTTTGCCCTTTTCATGGTAATTGCGTTGAGGGTTTAGCCTCAGGCACGGCCATGGGTAAAATATGGCAACAAGCTGCCGAGACATTACCCGATGATCATCAAGCTTGGGATATTCAAGCGCAAGTATTAGCGCGCCTGTGCCATAACTTAATTGTTGGCTATAGCGCAGAAAAAATTGTGTTTGGTGGTGGTGTCATGGCCAAACCTAATTTGTTAGACAAGGTCATTGCTTATACACAAACATCGCTAGCTGAATATGTCACATTTCCGCAGGGAAGTTCCTTGCATAACATTATTTGTTTGCCAGGTTTGGGGCAACATTCAGGCTTATTTGGCGGACTTGCACTCATTTTAGCTAAAGCTTAAGCCCTTTAATGGATTTACATTGTAGTCAGCTGCCTTGGCTACAATGCACTAATAGCCTCTTCATTTTAAAATATTTTGCGACATCACTCTCACTCTTGTTTTCACTGTATTTCTTAGATTTGAGAGCGCTTTTTTTTGTCTCTTAATCTTTTAAAAACGTTTAAGTTTATTATTTTATATTCTGCGCTTAATTCAATTAAAGCTATGTTTTAAAGCTTCTTAATCAATTAAGAAAAATCAATAAAAGCTTGATCTTTACATCTTTGTAACGTACTTTTAACGGGAGATGTTAATGAAATGCTGTTTTCGGGACATGAATGAGGATACACAATGAAAAAATCACATAAATTTAAACCAGCAATGCTTAGCTTTGCTGTTTCCACTGCTTTACTAACAGGCTTAGCTACAGCACAAGAAACTCCAGCAGAGAGTGATGTTGAAGTTATCGCAGTTTCTGGTATTCGCGGCTCACTCATAAGAGCGCAAGCCGTTAAACAAGATAATGCATCGATTGTTGAAGCCCTTTCAGCCGAAGATATTGGTAAGTTGCCTGATTCATCAATCGCAGAATCTCTGTCAAGATTACCTGGTTTATCAGGTGAGCGTGTGGGCGGCCGTACTTCTGGTATTTCGGTTCGTGGTTTTAAAGAAGATTTTACTGGTACCTCATTAAATGGTCGCGAATTAATCGGCATCGGTGACAACCGCGGTGTTGAATACGACCTCTATCCTTCAGAAATTATGACCGGTGCTACCATCTATAAAACAACTGATGCAAGCTTAATGGTACAAGGTATTGGTGGTACGGTTGATTTACAAACCGCACGTCCCTTACAAGCCCAAGAAACCTTGACCTTAAATGGTAACTACGAATTAAGCGGTAGTAGTGCGGATAACCCTGAGTTTGATAATAAAGGACACCGTTTATCTTTGTCTTTTGTTGAAAAGTTTGCTGACGATACTATTGGTTTAGCGGTAGCGTTGGCTACATCCAAGTCGCCTAACAACCAACGTAAATATGGTGTATGGGGTTACAGTGAGAATGACGCAGGTCAAATATTGCCCAGCGGTCTAGATACTCAAGCTATCAGCACTGAACTTAAACGGGACACTATTTCAGCCATATTACAATTCCAACCTACCGATGATCTCGATATAGTTATTGATGCTCTGAACATTGACTATTCAGATTCTGGTGTTATTCGCGGTTTTATTGAACCCTTTAATGCTACCAACGTCAGTGGTTCAGGTACAAATTCTACTGGAACACAGGTTGCTGCTAACCCAGTATTAAGAACTGACCCGGCGCAAAAAGATGGCGACTTAAAGATCTTCGGCTTAAATGTTGAATACAATATTAATAATGATTGGTCAGTTGAAGTAGATGTCGCCAACAGTAAATCCACTAAACGTGATTTACGTGGTGAGTCCTATTCTGGTTTGGCCCGTAACGGTGCATTAAGCAACGATGGCTTCGGTACCCGTAGTTTTGAGATGAGCCCAGATGGTATATTTTTCACTAACTCCACGGGTTTAGATGCTTTTTCTGATCCCGCAGCTTTGCAACTTGCTGGTCCACAAGAGTGGGGCGGTGGTTTAGCTAATTTGGCTTCTCAATTTGAAACTGATGTAACAAAAGCCAATGGTGATCCTTATAGCTACTTTAACGCACAAGACGGTTTCTTAAACTACGCCGATTTCAGTGAGAAACTGACTACAGTTAAATTTGAAGTAGTAGGTTTGCTTGAGGGTGATTTATTCACCAAAATTACAGCGGGCATTAATTACAGCGACCGCAATAAAGAGAAAGAAAACAAAGGTTTCTTTGCCACAGCAGAGTCTTACCCCCTGTCTAGCGCTATACCAAGTTCTTATCTATACAACGGTTTAGCCGATTTAACCTGGGCTGGTTTAGGTTATGTGGTGGCCTATGACGGTTTTGCACCTTATGAAGACGGTACTTACACGCTAAATGATGCGGGTTTATTAGAGCCTGACCGCTTGGGTGATACCTATGTTATTGATGAAGAAGTAACAACTCTTTATATAAAAGCAGATTTTGCTACTGAGTTGGGTGATTTTCCAATAATGGGAAATGTGGGTGTGCAATATGTCAGCACCGACCAAAGCTCTTCAGGTTATACCGGTGTTGTGGGCTCTAACTTTGCAGTATGCGATGCCGATAACAACCAACAAATTGATGCGGATTGTGGCACTACTTTGGGCACAGATTACAGTCATGTGCTGCCTAGCTTAAACGTTAGTGTTGAAGTGGGTGACAATCAGTTTGTGCGTTTTGCGGCCAATAAAACCATTAGCCGGGCACGTATCGACCAAATGAAAGCCTCTGGTTTTGTTAAATTTGACCAAAACATAGATTTAATTTCGATTCCTAATACACAGGCAGCAGTAGAAGAATACGGCTCACCTTGGTCTAAATTCGCCGGTAATCCCTTACTTAAGCCACTTGAGTCTAACAACGTTGATTTATCATTTGAAAACTACTTTGAAGACGAAGGTTACGTATCTTTAGCTTTGTTTTATAAAGACTTGGTTAACTGGACCCGTGATGGCAATTTGCTAATTGATTTTAGAAATGACGAAACTAACAACGGTGCTGATTATTTTATCCCTGGCTTCCATGACCGCGTAGTATCTAACACAGGCTTATATGGACCAGCTAACGTACAATATAACGCAGGTGACACGGTAACGCCGCCAAACTTTGGCACTTTCTCTTATTTTGAAGATGGTTTGACCGGCACGGTAAAAGGTGCTGAATTAACCGCTAATATTCCAATGAATGTTATTTCTGATGCACTTGATGGTTTTGGTATTGCGGCCTCAGGTACCTTAATTAATGCCAAACTAGAAGACGGCTCACCTATTCCAGGTCAGTCAGATCGAACCTATTCATTGACAGCATATTATGCAATGGGTGGTTTTGAGGTGCGTGTTGCGGGTACTGATCGCTCTGGCTTTTCTACCTATCAACGTGGTGGATCAAACAAGATCGAAACGGCTACTCGCAACGGCGTAACACTGGTTGATGCACAAATCTCTTATGACTTTGAAGATTCAGACGTAGTTTATTTAAATGGTCTGCGTGTGTCGCTGCAGGGTACTAACTTGACTGACGTTGATGAAGAAACGGTAGATGATAATGGTATCGTTACTCTACGTCGCCAGTTTGGTCCGTCATATATGTTGAACTTTAACTATTCATTCTACTAAACAGCAATAGGTCCCGTTAAAGGGCTCCTTAAGCCACAAGGCTTTTGGGGCCCTTTTTTTCAAACTTAACTCTTAGCCTATTTATGTGTTGCCGATTTTAATTAACTAACCTGAGATCTGGTTAAGCCAACATCAAGTTGATGCCATTTAATAGCTCAAATTCTTGGGCTGTTAAATCTAAAGAAGGCTTATCATTTTTCAAACAATAAGCGATTAGTCCACCAAGTAAATTGAGCATGAACCCATGAATACTGCGGTGTCTAGAGTGTTCAATGTAAGATATGTTTTTCAGTTGGTCATTGACCGTTTCGATAATAAACCGTTTTTTTAGAATGGCTCTATCCCAAAGCGAAATGAATTTTTTCTTCATGTTCTTGCGGATAGTCGTGATGAGTTCAACACCTTTATCAAGTAATTCCCCCGATAAGGCCTTACTGATATACCCTTTATCGCCATAAAGCTTACCGAACAATGAGTCTGCCATTTCTGGTAAGGGTTGGCGGTCATCTACATTACCTTTGGTCAATTTAAGAGAAACTATCTCACCCAAGTGATTGATGATTAAATGGAGTTTAAAGCCAAATGACCAACCCATGGTGCCTTTTCCATGTGTGGCTACATCAGCAAATACTAGGTTTCGCTTGGCGCGCATAATATGACACACCTCTCTTTTAGTTGAGTCGACAAACTGAATACCCGTCGGCTTCCCGAGCTTTGATGTTAGGTAGCTACACAGCGGCACGACCACACTCGATGATATGCCTAGAAATCGTGTGTAACTGAGTAATTCAGGGAAATAGGCTTTAAGTTGACGACTGACATAAAGCAGATAGTAATTTTTGAAATCGCGATAATGGGATTGGTGAAAATGGATGATTATCGTCATCACTTCAGCCGGGGATAACTTGCAATCCCTGCGGCGTTTTAGCTCGCCATTCTCAAGCAGTGTGCATTGCCACTGCTCAATAAACAATTCACAAAAATCATCGACATCACAATAGGTTTCTACTAATTTATTCATGCTCGTTCCTTTTTGAACTGATTACTCTTGGTCGAATGATCGGATCTTGGAACGAGCTATTAGTTCCTTTGGAATATCTATTTCTTATCCAGAACTGAGGTTAACTATATAAATATGGAGAACAGTTTGAATTCATTATGCGTAAATACACCTTCAGCAATTTTTAATAAAGTTAGAGCTCTAGGCTAATAAACAAACTTCTTTGGGCCAGTTAAATCAGAATTTAGTTTATGAGAATTTCTCAACATATTTATGCCTTTTGTAAAGAATAGAAAAAAGAAATTGGTTTTTTACACCGACTAATTGCTTATTTAAGTCCAAGCGATAAACTAACTAAACAGTGGTATTTTGCGCTAGAGTCCT
>Ga0163216_101558_pt1 | contig 12853 bp, 8 predicted proteins | sample SynspAceP_FD_167610 | JGI IMG/M metagenome (GOLD analysis project Ga0163216, IMG submission 167610) | Saline lake microbial communities from Ace Lake in Antarctica - Synechococcus sp. Ace-P (Illumina Assembly) | ecosystem: Environmental > Aquatic > Non-marine Saline and Alkaline > Saline ...
GTTTGATATCCGAATTTTTGAATTGGGTGATTTGAGCAAGCTTTTTTTGTTTAACTGAATAAGCCCAAATATTCGAGACCCAATCGCGGTCTGAAATAAAATACACCGTATCACCCGCCCAAACCGGCTCAATATCAAAAGTTGAGTTGTTATCGATCATGGTTTCATTCAGGCTTGCTAAGTCTAGAATGACCAAAGGCGTATTTTGCCCTCCGCGATAATTGCGCCACTCACCATCCCAGCGCGACATGCGGTCAATCACCAACTGCTTGCCATCCGGTGAATACTTGCCGTTGAATGCCCACTGATCGACTACCAACTCAGCAGGGCCACCATTAAGCGCAATGCTCCACAAACGATTTATCGGCCTTGGGGCGGTATCACGGCCAGAGGCAAACAATACTTTTTGCCCATCAGGTGACCACCCGCGGGCAATACCGCCACTGGCGTGCCAGGTTAGTCTTTTAGGCTCACCGCCACTAACAGGCATAACATACACCGAATTAGTCCCCGAACGGTTTGACGAAAAAGCCAACGTTTGGCCATCAGGCGAAATATGCGGGTTGCTCTCTACCGCTGCAGTACTGGTTAATCGCTGTACATTTTCACCGGCTAAATCACTTAGCCAAAGATCACCGGCATAAGTAAAAGCAAGGTGGCTATCGCTTATGCTGGGTTGCCTTAACAAACGACTTTCTTGGCTATAGGAATTAAATGAAATTAACGCGGAGCTGATTATGATTACGCAAACTAACGATTTGAACATTCAGGCTTTCCTTATGTGAAGTTTGACTGTTTCTTTGAAGCAAATAGGAGGCATCAAAAGTTTAAAAGTAACTGTACATTTATTGTGCGAGTAGGTCATTTTTAAATTTTGTAATAGGTAGGAGGCTGGGTAAATATGTGGCCGAAACGACTAAATTTGAATTGTGTGGCTTATAGTCAGTGGTGTAACTAGCTCACCCAATAGATGCTGAAAACACCAAAGTGAGAGCATATTTAAAAATGATTATTGATAATGATCTCGTTACTTTTGGTACTTCATTCGAGCAGGTATTTTTGGGTTTTGATATTTACATTGAACCTAATTCTGATCAGTGGAGAAGCGGGTTTGGTTGATTAGTAAAGATGGTGAAGAGCTTGTAGCGGGTTTGGAGTTTGACTTTGATGAAGTGAGCAAAGTTATCTCGTAGTTAGGCGCTGATAAAAAGGCTAGAGAATTTACGGACGACTCAATAGAATCCTAGTTCCTAGGACATTGTATTGTTATTTCTTGGATAAATACGGTATTTCATCGGCTTTGACCCCGCAGTTCCGGACGACTCAATAGAATCCTAGTTCCTAGGACACTGTATTGTTATTTCTTGGATAAATACGGTATTTCATCGGCTTTGACCCCGCAGTTTATGAATCGCTTTGATCGTAGCCAAACCACTTTTTCAAGTGTTTGCGCACTAAAAACAGGATGACGCCAAAAAGTAAAACTAATAACGCGGCCCAGAATTCAGTGGCTTTGGCCCAAAAAATATCGATAAAACCTTGCTTTCGCTGCTCATCTATTAGCGCTTTGTTTACCACAACATTAACACTCAAGGTATTTGCAGTTTTCGGAATAGCAGGGCCTGAGCAGTTTTCTGTATTGAATAAATTCACCGTGGCGCTAACGATAAAGTCACCCGCGTTTTTAGCTGTTAAATAAAATTTCACATCAACCCCAGATGGGTGCAGCAATAAACATTTTGATGTGACAGGTGATACCTCAAAATCCGGTGCGTTGGCCTCGACTAAGGCATATGCACCGGCCGCAATAATGTCAGACTCAGCAATGTTCATGGTACTGACTGGCGCAGGTTTAAATGCCTCATTGCCAATCCAAACGTTGAGCAAACCTTTGTTGCCTGGTAGTTGCAGATGTTTAGAGCCCGATACCACAACGTGGTAAAACTCAAGTTGTTCATTAGGTTCATTCGCTTTAGTTTGAGGTAAAGGCGTTGCTGGATAGTTCGCAATGACGTGAGGCTGCAATATAATAGGTTCTGGCTTACTTGATGCTGGTTGTGGCGGAGACAGGATGGGTTCAGGCATTGGCTGCGAGGGTTCTGCGGGGGCGGGTGCCATCGGTTCTGAGGGCGATTTCTCTGCAACTGGTTCATGTTTTCCGCAGGCAGCAAGAGTCACTAGTACTAACAGCAAACCAATAACTCTAAGTCCACTTATAAATATATAACTTAGAGGCATGTCAACTCCCTATGATTTATCTTAACTAAGTGCTTTGATGCTAGTTTAAATTTTGTACAGAAACAAGCTTGTGTATGACTCATGGATGTAATGCAAGTTGCTGGATTTTTGTTTGATTAGTTTGTGTTTTCATTTTCTAATGATCAACCTTTAAAGGGCTACCAAAGACACTATGTAAAACAACTAATTTTGAAAAATGTGACTGATAGTCCGTGGTGCAACCGTCCAAATCAATTGATACTGCAACTATCAAAGTTATGGTGGATTGAAAAATGATTGTTAATAATGATTTCGTTACTTTTGGTACTTCATACGAGGAAGCGTATTTAGGTTTAGATTTTTATATTGAACCCAATCCTGACAGGTGGCGAGGTGGATTTTTTTGGTTGGTTTGTAAAGATGGAGAGGAGATTGATAGTGGTTTATGCTATTCAATTGAAGATGCGATACTTGATGCTAAAAAGGTTATAGCAGTAGTAAATCGAAACTGACCTCAACAATCTTACTGATTTACTGATTTACTGATTTACTGATTTACTGATTTACTGATTTATTTTTGACTTTGCTTTAATTCAGCACTTACGAACCTGTTTAAACTAATAAATTTAAAAGGTGATTTTTATAAGTTTATTGATTACTTTACAACCTAGAATCACCGTAAATTTATGAGCTGTGGCAAACATTAAAAACTAATATTTTTATGTCGTGATAGAATCACAAAAAAGCTCAACCAATTAAAATTAGATAATAATTAATGAATAACTTTATTACTCAGGCAGAGCTGTTGTTGTTGCCTGTAGCTCAGAAGTATTGTCCGGAAGGTTCTGAACCAAAGGCAGTAATACATCAATGGCTTAATGCTATAGCCCATGAAAAATCGCTTTTTGGGATTCAAGAAGATAAGGATTTACAAAGCGTTATTGAGGTGTTGAAGAATTCTGGCTTATATCAGACAAACGAAGAATTAAAGCTCCAACTTCATTCTCATTTAAAATTACGCCCAATAGATGAACCCAAGTTTACTTTTGTAGACTTATTTGCAGGGATTGGTGGATTTCGTATAGCTCTTCAAGAACACGGTGGAGTGGGAGTATTTAGTAGTGAATGGGACAAGGGCGCGCAGACTACCTACTTTAATAATTATGGTGAATTTCCATTTGGAGATATAACAGCTATTACCAGGCAAGATATATCGGATCTTAAAATTGATACTATGATACCAACTCATGATGTTTTGGCTGCTGGATTTCCTTGTCAACCATTTAGTCACGCAGGAGTTTCTGCAAGAAACTCTGTAGGAAAAGAACATGGTTTCAAATGTGAAACTCAAGGTACTCTTTTCTTTGACGTCATGAGAGTAGCATCAGTTAAAAAACCTAAAGTTTTGTTTCTTGAGAATGTAAAGAATATAGAACGTCACGATGGTGGACATACGTTCAAGGTCATCAAAGATTCAATTGAAGAGTTAGGGTATGATTTTAAATATTCTATCATTGACTCATCATCAGTTGTTCCTCAACGTAGGGTTAGATGTTATATGGTTTGTTTTAGGAAAGACCTAGGAGTCGATTTCAAATTTCCTGAATTTAGTAAAAATGTACTACCACTAAAAAGTATATTAGAAACAGATGTACCAGAAAAATACACTATTTCAGATAAACTTTGGCTTGGTCATATTAATAGGACGAAACGTAATATTGAGAGAGGTACTGGTTTTACTGCTCATACAGCTGATTTAAACAAGCCTTCAAATACAATTGTTGCTCGATATGGAAAAGATGGTAAAGAATGTTTAATCCCACAAGAGAATAAAAACCCACGATTGCTCACACCCAGAGAATGCGCTAGGTTACAGGGGTTCCCCGAGGAGTTTCGCATACCAGAAGTCAGAACACCGGCGTACAAGCAATTTGGAAACTCAGTGGCAGTGCCTGTGCTTAAAAGGATTTCACGTAATATTGTTAAGGAATTGATATGAATTTTCAGGAGTTTTGTAAGCATGCAGAAGAACTAGACCAACAAACTGTTTTTACAAATAATTCTTTTGTTATCAGTTTCAGTAAACCAGGAGGTAGTGCATTTAGTGTTGACCCACAGGACATAGTGTCGTTTCTAAAGTTTCTAAGTATAAATCACCAAGAATGTAAGGATGCGATACAAAACGAACCGCGCTTTGCAAATGACAAAAATTATACCAATTACCAAGAAAAGCCGTACAGAGCACTTTATAAGTTGGCAGCTGATTACAGCTTAAATACAATTAGCTCTTTAGGTGGAAGTCAAACAAAAGAACTTACAAAAGTTATTTCTAAGTTGATAGCATTCTTAGCCAATTTACATTATGAAAAAATAGAAAATGATACTTTCTTTGATAAGTCGAATGTTGACATCGCAATTTCAAAAATGCCTTTAGATTTAAAGGAATTAGGTCCGCAAGATATTATCAGTAGTGTTAGTAATGGCTCCTCTCACAAAAGAAATTTTATAATATGGCTCAAAAATAAAAATTTTGCTGAGAGAACTATTTCAAGCTATTCGGGGACATCCATTTCAATAGCAGACGAAGTTCTTAAGAAGAATATCGATATTAAAAAAAGTCTATACAAAATGGATTTGCTTGAAGAAGTAATCAAAGCCAAAGAGTGGTTAAAAGGTAATTCTGAATGGAATCAAAAAAATGCTTCCGGCAATAATATGTATGAAGCTGGGATAAACGCTTATTTGCAATTTTGGAGGGAAATGCCCGCTACAATATGTTTACCCAAACCTTTCATCTTACTTGCCGGTATTTCGGGAACGGGTAAAACGCGTTTTGTTCGACAACAAGCGTTACGTCATAAAATCGGTGATATCAATTTCTGCCAAATCCCTGTTAGGCCAGATTGGCATGAGCCCTCAGATTTACTTGGTTATATTTCTCGAATTTCAGGTACAAAATACATCGCTACTAAAGCTCTGAAATTTATTATTGATGCTTGGCGTGTTGCCGCTCCAAATGCAGATGAAAATGGACTTGGGGAGTTGGATTTGTCAGTAGCGCCGTATTGGTTGTGTCTTGATGAAATGAATTTAGCGCCCGTAGAGCAATATTTTGCTGATTACTTATCAGTATTAGAAAGTCGTAAATTTGAAGATGGCGAATACAGCTGTGAGCCTTTATTAACTAAAGATGTTTTCGAATTAGGGTGTGACGATATTCGTTTGGATCTTGGTATTAACGCGGATGAGGATGGATTATGGGATTACTTTTGTAAACATGGCATCGCGCTACCACCCAATTTAATTGTGGCAGGCACAGTAAATATGGATGAAACCACCCATGGATTTTCACGCAAAGTGATCGATCGTGCTTTTACCCTAGATTTTGGTGAGTTTTTTCCGAATGATTATCAAACATTTTTTACAGGTCAGGCATTACCCAAAGTGTTGACTTATAGCCAGCTCACGCATGCAACCCAAAATGAATTAAGCAGTTCTATCGATGTTGATGGCAAAATGACAGTTGAGTTTCTTGAATCGATTAATACAGTGCTTAAACGCACGCCTTTTGAACTTGCCTACCGCGCTTTAAACGAATTGTTGCTACATGTAGCCTGTTTTAATCCTCAAGACAATAAAGCGTTACAAGCTGTTTGGGATGATTTTATGATGACTAAAATCTTGCCAAGAATAGACGGTGATGATGATAAATTGCGGCTTGTACGTGGTACCAAAACTGTTAACTTATTAGATGCTTTGGTTGAGGTACTTAAAGAAAAACTCAATGAAATTTGGGCTGAAGGTGAGACCAGAGTGGACTTTTTTAGAAGTACTCATGAGCTCAATGAAATCAATAATATTCCCTGTCGTTCCCGCTTAAAAATCAAGTGGATGAAAAACCGACTGGATACAAATACCTTTACGAGTTTCTGGCCTTAAGTTAAGGAATTGCCATGCCAGAACTGGTTGCGCTTAAAACTGAACATTACATTTTTGCGGTATGGTCAAAAAATGTAAACGACAGTCAATTACGCCTTGAAAAAACGCTTTTAGATAGAGGGAAGGTGCCCAAGGCTTCTAAAATCTTGCTGTCGCCACCGACCACTATTAATGGTGGAACAGAGTTAAAAGCAGAGTTTATTATTGATGGTGCGCATCCGGTATTTTTTGAAAATAAACTCTACGATATTGAATTTACATTTGATGATGGTTTGAAAAGCGCATTTAAATCGAATTCACCTTATGTTGAGCATCGTTTAAAAGCGGTAGAAGAATCTTTTCACTATAGTCAACGTACCCATTCGTTAAGAGCTAGCGTTGATACGGGTAATAACATTGGTTGGTTTCGAATTGAGCTTGTGTACCAAGTTGAAAACCAAGTGTATAAACAGTCATTTTCCTTCGAAGTACTGCCAACAAAAATTGATATAGAGTCTGATTTGCAAAAGATAAATCAGTCTATTGATGAGTTATATCCTTTGTGGCGATTCTCGCTGGTCGAAAAAACCCAACATCAAATGAAGGCGGTAAAGCAGCCTCATTCACAATTTTTATTACTTTGGTTAGCACAATTTGAGTCTTTGTCGCGTGACTTAAATAAAGGATTAAAACAGGTAATAAATGCACCTCATAGTCGCTTGGTTGCAACCCATCGCGCAGTAACTATGGATCACCTTAAAGGCAAGTTAGGGCCAAGGCTAGAACAAGGTATACACCAAGCTAAAGAAAATCGTCAGTGGGAACAGCGTTTTCAATTAGATAAAAAAATATTAAGTGTTGATACACCTGAAAACAGGTTTATTAAATCTGTAGTGTTAACGTCGTCAATCAAACTCGCAAAAATACGTAATCAATTACAACTAAATCAACGTGCTCCTGAAAAACAAAGATTATCCAATAGTTTTTTAAATCAAATAGACGATTGGCAAGCATCAATGCGATTTTTTCAACGCCAGCCTATGTTCAAAGAGGTAGGCCAATTTACAGGTTTATCGCGTGAATCACTTGTACTGCAACAAAAGCCTGGTTATGCGCGAGTTTACAAAATTTGGCAACAGTTGAAGTGGTATCTTGAATTACTTGAAGGTCAAAATAATCTGTCGCTTCGCAGCGTCTCCGAGCTTTATGAAATTTGGTGTTTTCTTGAAGTGCGCCGGATTTTAATTGAACTAGGTTTTGACGAACTGAAATGTAGTCGTATCCCTTTAGTAAACAATGGTGTGGATGTTTCTTTTTCAAATAAAATACAAGGCACGTTTAACTTTGAAAGAGGAGACGGTGTGCAAATACGCCTTGCACACGAACCTGAGTTTGGTACTAACGGCGACCCGATAAAATCATGGATTACGAGACAAATACCTGATATTTTTTTAGAGGCAACATTGCCTGATGGAAGAGTATTTGTATGGATATTTGATGCTAAATACAGGATCAAAAAAACAGATCAAAACGAAACAAAAGTAAATAAAGACGAAGTGCCTGATGATGCTATCAACCAAATGCATCGGTATCGTGATGCATTAATTCACCAGCTTAAATCAAAAAGTGTAAATCGAAGTGAGAAAACCAGACCCATTTTTGGCGCTTATGCACTTTATCCAGGATATTACGACCAAGTTATCGAAATCAACCCTTATTCAGAGGCAATTGATGAAATCGGCATTGGTGCTTTTAGCCTTTTACCAAGCGCCGATAACTCAGGTAGTTTGTGGTTACAGCAATTTTTAGAAGAAAAACTTGGTGGTAAATCTCCAGTCTATAGCAAGGCCAATAGCGACAGGTATTTTGTCGATGAGGCCCCTAGAATTGCCTACCGTGGAACCAAAATTTTTAGGTTTAACGATTTGACTATAGCGGCAAGTCAACTCGGAAATAATAGGCACCCATCCTATATTGAAAACTTTGAAAAGGGAGATGCTAAATTCTATCATACGAAATTTATCGCGTTTGATAGGCAAAATATTGAACACCATATTATCAAGGAGGCTCGATACCTTGTCGTTGCTGTTGATAGGACTTTAAACGTAGATCGAGAAATTAAATATATCTACCCAATACTCAATGCTCGGCAAGTTGCAAGAGACGAGATATCTGAAGAGCAAACAGGGACTAGAGTAATTTCAGATCCAAATGAAATTTATTGGCTGTTTGAACTGGATAAATCGTTTATTTTGAAAACACCAATAATTCAGAATTGGAAAATAGGTTTTGAATTAAAACTTGTTAATAGAGAGTCCCTTTCAGCAGTAACTAATTGGGATTTGATAGAAACCAGATATAGCGTATTTAAATGAAATGCTAACACCCAAAGCAATTCACTAGCCCATAAGTATAAACTGATGTAATTTTGGATTATACCGTTCAAAGAAGTTAGGAAGCCGTTTGAGCGCCAACAATATTACTTATTACTCGAAGCAGGCTGAGAGTTTAAGTGCCCAATATGACAATGTCAGTTTTACTGATGTGCACAGCGATTGGTTGCGCCATTTGCCCGACCAAGGTTGGGCACTTGATGTCGGTGCGGGTTCTGGTCGTGATGCGGCTTACCTTGCCAATAAAGGTTTGAGTGTTGTAGCGGTTGAACCTGCCGAGGGTATGCGTTCATTAGCGCGGTCTAAAAATCCACAACCCAATATTCATTGGATTGACGATACTCTGCCAGAGTTACAAAAAGTCTTTGCTCTACAAATTAAATTCGACTTGATTTTGCTTAGCGCGGTGTGGATGCACATTGCGCCGTCTCAGCGTGAACGCACTTTTCGAAAGCTCAGTAGCTTGTTAAAACCCAATGGTAAGTTAGTGATTTCCTTGCGCCACGGTGAATGCCATGATGAGCGGGTGATGTATGAGGTATCGACCTCAGAGCAGGCGCAATTAGCCAGTAAATTTGGTTTGTCTTATGAGCTAGCTACCGCGCAGGTGGCTACTGATAAACTGGGGCGTGATGGCGTAAGTTGGCAAACGGTTGTGCTGACTTTGCCCGATGATGGCACCGGGGCGTTCCCGTTAATTCGCAATATAGTGGTGAACGACAACAAATCTTCTACCTATAAATTAGCCTTGTTACGTTCATTATTACGCATTGCTGAGGGCCATCCTGGGGCGGTATTGAGTCAAAGCGATGACTGTGTTGAGTTACCCTTGGGTTTGGTGTCGCTGTATTGGATGAAGTTATATAAACCCTTAGTTGATACCTTTGGCATGCAGCAAAATAGCAATGCAAATAAGGGGTTGGGATTTATAAAAGAAACAGGGTGGCAACAGCTTAGGTCGATAGCAAATAACGATTTGTATCTGGGCGCTAACTATTCAAATCGTGCCGGTAATATCGCTAGTAATCTGCATCAAACTTTAAAAGATATCAGCATTACAATCAAAGAAATGCCGGTAAAACATATCACCTTACCCGGCACCAAAGAGGCGGTGTTTTCGGTTGAAACTAAAACCACGCGTAAACCCAATGTTATCTTGCTTGATAGCGATTATTTAGCCAGTTTTGGTTCGTTTTACCTGCCCAAAACCATTTGGGATGCTATGGCACAATTTAGTGTGTGGATTGAACCCGCTTTGTTAAATGAGTGGGTACTACAAATGGAAAAATACCGCGCGAATGAAAGCAAGGCTTTTACGCGTCAGGATTACTTTGAGGCACTGCGTTGGGACAATCCGCAGCGCAATACCACTAAGGTGCGTCAGCGCATAGATGCGCTGTTGACTCAGCAACAGGTAAATTGTGTGTGGTCGGGTAAAAACCTTAATAGGGCAGGGCAATATGCGGTTGATCATGCGATTCCTTTTGCCCGCTGGCCAAACAATGATTTGTGGAATTTGCTGCCCAGCAATAGCCAAATCAATCTTAAAAAATCTGACAAGTTGCCCAGTGCTTTAAAATTGAATGACTGTAGGACAGAGATTATTCATTGGTGGCAGTCTGCGTGGCAAGGTGACGGGGCTGAATTTTTTACTCAAGCGACGTTTGCGCTGCCGATGCTTAGTAAGCAAAACCGTAGTTTTGAGGATGTGTTTGAGGCGTTTTCATTGCAGCGTGATAGGTTGCGGGATTTGCAGCAATTGGCGGAGTGGTATTGAGGTTAAAAGAAAGAATTAATCCACATATTAATGAATGTGAATCATGCTGCTCTAAGTGCTCAGCAATTTGTTATTCAAAAGATGGATGCTATTAAATAGTGTCTGTTTAGCTAGAAAGCGAGTTTTTAACAAGGAGCTTTAAATTGCAATTAAAAGACTTGGTAGATGATATTCTGCGAAAAATTGGTCGCAACATGATGCTGTTTCAACAACTCGAACACCTGTTAAAATTTGTCATTACCAATGGAAATTTATCTGGCTACGCCAGTGAATTGGAAAATATCAAAGCTAAGAAATCTGAAACTGTCAGCAAACAAACGATGGGGCAGTTGGTTGGTCAATTTCTTGAAAGAATTAATCCAGACTATGAAGCTTATTCCGATGAACTAGAAGAATTAAAAGATTTTCATTTTTCTTTCAGTTTTCGTATTGAAACCGACTCCGCAAATTATGCCGCGAAAAAGGCCGCTTTAGCGGACGTTGTCAATCAAAGAAATGAGCTTATTCATCATTTACTCCCCAAATTTGATACTACATCTCAAAAAAGTTGTGAGGAATTGAGCATTCAACTTGATGCTCAGAGTGAATTCGTTCGACGGGAAATTAAAAATGTAAACGCAACCGCTGAAGCACTTATTAGAGTAAGAAAGGAGTTGGAAATCTATCTTAGTTCTGACGCGGGGATGGGTCAATTAGACCTAAGTTATTTACTGCAAACAGAGTTAGCTATATTCCTAATTGATATTGCTGATCAACTCGGGAAAGAAAGTGGCTGGGTATCACTGAGTTTGGCAGGTCAATTGGTTAGGAAGCACGTTCCTTATGAGCTTGAAAGGTTGCGTGAGTGTTATGGTCATAAAACGTTAAAGGGGTTTATGTTAGCGACCAATTTGTTTGAATTTAATGAGGAAAAAACTTCCAAAGGTGGTGTAAGGGTCTTATTCAGACTCAACTCTACTGCCGATAAACACGCCTAATTTATCAAAAATAATTGATAATCGAACAATCGGAATCCGAACAATATTAAATATTCAGGTTGGTTTTGGTGGTTGAATTAACATTGGCTTGTAAAGGGCTAAGAGCTTCCCGACTAAAGTCGGTCCTACGAAAAGATAATTGGGGTAAAAACAAATCCTACGGGTGATATTCTGAAATCAGCTGTGGTTTGTTTGCTTTCGCATTTATTTAATCAGGCTGTTTGGCAGCATTAGAAGTATATGGAGGTTGTTAAACTGGTATATGAGCCGATTAGGAGATATTATTCGGCTCATATTGTGAGCCGAATAGGTGGTGTTAATCGGCTCATGTCAATTAAACAGACATCAAACCCACTTATTAAGAAGTACGAAATGTATATTTGGCAACGTGCTAATTGGACTGAATTTACCTTCCAGCAGGCTAGGCTAGCACCTCTTTTGCAACAGGTATTGGCTAATCAACAGCAACTCATCGGTAAAGCTGCGGAGCTGCCTAAAGAGCTTGATCGGCAGGCACAAATGGATGCCCTGATCCAAAACGCGCTTAAAACCTCAGAAATAGAAGGCGAACACCTTAATGTAGGTTCAGTGCGTTCCTCTGTGGCCCGTCATTTAGGTCTGGAACAATCTGCTTTTGCTGTTAGCAAGGATTTCGCTACCGCACAAACTGATAGTTTGGTTAGCCTGCTAACCAAAGTCACATCAAACTTAAGTGAGCCACTTACCGAAGATGAGCTGTGCCAATGGCAGAGCGCATTGTTTACGCAAACGCCCCTTGTGCGCCAGACTAAAATTGGTGAGTTGCGTGATAACGCCCCTATGCAAGTTGTATCGCAACGTGGCGGGCTTGAAACCGTGCATTTTGAAGCGCCACCAAGGGCAGATTTAAACCAGCAATTAAAGCGTTTTATCGATTGGTTTAACACCTATCCAAACCAGAGTAGCCAGAAGCCGGGTGACAGCATTATTCGCGCAGCGATAGCGCATCTATGGTTTATCACCTTACATCCGTTTGAAGATGGAAATGGCCGTGTTGCACGAGCATTGACTGACCGCGCACTGGGCCAAAGTGAGCAAAGTAGTATTCGTTTTTATTCGCTCAGTAGTGCTATTGAACAGAATCGCAAAGGTTACTACCAGATACTTGAAAGCACTCAAGCTGTACTTACACCCTGTCAAATGAGCCAAGGCCACGCAAATGATGTGACTGACTGGCTTATATGGTATCTACAGGTACTTAATCAAGCCCTAGAGCAGGGCTTAAAACGCATTGAACGGGTGGTGGGTAAAACGCGTTTTTGGCACCAACACAGTCAAACCGTATTAAGTGAGCGGCAAGTAAAAGTATTAAACCGCTTACTTGATTCATTTGGTGAAGAATTTGAGTTGGGCATTAACGCCCGCAAATATCAGGGCATAGCTGATGTGAGTAAAGCCACCGCGACTCGCGACCTTGCAGATTTAGTGGCTAAGCAATGTTTGGTTCAGCTAGCAGGTGGCGGGCGATCGACTCGGTATGTTATCAATATCGGTTAAATAGGCTGTGGTTAAATGGTTGAGGGCTTCCCGAC
>Ga0163216_101562_pt1 | contig 12810 bp, 13 predicted proteins | sample SynspAceP_FD_167610 | JGI IMG/M metagenome (GOLD analysis project Ga0163216, IMG submission 167610) | Saline lake microbial communities from Ace Lake in Antarctica - Synechococcus sp. Ace-P (Illumina Assembly) | ecosystem: Environmental > Aquatic > Non-marine Saline and Alkaline > Saline ...
GCCAAACCTAGTAAGGAACAAGATATAAACGTATCTCTCTATCGATCCTCCCTACATCAAAAACAGGGAAAAATGTCGCGGGATGGAGCAGCCCGGTAGCTCGTCAGGCTCATAACCTGAAGGTCGTAGGTTCAAATCCTACTCCCGCAACCAAAAAACGCCAATAAAACAAAAGCTTGCCTGATGGTATTATTATACCACAGGCACTTTTGCGTTTTACGTCAACACCACGTCAACAAATCACGAGTCCCCCCCCTAACGCCGGGCCGGGATCGATGGCCAAAAGGCTTTAGCGGCCTGCAACCTGCTGCATGGCGTGGATCGACGGCCGAGACCTTATCAGCGCCCAACTGAACCGGACCGGAATTCATTATTTTTCAATTCCGGCCACAGCACTGCTTGTACTTGCGGCCTGATCCGCATGAGCATGGATCGTTCCGTCCGGGCCGAGGGGCCGCCTTGTGCGGCATACCGGGGAAATTGGCAGAAACCGAACCAGCCAGCTCAGGACGCGACTGGTGCAGGATCGTTGCTACACAATTTGGGATCAAATCAGGCGCTTCGAGGTCGATTTCATCAATCTCTTCTTCCGTGAACTTGCTTTTGCCGGTGCAAATTTCCTGCAGTGCCATCAAGAAGATCATCGTGCTACGGGTTTCTTCATCGGTCCGATCCAGAAGATCCTCCCACGTATCCGGTCGAAGGCCCATCGCGCGCGTGTAACCGTCTACCCAAGGCTCCCAAAGAATTTCGTCAGTATTCGGATCGGCTTCGTAAAGGGGTTCGATCAAGAGGGACCGAGTCATTGCCTGCGCAACGGAATTGTAATGCGTCATGACGGCGCCGATTGTTTCTTCAGCAGCTTTCTGATTCGCAAAATGCGCATCACCTGTTTCGCCCCATACCTGTGGAAGCCATTCAGCAGGTGGGATCATTTCCGGGCATGCCAGGACGCCGGTCACATAACCATCAAGCTCGCTTAGCGTCATCGGCGCGTTATCGACTGGCAACGCATGCAGAAGTTCGCTGAGCCGATCCAGACGTTTTTCCTCTTTATCCATGATCAACCCTTTCCGCATACTTGCCATGATATTCAAATTGCCCAAAAGGGCGAAGCCTTGGATGGCACCTACTGTGGGCGTTCGCCTTTTTGCGGGTCACGCCAGCCACTCATCAAGTTTCGACCAACGCCGCCGCCCTGAGACGTTTTTCACCGCGATCGCCACAGCCTTCTTCTGGCCGACCAGCACCACGAGCTTCTTGCCGCGGGTGACGCCGGTGTAGATCAGGTTGCGCTTCAGCATGGCGTAGTGCTGAGTCATCACTGGGATGACCACGACAGGATATTCTGATCCTTGGCTCTTGTGAATCGTGGCGGCATAGGCTGGAATCAACGTGTCGTGCCCTCCAAATGCGAAGGTCACGCTGCGGCCCTCGAAATCCACGGCGAGCTCGCGCTCGTCGACATCAATGTCTTCGATCAGCCCTTTTCTGCCCGTTGTCGTGATCCCTGCCCACTTTGAAGTCATCAACAAAGAGGGGCGGACAGCGGTCGTTCGCTGCGCCGGGCATGAACTGGCACAGTGCGGACAAAGCTGCCATTCCAAAACTGGCAGATCTCATCTTGAAGGCAGTTGGAGAACAGCGTCTGGATAATCGGTCATTGCAGAATAACTACTTTCCAGAACCGTAAACCAAGTTCCCTGATCATCCCAGTCAACCGGACTTTTACAGCGGTGAACATCAGCCGTACACTTCGCCTCGCAAGCGGTTCCAAATCTTAATGGCCTCTGCAACCTTGTGTTCAGGTTTGTTCTGATCGCTCTCCGCAAGAAAGGCCTCCAGCATCCCGCGCATATGATCGTCACCAATAGAATTGGGCGAAACTCCCGGGGCTGTGCAATACGGTGCTAGCTGCGTGAGCTTGCTTCTGGCAGAGGCAGGTCGGCAATCAAGAAGCCAAGGTTTGCAGAGAATTTTGTCATTCATCCCATTCCACATCAAAATGCGTAACCAAGTCTGCTATTTGTGGAGGCGTCAGCATGGAAGCCTGAACCCCTCGCATCATCATTGCAAGCCGCGCGGTGTCTTCCAGTTCTTCAATCGCGTTGCAGGCTGCTTCGACATCCTTCCCCGCGACGACGGGACCGTGATTGGCTAACATCACCGCACTCCGTTTACCTGCAAGTCCGCGCACGGCATCCCCCATGGCCGGATCGCCGGGGCGGAAGAAAGGCAAGAGTTGGACCTTGCCAAGTTTCATGATCGCGTAAGGGGTGAGCGGCGGAAGAAAATTGTCCGCGTCTGCATCAGGCATCATCGAAAGCGCCACCGCATGGCATGAATGCAAATGCACAACAGCACCTGCAGTGCTGCGGGTCTCAAAAAAGGCGGCGTGAAGCGGCATTTCCTTAGTGGGTTGATCCCCGTCAACAAGCCGTCCGGTCGCGTCAAAGTGCGATAGCCTCGCCGGATCAAGCCTTCCAAAACTTGTTCCGGTAGGTGAAACCAGGAGCCCGCCATCTGACGTGCGCGCAGAGATGTTACCCGTTGATCCACCGGTTAACCCGCGATCAAACATGGATTTTGCCAATGTGCAGATCAATTCGCGTAGTGCGTTATCGGTTTTCACGTTGCCCCCAAGATGCCAGCGGCCTTTTCAAAATAATCTGGTGCGCCAAAATTGCCGGACTTCAGGGCAATGACAAGTGTGTCGCTGGCCCGCAAGGCTGGCACGCCCGGGTCGATTTCTGGCCCGATCTCGAGTGTGGTGAGGTTCAGGCCATCAACAACCGCGCCGGATGTTTCGCCGCCAGCGGTCAACAGCTTTCCGACGCCAGCCGCCACAAGCTGGCGTGCGACTTGGGCAAAAAACGCCTCAAGGGCGTTGGCGCTTTTCTCGCGGCCAAACCGGTTCTGGATGCCCGCCACTACAGCCGGATCAGCAGAGCTGTAGGCCAATGGGATGCCATCCGCGTCCAGCAGCCACGCGGTCACGGTTGCCGCATCCAGTTGGCCTTCAATCACGGCGGCCGCGTCGATCTCGAACGATGAATGTGTTTTGCTGTGCAGGGCCACTTGTGTGCGGGTTGCTTTGGAACAAGAGCCGGACAAAGCGACACATTTTCCGGCCTCTCCACGCCAGGCCGTTCGGTTATGTGCAATCTGGCCGCGTCGCGTAAAGTTTCGCGGCAGGCCCAATGCGACCCCTGATCCACCGGTGATCAGGGGCAATCCGTTCGCGGCTTCGCCGATTTCCATCAGATCAGCGTCACGTAACGCATCAACAACAATCAAGCGTTTGCCAGCGCGATGTTCGGTTTCCAGCGCTGCGTTGATTGCCTGCGCACCTTCAAGGACAGCCCCCGCATCAACATGACCTACCGCGTTCTTCGTCTGGGGGGCCAGCCAACGCCGAATATCGGGGTCAGTCATCGGAGTCAGCGGGTGGTTCTGCATACCGCTTTCATTCAAGAGCGTATCGTTCACGAACAAATGCCCTTTGTAGATCGAGCGTCCGGTGCCTGGAAAGGCGGGGCAGACGATCACTTTGTGGGCGTCAAGCGCATCAGCCAGCGCATCAGCAACCGGCCCGATGTTGCCTTCCGGCGTTGAATCGAATGTTGAACAGTATTTGAAGAAGAACTGTTCACAGCCCTGCGCTTGCAGCCACTCCAAGGCCTCCAACGACTGCCGTACAGCGTCCAGGGGATCAATGGACCGGGACTTGAGTGCGATCACGCCCGCTTCGACATCTTTCGCGGCGGGGACTTTGGGAACGCCGCTATATTGAACACAACGCATGCCCTGTTTGGACAATGTGTTGGCAAGGTCGGACGAACCCGTGAAGTCGTCGCCGATGCATCCGAGCAGCATCAGCGGTCTCCCGGCAGGGTCAGGCCGGCATTGCGCGCATAGACCTTTGCGACAGCGGCGTCATCCTCACGGCCCAACCCCGATCCTGAGGCCGCAAGAAATTGTTGCAGTGCCGCAGCGGTCAACGGCGCACCGAATTTTGCCGATTTCGCGATGTCCAGCACGATGCCCAGATCCTTGGGCCAGATATAAATGGACGAATGCGCAGTGTAATCGCCCGCGACAATATGGGGTGCGCGGTTTTCCAGCATCCATGACGTGCCCGCGCATTGGCTGATCACTTCCACGAACTTCTCGGGCGTCACGCCTTGGGTCATGCCAAAGGTCAGCGCTTCAGCCATCGCCGCGATATGGACACCGGCAAGCATCTGATTGACGGCCTTCATCGCCGATCCGGCACCTGCATCGTCGCCAAGCTCAAAAACCGTGACCGACATTGCGTCAAGCACTGCACGGGCTGCCACAAAGGCATCCCTGCTGCCGGACGCCATGATGCTGAGCGCACCGTCGGCTGCTTTTTTTGCTCCGCCGGAAATGGGCGCATCAAGATAGAGTATTCCCAGCGTCGCGCACTGCGTGGCCATGGTCTTTGCGAATTCGGGGGACACCGTGGCACAGGATACGACAACGCTCCCTTTTTTCATCAAGGGGGCCACGCCGCCTGCCCCGAACAAAACGTCCTCTGTCTGGGCGGCGTTCAAAACAGCGATGACAAGGACGTTCAACGATCCGGCGATGTCAGAAAGTGCCCCCGACGCACCGCCTTCGGATTCGAATTGGGCTGTTGTAGCCGGATTAATGTCAAAGCCATAGGTCGTATGCCCGGCGCGCAGCACGGATTTCGCCATACCATAACCCATTGACCCAAGACCGATAACTGCTGTTTTAGTGTTCATGTGGGGTTTCCTTATTGGCCTTCTTCTTTGTTGATGGGCGCGTGCCGCGTCCCTGCGGCTGGAGCGAACCCGCCAGACTGCATCCGATGATGTGATAAACATTTCTGTCCCAGATGTACCACCAAAACAGATATTCGACGTTTGGGCTGGAAGCCGGATTTCTCCTCCCTCAAACGGCTTGGGCCGTGTCGATGCTGTGGAGCACCTCGCTCTTCTCCGCCGCAAGACCGGCGCGACTCTTCAATTGGTCGCAATGTCGGCGGCTATATCTCCGATGCCTCCGAGAGTTTCGTTTGCACTAAAGATCTGTGAACTTTGAACACCAATTTTCACGAAATATTTGGCAATGAGCGGTCAAAGGAAAGATACTTCAACTCGTTGAAAAGTTTGGATTATATACATAATATCTCCTTTGAAAAAACGTGCTGCAAGACAAATCTGGCGCTGCCCACTTCATGCGAATAGGACTAGGCGCGATAGAACGCTTGAATTGGGTTTATGCCATTAAATGCTTGTTCTGGAGTTTTTTTCTTCTAAGCTCGAACGGGATCGCGGGCTTAAGCGACGCATGGCGCTAGTCTGGGAGGAACAAGCATCATGTAAATTTCGCGCCCGAGGCACATAAGAATGAATTGCCCTTTGTAGGCAACTCAAATTGCATCATTCCTTGGGAGGAAACATGACAAACACAATCAACCGAAGAAAGTTCTTGCGCGGAACGGCAGTTGCCGGTGCCGCAGCGTTGGCGACACCAGCGATCGCTGAAGGCCACGGGACAAACATCAAAATGCAAGCGGCTTGGGGTGGCGGCATCTTCTTGGAAAATGCGCAATCCTTCGCAAACCGCGTCAATGAAATGTCCGGTGGTTCTTTGACAATCGAGGTCTTGTCTGTCGATTCCGTCGTGAAAACAAGCCAGATGCAAGACGCTGTTCACCGCGGGGTTCTGGACGCAGCGCACTATGTGTCCGCATATTGGTATGGTAAATCCAAGTCCGCGTCTCTTTTCGGTACCGGGCCTTGCTTTGGTTGGTCGAGCCAGGAAATGCTGGGATGGATCCACGCAGGTGGCGGCCAAGAACTCTTTGATGAGCTGATGGAAGAGTTGCAGCTTAATGTTGTTTCGTTCTTCAACTCACCCATGCCTGCACAGCCCCTTGGCTGGTTCAGCGAGGCGATCACGGACGCGGCGCAGATGGACGGCCTGAAGTATCGCACCGTTGGTCTTGCCGCTGACGTAATGCTTGAAATGGGGATGTCTGTTGTTCAGCTGCCGGGTGGCGAAATCCAGCCTGCCATGAAGTCGGGCCTGATTGACGCAGCCGAATTCAACAACCCGACGTCTGACCGCGACTTTGGTATGCAGGACGTGTCCAAGGACTACATGCTTGCGTCATACCACCAGAGCCAAGAGTGCTTTGAGATCACGATCAACAAAGACAAGTGGAACGCCCTGCCGTCCGAGCATCAAGCGATTATCCGTAATGCTTCCATGGCTGAAAACTCTGGCTTCTATTGGGGCAACACAAAGCGGTACTCTGATGACCTGATCAAACTTCAGGAACAGGACGGCGTCCGAGTTCACCGCACACCCGAGGCCGTTCTTGCGGCACAGCTCGTGGCATGGGACACGGTTGCTGATCGTATCGCAGGAGAGGATCCGTTCTTTGCCCGTGTGATGGAATCACAGAAGACCTACGCCAAAGAAGTGATGGGTTACCTGAACCTGAACCAGCCTGATTATAAGCTGGCCTACGACCATTACTTCGCCTGATGAAGGCCTGATTTGTCAATGTCCGGGCTTCGCGATGGCGCCCGGGCATTGTCACCATGGGTTCTATAGAACACCCGATTGATCTGTGAGGGGAGCTGCAGATACATGAAATTTGTCCATGCAATAGAAGGACTAAGTCTTTGGGTCGGTCGTGCCTTTGGGTGGTGCATCCTGATCCTGACACTGTCCGTCTCGTATGAGGTTTTTGTCCGCTACGTACTCAACTCGCCAACAGTCTGGGCTTTCGATATGATGATCCAGATGTACGGCGCACTGTTCTTGATGTGTGGTGCATATGCGCTGGCCCAAGACACGCATGTCCGCGCGGACGTAGTCTACCGCCTGTTTCCGGTGAAGGTACAGGCGAGCATGGACTTCGTGCTCTACTTCCTTTTCTTTTTCCCCGGTGTCATCGCCTTGGCGTGGTATGGGTATGAAATTGCATCCGATAGCTGGCGCTACAAGGAAGTCAGCTTCAACAGCCCCGCAAGTATCCAGATCTACTTCTTCAAATCTCTCATCCCGTTGTCAGGTTGTTTGCTGGCACTTCAAGGCGTTGCCGAGTTGGTGCGTTGCGTTATGGCAATGCGCACCGGTATCTGGCCTGAACGGTTGGTCGATGTAAAAGAAACCGAAGATCTGTTGACCGAAGCTGACCTCGACGCAATCAGCGCCTTTCGTTCGGCTGACAAATAAACTGCCCCAAGCACTTCTAGAAAGATAAAAAGATGACAAACCCCGAAGTCGCCCTGTTGATGCTTGGGCTGTTTATTCTGCTCGTTCTCCTTGGTTTTCCGATTGCCTTTACACTGCTGGCGATGGGTGTGGCCTTTGGCTACTACGCCTATCATCAGGGGCACCCGATTGAGACGTTTAGCGATATTTTTAACAACAACATCTTCTACTTGCTGAACCAGAACACCTATTCAGTCATGGAAAATCCGATCCTTGTGGCCATTCCGCTGTTCTTGTTCATGGGGTATGTTGTCGAACGGGCGAACATCGTCGATAAGCTGTTCTTCTCGCTCTATATGGCTGCACGGAACCTGCCGGGTAGCCTTGCCATTGCGGCACTGTTGACCTGTGCGGTCTTCTCTACGGCATCGGGTATTGTTGGCGCAGTTGTGACATTGATGGGTCTGTTAGCCTTCCCTGCGATGGCCAATGCAAACTATGATAAGAGCTTTGCGGCAGGCGTGATTTGCGCCGGCGGTACGCTAGGCATCCTGATCCCACCGTCGATCATGTTGATCGTCTATGCGGCGATTGCTGATCTATCACCTTTGCGTCTTTACGCGGCGGCGGTTTTCCCAGGACTCCTGTTGGCGGGTTTATATATCGTATACGTCATCATCAGGGTTTGGTTAAATCCATCTCTGGCACCCAAACCAACGATGGAAAACCCGCCACCACCTAAAGAGATATACAAAGACCTGTTAGTCAGCTTTGTGCCGCTCACCGTCCTCATTGCTTTGGTGCTCGGCTCAATCCTGGGCGGCTTGGCGACACCTGCTGAAGCGGCTGCAATGGGTGCTTTGGGTGGCATGGTATTGGCCGTCATCTATCGTTCCATGACATGGACAAAGCTAAAAGAAAGCGTGTTTCTGACAGCGAAGGCCACAGCTATGGTCTGTTGGTTGTTCGTTGGATCATGGACCTTCGCGTCTGTTTTTTCCTACCTCGGGGGTCACGACATCATCGCGGATTGGGTTGGCGGTATGGACCTTGAACCGTGGGAGTTCCTTGTTCTTGCGCAGATCATCATCTTCCTGCTGGGCTGGCCTTTGGAATGGTCCGAGATTCTGATCATCTTCGTCCCCATCTTCCTGCCACTGCTCGAAGTGTTTGGTGTGAACCCTTATTTCTTTGCGATGCTGATCGCGCTGAACCTGCAAACCTCGTTCCTGACGCCCCCCATGGCCATGTCCGCCTATTATCTCAAAGGGGTGCTCAAAAATCAGATCGAGCTGATGCAGATTTTCCGTGGTATTATGCCTTATCTGGGGATCGTGATCTTGACGATGGTATTGATGTATACCTTCCCAGGCATCGCGCTATGGTTCCCAGATTACCTGTTCGGTCCATATATTCCATGATCCAAGACAGTTACAAACTGACGGCATCCGAGGCGCTGGCCGCCTTCGCCTCTGGTCGGCTGAGCTCAGTCGAACTCGTGAGATCCTGTCTCGGACAGATCAAGGCGACGGATGACGGGATCAGGGCGTGGGCGTTTCTGGATGGCAACGTGGCGTTGGCGCAAGCAGAGGAATGTGACCGGATCCGCAAGGCAGGCCTTGCCACAGGTGCGTTGCATGGCATTCCGGTCGGGCTTAAAGATATCATCGATACGGCCAAAATGCCCACCCAGCGCGGGACTCCAATTTTTGCTGGTCGCCAGACGGATTATGTCGCTCGCCTGGTAGAGCGACTGCGCGAGGCGGGCGCGATTATCTTGGGCAAGACCGTCACTACGGAACTGGCCTTTGTTCATGCCAATGAGACCCGCAATCCTCACAATCCGGATCACAGCCCCGGAGGGTCATCAAGCGGATCAGCCGCCGCTGTGGCCGCTTTCCATGTACCGCTAGCGGTCGGAACGCAGACCAATGGATCCGTCATCCGGCCAGCGTCATTTTGCGGGACCTTCGGGTTCAAGCCGACGCGGGGCGTGATTTCGCGAAGTGGTGTCCTTCAAACGTCAGTCTCTCTTGATCAAGTCGGCTGCTTTGGCCGCAGCCTCGCTGATGTCGCACTTTTGACAGATGTGCTTGGATGCTATGATCAGTACGATACCGTCAGCCTCGCCCGACCGCGGCCCAACATGTTGTCCGGTGCACAGGCGGATGCGCCAGTGACACCCGATTTCGCGTGGTTCGATCTCCCGTTCAACGATAGGCTGTCCGCTGACGCCCGCGACGGGATCGAGGCCGTTCTGGAAATCCTTGGCCCACAAGTTACGCGGATGCAACCGGCTGACACCTTGGCCGACCTTGTCACAGTACAAGCCCGCATCCACGAATACGAAATTGCGCAACATCAGGCTGAGGTGTTCGATCAAAAATGGGACCAGATTAGCGATACACTCAAAACGATCATCACGCGCGCGCGCAAGATCACTCAGACCGAGTATGAAGATGCGTTGGCCGTCAAAGCGTCAGCCGAAGCATTTTTTGCTAATTTCTTTGTCGACTATGATGCCATCATCGCGCCGTCCGCAGCGGGCGAGGCGCCAATGTTTGGTGAGGGCACGGGCGATCCGATTTTCTGCACCCTGTGGACTTTAGCGGGTCTGCCCTGTGTTACACTGCCCATTCTGGTGGGAGAACATGGATTGCCCATTGGTGTGCAGTTGATCGGCCCCGCAGAAAAAGACGACCGCCTTTTGCGCACAGCGCGATGGCTTCAGAAATATCTTGCTGAAACAGTAGATTAGAAAGGAACCAGAAATGTCATACACGGTCAAACTGATTGCCGGGCTAATAGGCACCTCATTCCTGTGCATTTTTATTGGCGGTTTGTCTCAAAGCATCTCGAGCGGTTTTGCCGGTTTCACGGGTGGCTTGCCGTTCATGATTATTGCGATCATGGTTTGCGGCATGGCGGTCTATGACTTCTGGGACGAATGTGTTCGCAAGAAATGAGCAAGAAACGCCTTTGGATTACCCGCCGCCTTTCTGACGCAACTCTGGAACGAGCCGCGCGCGATTATGACGTGGTCATCAATCATGACGACACTCCCGGAACCGCTGCGGATCTCATTGCGGCAAGCGCCGATTTTGACGCAATTATTCCATGTCACTCTGAGCATTTCAGTGCTGACGTCGTCTCGCAATTCTCCGATCGGCTTCAGATTGTTGCGAACCATTCCGTCGGTGTGGATCACTGTGATTTGGCTGCACTGAAAGGGCGCGGGATCGTTGTTACGAATACGCCCGATGTCCTATCGGATGCAACGGCGGAACTGGCGATGTTGTTGATGCTGGGTGCCGCCCGTCACGCAGTTGCTGGTGATCGGATCGTACGTACGGGCAGCTGGGACAGCTGGTCACCGGCATTCATGGTAGGTAAGCAGGTGACAGGCGCGCGTTTGGGCATTGTCGGGATGGGGCGTGTCGGGCGGGCTTTCGCCGCGAAAGCACGCGGCTTCGGCATGGAAGTGCATTACTTCAACCGTAGCGCATTGCCTGACGATCAAGCGCAGGGCGCGGTTTATCACGACACGGTCGAGTCACTGCTGGGGCACGCAGATTTTCTATCGCTTCATTGCCCAGCTACGCCGGAGACAACCGATCTGATGAATGCAGAGCGTTTCTCACTGTTGCCCCATGGCGCTGTTGTTGTGAACACGGCGCGAGGCGCCTTGGTCGACGAAAACGCCTTAATGGCCGCACTTGATACCGGTCATGTGGCTGCGGCGGGGCTAGATTGCTTTAAAGTCGAGCCGGGGGGCAATCCGGCATTCGCTTCGTACGACAATGTCTTCATGCTGCCCCATATCGGCAGTGCGACGAGGCAGACACGTGATGCCATGGGTTTCCGTGCGCTGGACAATCTTGACGCGTTCTTTGCAGGAAAAACTCCGCAGGACACACTTTAGAAATACTGGATAAATCAATGACAAAAATTGCATTTCTAGGCCTTGGAGTCATGGGAGGTCCGATGGCAGGCCATTTGGCGAAAGCCGGCCATGAGGTGACAGTTTACAATCGGACCACCGCGAAGGCCGAATCTTGGGTGAAGGAATACGGTGGTGCTTTGGGTAAAACCCCCGCAGAAGCCGCGAAGGGGGCTGAAATAGTTCTAGCCTGTGTGGGTAACGATGATGATTTGCGTAGCGTTTGCCTTGGACCCGACGGCGCATTTGCAACGATGCCCGAGGGCAGCACTTTTGTCGATCATACGACTGTTTCCGCCGCTGTGACGGCTGAGCTTTACGCTGCCGCCAAAGAGAAAGTCATAGCTTTTGTAGACGCACCTGTCTCAGGCGGGCAGGCGGGGGCGGAAAACGCCCAACTCTCCATCATGTGTGGTGGCGATCAGGCAGATTACGATTTGGCAGAACCTGTAATGAACGTCTACGCCAAGCTCTGCCGACGCATCGGCGACAGCGGCGCGGGGCAGATGACCAAGATGTGCAATCAAATCGCGATTGCTGGACTTGTACAGGGCCTGTCAGAAGCACTGCACTTTGCGTCTAAAGCAGGATTGGACGGTGAGGCTGTGGTCGAGGTCATTAGTCACGGGGCAGCGGGATCATGGCAAATGCAAAATCGATACAAAACGATGCTCGATGATCATTTTGATCATGGATTTGCGGTTGATTGGATGCGCAAGGACCTTGGTATCTGCATTTATACCGCGAATGAGAACGGTGCGTCCTTACCAGTCACTGCGCTTGTGGATCAGTTCTATAAGGACGTGCAGAAAATGGGTGGCGGCAGATGGGACACCTCTGCCTTGTTCAAACGACTTCAAAATTACTGACCCGAATGTGAGCCACGATTTCACAACCCGAAAGCCGCAGACGAAGACATCCGTACGAGCCCGGTCAGCTAGGTGATTTTGTGTGCGTATGTGATGCGGGAAAGACTGCCGATGTCTGATCTGCGGCCACACGACTTCCCGCCCGTTGCTGCCATTAGCTGCGCGATGCGCCGAGATCTGCTTTGCGCGAAAAAGCTGTCGCTAACGTTCGGCTTATAAACAGCAGCACAAAACCGTCATCAATCCGCGCCGTCCCGAACTTGATCTGCACCTGGGCACATGATTGGTTGGAGATCATGACAGTCGACAGCCTTGCCGTTCTCTTCATTGCAGCATGTATCGGTGCAATCTCCTTCCAGATAGCGATCGTAGCTGGCGCGCCTTGGGGACATTTGACGCAAGGCGGCAGATTTCTGGGCAAGCTACCGATTGCTGGTCGAGCCGTCGCGTTGGTCTCGATAATCATCTTGCTCTTGATGGCTCTCGCCGTCAGTTCGGCGGCAGGTGGTCGGCCAAATTGGCCCGATTGGACAGGTTGGGTCGCCTTGTCTTTGCAGACTGCTTCCACGGTGGTGAATTGGATCACCCCATCACGGCCGGAAAGACTGCTTTGGGGACCAATTAACTCAGTCATGCTTGGTTTGGCTGCGGCATGTAGAACGTCAACCACCTTGTCCGCGCGCGACAACCATCTTGGCCGGATTTCAGGCCGCTGAGGTTGGCGTGTCGTTCAATGTTTCTGGTTAGGTTTCTCCTTCGTTTTGGTTGTCGGTGATGGTT
>Ga0163216_101565_pt1 | contig 12749 bp, 16 predicted proteins | sample SynspAceP_FD_167610 | JGI IMG/M metagenome (GOLD analysis project Ga0163216, IMG submission 167610) | Saline lake microbial communities from Ace Lake in Antarctica - Synechococcus sp. Ace-P (Illumina Assembly) | ecosystem: Environmental > Aquatic > Non-marine Saline and Alkaline > Saline ...
TCGCCCCGATCAGCCTTGACCTCGCGGCCTGATCAGGCCCAAATCCACATGCTCGGAGAACGCCGCTAGAGAGTTTCCACCACATTCGAGACACAACCCCAGATTCACGAACCGAACTCAAATCACCTGACCTGACTTTGTCTCAAGACAAAGGTGTCATTGAGGGATTACAGGCGCGCGGCGGTATCACGTTCGTACTTGCTGGCTTTTTCTTATTCGGAATGTTGCTGGCATTCACACCGTGTATGTTCCCAATGTTCCCAATATTGGCAGGCTTGCTTGCAGGTCAAAGTAACATGACCGCGCGGCGGGGATTTACCATATCCGGGGTCTACGTATTGGCCATGGCGCTCGCATTTGGTCTGCTGGGCGTAGCTGCCGCCTGGTCAGGGCAGAACCTCCAGGTCGCTTTGCAGTCGCCGGTCGCCATCTATGCGGCGGCTGCCGCATTCGTGGTCATTGCGCTGTCGATGTTCGGTCTGTTTGAAATTCAAATGCCTGCGGCTTGGACACAACGTCTGTCGCGCGTTGGAACGTCTTCGCGGGGCACATTGGGGGGTGCGGCGACGCTAGGGTTTACATCTGCCCTGATCATGGGCCCCTGCGTCACCGCGCCCTTGGCGGGAGCCCTGCTTTATATCGCGGGCACCGGTGATGTCGCCTTAGGTGCCACAGCGCTATTTTTCTTGGGTTTGGGACAAGGTGTACCTCTTTTACTGGTTGGCACACTTGGCTCGCGAGTCCTGCCCAAGGCGGGGGCATGGATGACGAGCGTAAAGTATGCGTTCGGTTTCATCTTTTTGGGGATGGCGCTTTGGCTGGTCGGCCGCATCGCACCCGGTTCCGAAGTCCTTTTGCTGTGGTCAGTTCTACTGATTGGGGCCGGAGTCTTTGCCGGTGCAATGGATATGCTGTCCGGTGACGCCGGTCCGTTGCGCCGTGTGGTGAAGACCGGCGCAGTTTTCTCTGTTATGGCTGGGGGCGTGATGCTGGTGGGTGCTGCATCCGGCGCCAGCGACCCATCGCATCCCTTATCGACATTTCAAGGCGCATCCGGTTCAGACCTAACGCAGACTGATGGCGTGGCCTTTGTCGAAGTGACCTCGAAGGACGCGCTTGAGGCAGCGCTGGCTGACGGCCAACAGCAACCGACTTTAATTTACGTCACCGCAGACTGGTGCGTGACATGCCGCGTGATCGAACGAGAAGTCTGGGATGACCCGGCCGTCAAGGACGCGCTTATTAATGCCAATGTCATCGCGGCGGATGTTTCCACTTTTGACGCAGGCAGCCAGGCGATGCTGGAGACGCTGGCCGCAGTCGGGCCGCCGACAATGGTATTTCTGGATCGTGATCAGACGGAGAAGCCAAATACACGTATCGTCGGCGAGACGACTGCGGAGCACTTTCTTAAATCGTTCGGTACAGTGCGTTGAACGGGCTTGAGATTGGACCTTTGGTCGTTTCGAACGATCAGATCATCGCAATCGTAGCACTTGTGACAGTGCTCCTGGTGTCTGAGATTTTTGCGTGGCGTCGCCCTCTTGAGGCTGGAGCAATCAGGCGCTGGACTGTGGTTGCTGCCCTGACCTGGATCGTCGCAGCGCGCGTGGGGTTTGTCGTGCGCCATCTTGATCTCTTCGCACAGCAACCTCTGAGCGCTGCTGCGATCTGGCAAGGAGGCTTTGATCGGCTATCGGCAACGATCGCTGTGGCTTGGGTCATGTTCCTTGCAATGTTGCGTCGACCGTCAATCATCAAGCCAATCGCGGTCTCGGTTCTGCTTGGCACCATCGCCTTTCAGGTCGCCGGATTTGCGCTGCCCAATGAAACCAGAGGCCGTATCCCTAACCTCACATTCGCGGATATGTCTGGCAGCGTAATGGAGTTGGCGCAGACAGATGGAAAGCCGATGGTTCTGAATCTTTGGGCAACCTGGTGTCCGCCTTGCCGGCGAGAAATGCCGATGTTGATGCAGGCCGCTGCGAATGACAAAGAGGTAAATTTTGTGTTCGCCAACCAAGGAGAGATTGAGGAAGTGATCCAGGGTTATCTGAGATACAGTCGGTTGGCCTTCGATGGTGTGGTGTTGGATGAAGAGTCGTCGCTCATGGCAAAATTTGGCGTGCTGGGGCTACCCAGTACATTGTTTTTTGCGGCTGATGGTGAACTGCGCGCTGTTCATACCGGAGAGATCACCCGGCCCGCGTTGCGGGCAGAGATTGAAAATTTGAAGCGTTGAATTTGGCGACAGAATTATCGGGGATGATCGCGATCAGAACTTGTTACACCCTGATGCGCTTTCACTTCAATGAGACAAGCAAACCGCGATGACGCGTGTCGAACGCGTGGATCACCTCTCAGACCGCAGGGTTAACCGTCTCGTCCGACACGCACCCATCGCGCGTGTCGCGACGACACAAGGTTTCCGTGGATCACCATGCTTTAGGTCACCAAATATGATGTCGCAAAGCACGGTAAAACCGCGATGTCCTGCCAGTTCAACCGTTTCCAGGGGTAAAGTCGTCAGAGCGTGTCTTCGGATACAGGAAGACGGGTGCATCTAACTGCACCCGATCATAAAGGTCGACGATGTGGTCGTTTGTCAGACCGGCGCAACCATTTGATACGGCCCGTCCGATCGTGGCTGGATCATCGGTGCCGTGAATTCGCAAAAATGTGTCGCCACGCCCTTCTTGAAAGAGGTAAATCGCCCGCGCGCCCAACGGATTGCCGGGTCCGCCAGGGATCCCGTCCTCGGCGTACTGCGCGTACTTTTCTGGCTCGCGCTTAATCATGCCGGGTGTCGGCACCCAGGACGGCCATTCCTTCTTTGCGCCGACATAGAACGTACCGGCCTCATAAAGCTGGTCACGACCAATCCGAATTGGATAAACGCGTGCCTTCCCGCCGGGCAATATCAAATAAAGCCTAAAATTATCCGGGGAGACAAGAATCTGACCTTCAGGATAATCGTAGCTCAAATAGACGTCGTGCGGTGTCATAAGAGAGGGGGTCGTCTCTGCTAATGACGGCGCGGCGAGGCCGATCAATCCAGCGGTGGCGGTGCCTAGAAAGTTCCGACGGTGCATAAGCGATCCCTCTTAAATGATACGGACTTGCGTTCCGACCTGGCACAGGGAGAACAGTTCGGCGATTTTTTCGTTATAGAGGCCAATGCAACCGTCCGAAGACGGGCGGCCAATCTTACGGGTGTCGTGGGTTCCGTGGATCAGGTAGGCGGGCCAGCCCAGATACATCGCATGGGTACCCAGCGGGTTATCGGGTCCCGGTGGCATGTATGTCCAACCGAACCGCTCTTTCTGCGATGCGGTTGGGGTCCAGTCGGGTCCGAGGCGCTTACGCACGATACTGGTGTACCCGCGCTTGGTCAGCTCTTCGCTGATCGGCACAGACGTCGGATAGACGCGGTAGTCGCTGGCGTCCGCATCCCAGTAATGCAAGGCGCGCGACTGCGTATCTGCGACGATGGCACCGGGGCCGAGATCATCAAAATGGTCCTGCCATTGATGAGTTCGGAAACTGGCAACGTTGCGGGTGGTCGGGGCAAGTTGCGCCACGGCGGGGGACGCCAGTGCGGTCAGCGCAGCGATGCCGCCCGCCAGCAACGTGCGTCGATCGGGATGGTCGGTCATGTCTGCCTCATGTTCTTGTTGGGATGCCTATCGGTGACCAACCTTAAGTCAGCCTGAAGGTGTCAGCCCTGTCTGGCGGTCGAGATTGCATCTTTCAGCGCTGTCTGATCCATCACACCGCCGTAGAACTTCGTTCCGATCACAAAGGCAGGTGTCCCGCCAAAGCCGAAGGCGGCAGCTTGCTGCTGGTTGCGCTGCAACAGGCCATCCCATTTAGCTCGTGACTGTTTAAACGAGGCCATGGCTTCTTTCGGATCGACGACGGTGGCAACGGCCGCGTCGACAATGTCTTCGTCCAGCCGGCCTGTGGTCTGCATCAAGGCGTGGTTGACCTCCGGGTAGTGTCCCATATCCACCGAGCCCAAGCCCAGTTGAGCGGCGTAGATCGAGGCGGCGCTCAGGATCGGCCAGTCCTTCAGGACCAGTCGCACGTTCCCGTCCTCAGCAACCACGCTCATCAGATCAGGGTGGCCCGCCTTGCAGTAGGGACATTGGTAATCGAAAAACTCCGCGATCGTCACATCGCCATCCGGGTTGCCAAGAACGGGGGCGTCAGGATCGAAATAGACGACCTCCGGCGTCAGTTGATTGTCCTGTGCGCGGGCAAGGCGCGGCAGAATAAGGGTTGCGGTGGCGGTGGCCAAAATGGCGCGTCGTGTCAGTTGCATGGTTTGGTCCTTTTGAATGGATGTCATCGGGTGCTTTGAATTCCCGCGGTTAGGGCCGCACGAGACACTTCGCCCGTGATGGCCTCAGTCAGATTACCGTATGCGTCGAAAAACAGGGTGGTGGGCAAACCTAAGGCTTCGAAGTGGCGCATCAGATCCATGTTAGGATCCAGCAGTACGCCGTCGCCCTTCAAGTTCTGCACATCCAGAAAGCGGCGCACGTCGGTCAGCGTCTCGCCTTGGTTGGCAAAGACGATGCGCGCATCCGGCGTGTCTTTGGCGACCTGCATCATCATTGGCATCTCGCGTCGGCAGGGCGGACACCATGTCGCCCACAGGTTTACGACCAGCGGACGTGCGTTATCGCCAGGGAGTAGAGTTTGTGCTCCGTCGATGTTCGCAAAACTCAGGTGCGGCAGATGGCTGGCACCGCCGGCGGGTAAGAGATGGGGCGTGATGCCAGCGGCCAGCGCGGCGACGCCGGTGGCCATCATTAACGGCAGGGTAGTGCGCCGGTCGCGCACCACAGTAAATATTATCACAACGCCGACACCGGCCAGTCCGGCTGCTGGCAGGAATCCACCTTGCCAGACGGCCAAAATATTCAGTGGGTGCGCGGCGTAAACATTCCAGTGGTTGATGACAAACCCGGTGCGGGCAGCCAAGACCCAGCCCACGATGACAGGAGCCCCGTGCAGATTTCGCCGCCTGTCCAGCCGGTTCCAAAGCCACAGGCAGGTCAGAAAGCTCAGGGCTGCAACAAGGGCTATCACCCGGTCTGCCCCAAAGACGAAGGGCCCGAGCTGCAGCCCCGTCATCTTCGCGCCCCCGATATGGGCGGCGGGTTGGCGGTGAAACTATATCGGTCGGTAAACATGGGGACCGCTGTGCGGGGCGACCCTTAAGCGAACCTTAAACTGCGAGAACCAGTGGGGCCAAGCCGAGGCGCGGCGTGTCCACCAGCAATCACTGGCAAAATGGGACAAAGCCGTCAGCCCTTTGGCTCATTCGAACTCCATCTGCTCAAAGACTCTTCCCGCGTTCTTGGTCGCGAGTTCTTCAAAAGTATCAAGGTGTGCGTAGGGGGTTTGATCGACGTAATAGGCCTCGGCCAGCCCACCGCCTTCATCCAGAAGTTTTTCGATCTGTCTGCGCAAGTAGACAAGGTAATCGTGGGTATAGAGGCGCACCTGATCGACGTTTGTTGGATGACCATGACCGGGGATGACATAAGTCGCACCAAGCGGCTCAAAGGCTGTCTCCCATGTCTCGACCCAGCCTTTGGTGTCAGTATCGGGAAAGATTGGCAGCATGCGTTCGTGGAATGCCATGTCGCCGGAAATCACCAATTTTTGTTCTGGCAGCCAGACGACGATGTCACCGGGGCTGTGGGCCGGACCCAGATAGCGTGCCTCGATTGTGAAATCGCCAAAGGGGACAGTGTAGACATCGTCGAAGGTTTCGGTGGGGGCTTGGACGCGGGTGGCATTGAACCGTTCCCCCAAAAGTTGTGCGCCTGCATCGAATGATGCAGCGCCCTCGTCCGCGAAGGCCTCGGCTGCCGCAGAATGGGCCAACACCGGCACGCCCTGTTCAACCCAGTAACCGTTGCCGAGCATGGCGTGGCCTTGCCCGTTCTCGTCTATCACTAACTTCACCGGTTGCTCGGTGACTAATTTAATCTCTGTATGCAGCGCCTTTGCAAGGCCCCAGCTAGCACCGGCGTTGATCACAACGACGCCGTCGCCGGTCACGATGAAGCTGAGGTTGTTGTTGTGGCCCGCGTTCTCGTAGGTGGGCGGAGCGGTGGCACCGGTGGATGACCAGACACCTGGAATGAACTCCACCGGTTTGGCGTAAAGGAGTGAGTCCGGGTATTGGTCAGCAATATTTTCGTTGGCAATGGCACTCGTCGCGACAAGAAACAGCAGCGTTGCGAAGGGTTGTGTCATCTGCATAAGTGAGCCTTTCCAGCGGTTTGCAGTATCAGATCGGTCAGGTCACGACACGGTAAATTGCCCCATCATGCCAGCGTCTTCATGTTCGAGGATGTGGCAATGATACATAAAAGGCGTCTCTGCCGTCGCACGCTTATCAAACCGTACGAGAATTTCCGTCGGGCCGTCCACAAGTACCACGTCCTTGAGCCCGACCTGCTGCGGATCGACGGCGCGACCACCTTGCGAAATGACCTGAAAAGAGGTGCCGTGCACATGGAACGGATGCGCCTGCATATCTGCATCGATGCGCCACAACTCGGTCTCGTTCAGTTGCACGGCCTGGTCGATGCGGTTCATGTCGTAGGAGTCACCGTTGATGCCCATGGCTTGCCCGTCGCGGCCGATCAGGGTGTTGAACATACTGCCCATCATGCCGCCGCCGTGCAAATTGAGTCTGAAGGAGCGCGTGCGCACGGGTTCACCCATATCAAGGATGTCGCTGGGCAACGTCTTGGGCAAGGTCGCCGGCGCTGTGACCGCCGCGTCGCCGACATCGAAGGACATGACCTCGAACGTACTGCTGGAATTGCCGCCTCCGTTCATCATTCCGCCGCCGCCCATCATACTGCCGCTACCCATCATGCCACCACTGCCGACGTCGCGGGATACCAGACGGGCAGGGGCGCGGTCCGCAAAATCCACAACGATCTCGGCCCGTTCGGCAGGGGCCAATTGTAGTGTCGTACGCGCCACGGGTGCGGGCAGCAGGCCACCGTCGGTGCCGACCTGATGGAATGTACGACCGTCGGAAAAACTGAAATCATAGATGCGGGCATTGGACGCATTTAGCACCCGCAGGCGCACCAGCCCTCCTGGCACCGTCAGCTTGGGCCTGATCGCGCCGTTGACCAAAATCTCTGAACCTCGGAAACCCTGCATGACTCCCATCATTCCAAGGTCGTAACTCATGCGGCCGGATCGGTCGAAGTTGCGATCTTGGACGATCAAGGGAATGTCATTGACGCCATAGTCATCGGGCAGCCCAGCATCAACATCCGGGTCATCGACGATGATCATACCAGCCAATCCGCGATAGACCTGATCCGCAGTCTGTCCGTGGACGTGGCTGTGATACCAGAGGGTCGCAGCGGGGTGATCGACGGGCAGTTCCGGTGACCACGTCTGGCCGGGGGCAAAAGCAAGCTGCGGTCCACCATCTAAATGACCTGGCACATGCATGCCATGCCAATGGGCCGTGATGGGGTCATCGGTGCGGTTGACCACGTCAATGTTGGCCGTCCGTCCGCGCTGAAACCGCAGCAACGGGCCAAGGTAGTCCTGGCTGTAACCCAACGTATCAGAGGCGGCACCCGACATGAACGCCCGCGTGCCTTTCTGGGCCGTCAGGGCGTTGCCGGCACCCGGGCCGATGTCCATCACGTCCGGGATCGGAAGCGGTGCCCCCGGTTCTGCCGCAAAGGCGCGGTGTGTCAGCAGCATCGGCGTTGCCAGTGTCGCGGATGCGCCTGTCAGAAATTGACGTCGTCTCATGGCGATGTTCCGTTCTTTGTTCAAGTTGTTTGCGGGATCGCTGGCCAGCGGCATGTGGCGCTATCCCGCCAGTCGTCCCGGTGACGGTGGCGGGGCGGTCGTCAAAACTTGTCGACGGGCATCTTCAGGTAGTGGCCGCCGTCGGATTCGGCATCGGGCAGACGCCCCGCCCGCAGATTGATTTGCAAGGCCGCCAACATACGGTCTGGTAGCGCCAGCGTCTTGTCGCGATCCGTCCGGGACTTGATGTAGTCGGCCTTCGCGGTGCCATCCTTGACATGCACGTTGCGCGCTTTGTGATCATCAACCGTCGCCTCCCATTCGGGTCTGTCACGTCCGTCGGCTCCGTAATCGTGACCGACGAACAGCCGCGTGTCGCCGGGCAGGTCAAGGATCGCCTGCAGCGAATGCCACAGATCGTCTGCGCTACCGCCGGGGAAGTCTGCCCGCGATGTGCCGCTGTCCGGCTGCATAAAGGTGTCGTGCACGAACGCCGCATTGCCGCAAACATAGGTGATCGACCCCAACGTGTGCCCTGGAGAGAGCATGACTCGCACGGTCAGGTCGCCGACATCGAAGGTAGCACCATCCTCGAACAGGTCGTCGAAATCCGCTTCGGGATCGAAGGCATCAGGCGTGTTATAGTAGTCCCGCCAGAGCTGTGCGATCTCCCGCACTTTCGCGCCGATGGCGTTTGGGGCACCTGTTCTTGCCTTCAGGTGGGCCGAGGCCATGACGTGATCCGCGTGCGGATGGGTATCGAGGACGCGTTCGACGGTCAGTCCATGTTCTTTCACCAGGTTCAGCACCTGATCGATGCTTTGCGTGCTTGTCGCGAAACTTGCCGGATCGAAATTCCAGACCACGTCGATCAGGGCTGCCTTCCGGGTGGCCGGAACGGCACAGATATATTGGATCGACCCGGTGTCGGGTTCATAGATGCCCCAGACGTGAGGGCTGCCCGCGCCAGTCGAAGGGGAATGCCTGACGACCCGCTGTTTAAGTTCAGATGTCATCGTTTTAATCCTTTGGCTTGGAAGATAGAGAGATTTTTTGCCCGTCCGCCGACGATGATTCCTAGAACCATCGCAGGTAGAAACAGGAGGATACTACCGGTCATCGTAGACAGCGCCGTCCACGCGGGACCCGGGCAAAAGCCGCCGATGCCCCAGCCGATGCCGAACACCGCCGACCCAACCAAAAGAGGCGCGTCGATTTGCTGCGATCCAGGCAGATCGAATTCATTGTGCATGACTGGTTCATCACGGCTCCAGATCAGGCGGTAGCCGATGAACGCCGTCAGCGACGCGCCACCCATGACGAAGGCCAGGCTGGGGTCCCACGGCCCCAGTACATCAAGAAAGTTAAGGACTTTGGCCGGATCCGCCATGCCCGAGATAATGAGCCCGAGTCCAAAGATCAGTCCAGCGATCAATCCAGTGAATATACGCATATTGATCCCCTTAGAAAAAGTGTCGCAGCACGGTAGTTGTGATGACGGCGGTCGCCAGAAACGACGCTACTGCCGCGAAAGACCTGCGCGACAGACGGGCGATCCCGCAGACGCCGTGGCCCGATGTACAACCCGAACCAAGCGATGTGCCGATGCCCACCAGAAGACCCGCAACGGCCATACCGACCAGGCTGGGGGGAATCGTCGCCTTCGGATAGGAACCTGTTGCCATGACAACCAGCAGTGGGGACAGGATCAGGCCGGCCAGAAACGCGATGCGCCATGCCCGGTCGTCGGGTCCGCCAGCGAGGGGCAGGGTAGCGACAAGACCCTTGGTAATACCGGTGATGCCCGCGATCTTGCCGAACATCCCCATAACCATGACGGCGCTGATCCCAATCAGCACGCCGCCTAGCAAAGATAGCCAAGGGGTGAATGCGGTGGTAACGACAGGCTCCATAAGGCCATCCTTTCCGATAAAAGTTGTATGATCGCATGTTAAGAATTAACGTAAGTCATGTCTAATTTAGTCAACCCTAATGTATCTGAAAATCCGCTGTCGCCGGCGGACATGCGGGCCCGTGCGCAAGAGGTCGCCGTTCATCTGTCGATGATGTCGAACGCAAATCGGCTGATGGTATTGTGTCATCTGCTAGATGGCGAAATGACGGTCGGTGCATTGCTAGGCCGGCTGGAGCTGAGCCAATCCGCGCTCAGCCAGCATTTGGCCAGACTACGAGAGGCTGATTTGGTGGCAACCCGCCGGGACGGGCAGACCATTCACTACCGCATCGCGGATCCTAGGGTCCGGGACATGATGGCAGCGCTATACAAAATCTATTGCCAGCCAGAGTAGGTGGTGCGGTCACGGTCGCTTCGGACCTGTACAACAAGCGCATCACACCGGTAACAGGATGCTGAGGCGGAATGCGGCAAACGCAAATTGTGCGACAACGGCAGCGCCCAGGACAGCGATGGCAAACGCCTACATCGCAGCGGGGTCGCAGATACTCCGGTCGACATCGGTGCATGCAAGACCCTGATGAGGTTGCAGCACGAAATAACGGGAACCAAAACAATGCTGACGGCCATATTGATAAGTGCAGCTCTCATACTGTTAACGCTGACGGTTCACTACCTGGTCCTTCGAGAGGTCAGCAAGAAACTGATCCAGTGGGGATGCCCCTGCTATCGCGGGCTCGCACTGGCAGTCGTTTCCATCACTCTGGCGCACATATTCGAGGCCGGTGCCTTTGCGGTCGGGTTCTGGTTTGCAGACACAATCAGCCATATTGGTACTTTCGATACCGATCAGCCCATGTCGTCGATGGACTATTTCTACTTCGCTCTGGTGAACTTCACGACGCTGGGACGCGGCGATATAACACCTTTGGGACATCTGAGGTTTATCAGTGGCATTGAAGCCTTTGTGGGGTTTCTGATGATCACCGCGTCAGGCAGTTACGTGCTCCAGGTCATGTCAGGTAACCCGCCATGTGTCGGCGTCAAAAATCGTTTCTGAAAACCGTACCGATACCCCCGCTATGTTGTCAGGTACAGTTCCGGCTGTGCACCGCGCTGCAGCTCACCCCCAGCGACTTCCCGTGCTGGCCGGGGGACAGTTGCCGCGCAGAGTGCCCAATTCTCAGGTAGGAAGGAGGACCGTCGTGAGATAAATAATTGACCGCGTTTGCGATCAGGATTGATCTTTTCCCAAAATATCATTGTGAATTGCCGTGGCCGCGATAGCGGCCTGACCCATCGCATGCGCGATCTGATCAAGCCCGTCGGTTATATCACCGATCGCATATACCCCGTCGATGCTGGTCTCCCGTTGGCCCCCAGTCACAATGCACCCATCCTCAGCGAGCGGTACGCCCAGTGTTTCCGCGAGCTTGGAACAAGCGGATGTGCCAAGAGCGATGTAGATCGTGTCAAAATGCGCGACGGTGCTGTCTTCCAGCGTGACGATGACCTCCGACTCCGACAGCGACAGACTGCTCATTGGTGATTCCGAAATATGAATTTCGTCCACTGAAAGAGGACGGTCTCCATTTGGCCGAATAAGTGTGACTGCTGATGAATAGTCACGGATGAAGTTGGCTTCCGCGAGACCATGCGTGCCGCTCCCCAGAACCGCGATGCGTTTATCGCGGACCTCGTACGCATCGCAGACCGGGCAATAATGGATCAATCCTTTGGCCACGCCACGATCATGAACGGCATCAGGCAGAGGTGGTCTGTGGTTGACGACGCCCGCTGCAAATATGACATATCGTGCGATCTCGCTCCCCCGGTCGGTCGTGACGCAATAGCCGTCACCCTGCCTTTCGACGGATTCAACGGTACAGTTCTCGATGACGGCACCGTATCGCTCGGCATGAGATTGCATCTGGGTCAAAAGGTCGGGTCCGGAAATGCCGTCAGGAAATGGTGCGAAGTTATGCGTCTTCGGGATCATTCTGGCCCGGCCCTGCCGAGCATCAAACACCGTGACGCTGCGCAGAAATCGCGCGAGGTAAAGTGCGGCGGTCAGACCAGCCGGACCGCCACCGATGATAACGCAATCTTTGATGAATTTTCCCATCTACTGGCCAACTATATTGACCGATGCGGCCTCAGTATGGCTGCGTTAGGCATCTGTTTCCAGGCAATCGCAGCATTCACAACCCTAGTACATACAACGTGCATTTTATTGACAGCCCTCATTACTCTCACTTCAAGAGGCTTATGCTTCAGTCCGAGGATCAGCATCCCTTCACTGACGGTCATGTTTGGTTTCCTCCCAATAGGTTCCAGAAAAGTGCACCACTCAGGGGGATGTGAGCACGTCAATGCGTGTTCCGGCTTTGTTGCGCATTCTGCTGTTTAAGAGTTAACTTTCGACACTCTAAATGTGGACGTGCCACTGTTACGATGGCCGCGAAACGGGACTTTACTGCCATGGCAACGCATTCAGGTGTACAAATTGCGTTAGGTCGGCTGTTCGGTATCCCCAGCAGTCGCTTACAACGCATTGCGCGAGAATTGAACTACGCCGAGCTGCACCAGAGTGCAGGCAGAGGGCGTCATCCCGTACATCTGACGGGGGCCGAAATCTTTGCGTATGCCCTTCCTATCATCACGCGCTTGCCGACCAAAGATATTGGCCGCTCGCTATGTGCCATTCTCAAGATGCCTGTTGCGCAGCTGTCTTGCGATTCACGTACCGGGGCCGGACAGAATGAACAGCATCCTGATAGTGCATCTACCAGCATCGGTCGCACCTTCGGCGATGTGGTCGGTCAGATAATCGACGGCGATCTGCAATCGGCGTTCGGGTTTACCGACGACAGTGCAATTGCGATCGAGGTGGGTTGTGTCTCGAATGTGGTGGAAACTCTCTAGCGGCGTTCTCCGAGCATGTGGATTTGGGCCTGATCAGGCCGCGAGGTCAAGGCTGATCGGGGCGATAGGCTGAGCCAAGGTTTCCCAGCCATCT
>Ga0163216_101566_pt1 | contig 12701 bp, 10 predicted proteins | sample SynspAceP_FD_167610 | JGI IMG/M metagenome (GOLD analysis project Ga0163216, IMG submission 167610) | Saline lake microbial communities from Ace Lake in Antarctica - Synechococcus sp. Ace-P (Illumina Assembly) | ecosystem: Environmental > Aquatic > Non-marine Saline and Alkaline > Saline ...
TTTTAATTCCAATTATTTCCGTCACTTAATCAGCTGGTTACAGCATCCACGACTGTGGAAGGCTGTTCAGGTCACCGGCCAATTGTCACTTCTGCGCTTCCAGCCTTCATGGTAATCTTCAGGCATTCCTGCAGATTCCGGCAATTCATCCAGACGCATCAGGAAAATCTCGTGCTGAATTTCCTGTTCGCAGCCATAGACTTTGTCATCGATGAATTCGGGTGGAACACCGCGGATGCCGGACAAGCGCGCAATGCGCCATTCAGCTTCGACTTTCGTACAGATAACAATAAGTTTTCCGGCGGGAGACTCGCCACGCATACGCAGCAAAACGCGCTTCAAAAGCGGGGATTCATGAACACCACCGGACACCACAGTCGTGTCTCCCGGTGTTTCACATTTCAAGATCGAAAACCCAGCGACACCCTTCATGGAATCGACGCATGCTTTGTGTTCTGCGATCAAGGCCTCTCTCTCCGGAGAGCCAGCAGGCGGTATACTAATCATCTTGGTTTTCCTTTCCCTGTTGAATTGCGTAGTTGGTTTCGACGATTATTTTTTGTTTGCTCATACCGTCATGTGCCTTTCCACGACGTCGTCGGTGAGGTTTGCTATCGGTCCGCTGTCAACGACGCGGCCATTGTCCATCATCACAAAATCATCACCGAGCTTGCGCGCGACTTTGATGTGCTGCTCGGTCAGCACAAGCGTGATGCCTAGCTTCTTGTTCAGCATCTTGAGCGTCTCGCCGATTTCAGCAACGATGTTCGGTTGAATACCCTCGGTCGGTTCATCCAGCAGCAAAACCTGCGGGTTGACCGCCAGCGCTCTGGCAATGGCCAATTGCTGTTGCTGACCGCCGGACAAAAGACCCGCTCTGCGGTTCAGATTCTCTTTCAGGTAAGGAAACAGCTCCAGACAGATATCGGGAATAGTCGTGCTTGCATCCGCCCTTGCAAATGTGCCGAGCAGAATGTTTTCCCGAACGGTGAATTTTCCGAGTATCTGTCGGCCCTGAGGGATGTAACCAATGCCGCATTTGGCGCGCTCATCTGTCCGGCTTGCACTCAAATCAGCGCCATCGAGATGTATTTCACCCTCGATCTTGTCGGTCAGGCCCATAATGGTTTTGACGAGCGTGGTTTTCCCGACCCCGTTTCGTCCTAAAACGCAAAGACAGCTGCCCTTTGCCACGCCCAGTGTCACATTTCGCAGAATGCGGGTGTTGCCATAAAATGATGATACGTCTTGAAGATTAAGCAGCATCAGTGATCCTCCGTTCCAAGATAAACGTCGCGGACCTGCTGATTGGTTTCAATCTCCTGGATCGTCCCCTGCGCAAGGAGTGATCCCATATGCATAACGGTCACAATGTCCGCAATCTCGCGAACAAAACCCATGTCATGCTCAACAACGATCAGGGTTTTTGTTTTCTTCATCGTGTTCAGAATGTCGGCTGTCTTCTCAATTTCCTGCTCGGTCATTCCCGCAACAGGCTCATCCAGAAGCAGCAAGGCCGGGTCCTGCATGAGAACCATTCCGATTTCGAGCCACTGCGTTTCGCCATGGGACAGCGTTCCCGCAACCACCGCAAGCCGCTCTTGCAGACCAACCTGTTCGGCCACCTCATCTATTCGCGCGTCGCATTGCTTGGACGTGAAGCTGAAGATATTCTTGAGCGCGTTGACCTCATGGCTGTAAGCCACTTCTAGGTTTTGCCGGACGGTCAATTCGCGAAACACTGCGGGGATCTGGAATTTCCGTCCCAGTCCGCGTCGGGCGATCATTTGTTCATTCTCGCCCGTGATCACATGGCCGCGAAAAGTCACGCTGCCGGAGGTTGGCTTTTGCCGACCGGTGATCAGATCCATCGTGGTTGTCTTGCCCGCACCATTGGGGCCGACCAGGCAGCAAAGGGTCAGCTCAATAACTTCCATACTGAAATCATTGATGACTTTGACAGCGTCAAAATTCTTCTGGAGGTTTTGTATTTCAAGAACACCAGTCATGAATCATGCCTCCTTCAGGGATGCTTTGTCCGCGGATTTTTCACCGGGATTTTTCTGCTGTTTGGACATGTTTGGCAGCACGCCAAGAGTGATTTCGACCAACCCGGCAAGGCCACCAGGCAGGAACCTGACAACCAAAATGAAGAATAAACCCAGGATCAAAATCCATGTGTTGAGGAACTCATCACCAAGATAGCTCTGCGCGCCCTGAACAATGAAGGCCCCCATAATGGCCCACAACAGGGATCCGCGTCCGCCAATGGCTGCCCAGATAACGATTGAAATACTGAACCCGACATCAAACTGGCTTGGCGAGACATATTGGGTGAGGAATGTAAAACACATCCCGGCCAATGCAGCCATGCAGCCAGATATTGCGTAAATCAGGGTTTCATAAACAGCGACATTGTAGCCGAGGAACCGGACGCGCTCCGGATCATTGTTCTGAGCGCGAACGATCAGCCCGAATTTGCTTTGCGTCAGCAATTTGGCAACGACCGTTGACAGCAACAGGACCGCATAGACGATCCAATAGGATGTTGTGGAATATGGATCAACAACCAGTGAGCCAACTTCCAAAGGCATTGGCGGTGAAATGCCGTTCACGCCATTTGTGTAGGGCTGCAGATCGATGAAAATCGTATAAAAAGCGCTCAACATTGCAAGTGTCATGATCGCAAAGAACGGCCCTGAAACACGCGCCTGAAACATAAGCGCGCCGAATATGAGGCAGTACAGGGTGGGTATCGCTACCGCGAGGAAAATGCCTACTCCGGTGTTCCAGAATGGCTCCCAGATCAATGGCAGACTCTCAAGTGCATTGTTGAGCATAAACGGTGGAATGGGATCGGTCACGATATCCTGCGACTGCATTTGCATCGTCATGGCCATGCCATAAGCACCAAGACCAAACGCAATGCCCTGACCAAGATTCAGAATACCGCCAAATCCCCAGCACAGGCTCAAAGACAAAGCCAGGATTCCATACACCCCAAAAGTTGAAAGTTGATTCAACAGGAAAGCATCATCGAGCAGGATCGGAACCAGCGCCAACAGCGCAAAGAAAATTGCGTAGGCAACCCATTGAAGACGCTTATCGTGATAGGGGTTGGTGTTCATTGTCGGATTTGCTCCAAAGCTACTCTAGATGTCTGATATCTGTCTTGGTTACCGGCGCGTATCGCCCGAGCCGATCAAGCCCTGAGGACGGAACCGCAGGAAGATCACAACCATCAAAAAGATCAGGAAACGCGCGAACGTATCGTTAAAGATAAAGGCAAAGATGGATTGCATTTGGCCGACAAAGCCGCTGGCCAGAATGGTGCCCAACAGGCTTCCGCCTCCGGAAACAACCATCAGGAATGCCTCGACGACATAGCTCATGCCCATGGTCGGCAGCACAATGTTGAGCCCGCCGAACATGGCCCCAGCAACGCCGGCCAGGCCGGCCCCAATGGCAAATGTCAGCATGTAGGTTTTGCCGGAGTTGATACCGAAGGAGGCCGCCATCTCCTTGTTCTGTGTCACGGCGCGCACCATGATGCCGAACCGCGTCCGGTAGAATGTGTACCAGGTGGCAAAGACGAGCAGGGCAGCGACGAGGACCACGAAAATCCGGAAAACCGATACGTTGACAATGCCGAGATCAAGATTGGTGGACAGAAATGCAGGCAGCTGGACATATTTCGGATCGCTGCCAAAGATCAGCCTGACACCTTGCATCAGCACTAGGGAGACGCCCCAGGTTGCCAGAAGCGTGTCCAATGGCCGGTCATAGAGATGTTGGATCAACAGGCGCTCAATTGCGATGCCAACCAGGGCCACGATGCAAAATGACAAGGGGAGACAAAGAAAGAAGGGGACGCCCAAAAAGGTCTGAAGTGTGTAGGTGGTGTAGGCCCCGAGCATGATCAGCTCACCATGGGCCATGTTAATAACGCCAGCGGTGCCGTAAATAATGGCGAGCCCTAAAGCCGCAACCAGAAAAATACTGCCGATGCTGACTCCCAGCACCAATGCACTCAATACGACGCTCGGATCCATAACTCACTCTCAGTCAAATGTTTAAAAAGTCTGCCAGAAGGCCTGTTGGGTCTTTGACAGGGAGGGTTTCGGGCGCTCTGAAACGATGTCAGGCGTCCGAAACCCGAAGTCACCTAGATGACGTTCATTTTGAGAGTTCCATCAGGTGCCAGCAGGCCTTCAGCCGTGCAGCTTCCGATATCCGGGTAGATTGAATAGGGGTCCGGAGCGACGTGTTCTGGAGCTTCTTTTACGATCTTGAAGCTGCCATCTGCCTGACACTGACCAATTTTTGGAACGAGCCATGTGTTGAAATTCTCACCGTCAATCCAGACTTCGCCTTCCGGAGAAACGTCTGCACTGAGCTTGATACCGGCCGCCGCATCACGAATTTTGCGTGGTGTGACATCTTCAATACCATGGTCAGCAATAGCTTTCTCAAGCGCGCCTTTAAAGACATATGCGGATGTATATGTCTCTTCCATATTGTAGTGAGTTGTGCCGTTTTTGCCGTAAGGGCTGCCCAGGAAGTTCTCCACGAACTTCTGATTAGTCGGATTTTCCAGAGCCTGGAAATAAGGAGCGGACAGGAAGTGACCTGCGCCAAACTCAGCACCCATGGCTTTGGTTTCGATCTCTCCGGTGGTCAATGATGCGATAGGCATTGAATCCACTTTAAGACCGGCCTGCTTGAACTGACGGTGGAAGGCTATATCGGAAGCGCCCACGACAGTTGAGAAAATGAAGTCAGGCTTAGCCGCTCTGATTTTTTCAATAACAGGTCCGAACTCGGAAGAGCCGAGCGGGATATATTCTTCGCCAAGCAGTTCGCCATTGGCTTGCTCAAGCCAGACCTTGGCGTTTTTGTTGGATTCTTTCGGCCATACATAGTTCGAACCGACAAAGAAGACCTTTGGTCCAAATTGATCCACCATGTAAGGGATCAAATCCTTGGAGTGCTGGTTTGCAAGAGGGCCGGTGCAAATAGTGTTCTGAGTGCACTCAGCGCCTTCATAGCAAGTTGGGTAGAACAGCAGATTGTCCTGCTGCATGACGATTGGCAAAATCGCCTTGCGGCTAGCCGATGTGTAGCAACCAAAGATCGATGTCACCTTGTCGCGAAGGATCAGCTCACGGGTCTTGGAAGAGTAGACTTTGAAATCTGATTTCGCGTCAACAATCACAGGCTCAATCGGTGAGCCGTTGATGCCGCCAGCAGCATTGATTTCATCAATCGCATACTGCATGACAAGTGTGGAATCTTCTTCCGGAACGGCAAGACCGCCTGTCAGGGAGAACAGCAGGCCGACCTTGATCGGCTCGCCAGCTGTAAGCGTAGCACCCCAGGCTTCGCGGTTTCCAGGAAGCCACACATGTGGGGCCGCCAGAGCGAGCGCTCCAACGGAAGCAGTTTTTAGAAGTTTTCTTCTGTTAATACTCATTTTCGAAACTTTCCCTCAAAGATGATTTCTAATTGTATTTCTTTTAGGCAGTTGGTTGTTTGAACTGTGTCGGCAGGTATTTTCGTAATCTCTTAATTCGGCAGACTTATTAAAAATAATTGGAAGCGTTCGGACGTTCAGATGAGGCTGGCTATCGATAATCAGACTCTAAATGTCTGAAAAAGGACGCATAAATGCCACGTAGCGGTCTGACGCTGAAATTTCCAACCATTAGTGGAGTGTGTAAATCCGACGGCCCTGTCGGCGGCACAGAGAGGCGTTAAACGCCTTCATGTACTCGAGTTTTCATCGTGTAAGCGGCGAAACTACCCTGTCCTTGCCACTAACAACCCGGTAAATCGCTTGGATTATCGGTACCGAAGTTTATTTCATTTTTGATTTTAAGGAAAAAAATATTCATTACAAGAGAAAAATTGAATTATTCATTTCTGACCGAAATCTGATGAATCTTGCTATAACATTAGGCTTTTGCACAAAAAATGGACTCTTTATCGCCCAATTTGCAATAAATGCAGGCTCGTTGAGCAAAAGTCGATTGAAGGGTGCTTTTTCAGAAATACGCCTCTAAATCGAACCCAGGCAATTCGACAGATTTCTGTTTCTAATATTGCGTTTTCAAAAAAATGCTTTAACGGTAAATTGTGCATCGGGCAGAAAACCTGTGAACCTGACACTGTGGTCAGGGCGCGCCCGAAGGCACCAACCAGGTTCCAATTGGGAATTTGGGTATTTATTGCCCGACAGAGTCGTCTGGCAGCTTATTTCAAATATTAAACTTATCTGAACAAGTTTTTTCGAACTTCCTGATTTTCGGCAGTTGTTTGAAAAATCGACCGACCTGAACGTGAGGAAACGCTGCAAATGCGTTGACCGTTTGCGTTCATCTTGCCCCTGCGCTTGTGCTTCTGCAACGCTTGGGTGCGCCGGTCAGCGTTCAGTTCCGCTTTACATCAATCGAAAGGAACGATCATGCAACATGGTGATATCACCTCCACCAAAGACTCCGTTGGAGTGGCCGTGGTGAACTACAAGATGCCGCGTCTGCACACGAAGGCGGACGTCATCGAAAATGCCAAAAAAATTGCCGATATGCTGGTCGGAATGAAGCAGGGACTGCCGGGTATGGACCTGGTCATTTTCCCCGAATATTCCACCCACGGCATTATGTATGACGCGGACGAAATGTATGCGACGGCGTCAACAATACCGGGTGCTGAGACTGAAATTTTTGCCGAAGCCTGTCGCAAGGCAAAATGTTGGGGTGTATTTTCGCTTACAGGTGAGCAGCATGAAGAACATCCCAACAAAGCGCCTTACAACACTCTTATCTTGATGAATGATCAGGGTGAGATTGTTCAGAAATATCGGAAAATCATGCCATGGGTACCGATTGAAGGCTGGTATCCCGGAGACTGCACTTACGTGTCAGAAGGCCCTAAGGGTTTGAAGATCAGCCTTATCATCTGCGACGATGGCAATTATCCGGAAATTTGGCGGGACTGTGCCATGCGCGGGGCCGAATTGGTGGTACGCTGCCAGGGCTACATGTATCCGGCTAAAGAGCAGCAGATCGTTATGTCAAAGGCCATGGCGTGGTCCAACAACATCTATGTGGCTGTAGCAAACGCAACAGGTTTTGACGGGGTCTACACCTATTTCGGTCACTCATCGGTCATCGGCTTTGATGGGCGTACGCTGGGTGAGTGCGGAACCGAGGAAATGGGCATTCAATATGCGCAACTCTCGGTGCCCCTTATCAGAGAACACCGGGCCAAAAGTCAGAGTCAGAACCATCTCTACAAGCTGTTGCACCGTGGATATACCGGCACAAACAATTCCGGTGATGATCCGCGCGGCACCTGCGCCATGCCGTTCGAGTTCTATAAAAAATGGGTGGAAGATCCCGAAGGAACCAGAGATATGGTTGAGGGCTTAACCCGAGATGCCCCTGGTGTTGAGGATTGCCCAATCGAAGGCATTCCGACCAAAATTTCTTCAGGTCATCGATAAAAAAGCGTCGTTCCACTTATCACTGTTAGCCCGATTTCGGGCTAACAGTTCAACATTTTCAAAAGAAAATCCAATGTCCCTACAGCAATTTACCATTGATGCAGAACCATTCTATGCACCGGCTGCAAATGAGGTGGACTATTTTCAAGCCGCCTATGAGGAGCGGGTCCCGATCTTGTTGAAGGGACCAACAGGGTGCGGAAAAACGCGTTTTGTTGAGCATATGGCTTGGCGGATGAAGCGACCGCTTATTTCGGTGTCCTGCCATGATGATATGACGGCTGCCGATCTGGTCGGGCGTTATTTGCTGGAAGGCGGCGAGACCGTCTGGAAAGATGGTCCGCTGACACAAGCCGTCCGTGAGGGCGCCATTTGTTACCTGGATGAAATCGTCGAGGCTCGGCAGGACACGACTGTCGTCATTCATCCTCTCACAGATGACAGGCGGGCCCTGCATCTGGAGAAGAAGAACGAACTTGTCGCCGCTCACCCGGACTTCTTTTTGGTGATTTCCTATAATCCTGGATATCAAAGCGTCGTGAAAGATCTCAAGGAATCCACCAAGCAGCGCTTTGCTGCTTTGGACTTTGCGCATGCAGATCCGGAGCTGGAAACAAAGATTATCGTCAGGGAAGCAGGTGTTTCGACCGACATTGCCGCTCAGCTTGTTCGCATCGCAACAGCCTCTCGCAATCTCAGCAACAATGGCTTGGAGGAAGGTGCTTCAACACGCACATTGATAAGAGCCGGGAAATTGATCTCGCGGGGCATACCGGTAGCGGATGCCTGTGATATGGCGATCATCGTGCCATTGACCGATGATGTCCATGTCAGGACGGCATTGCGGTCAGCTGTTGCCGCCTGCATCTGACGCTGGTGGCCCAAAACGGTGTTTCAGAGAAAACATGATTTTGAAGAACTCCTAACCAGCCGCTTTGGCGGCGGGTCATCCATTGTCAAGGATTTCAAATCAACCCGTACGCTACTCACAAAGCTTTCCGGCAATGGACAATTGGAAAACTGGGAACGTGGGTGCATCAGGCTTTACGAGGCCAATGCCGGGCCAGATGTTCTGACCGCGCTTTGGGCACTTCACCGCACTGCGGTCAGGGCGTCGCAAAAAATCGACATTGAGGCGCTCACAAAATCAATTCATGAAATCTGCCTGTCCGTTGGCACGCGCAATACCATCATCGCCATTTGCGCGGGAGAAAATTTTCTACAGAACAGCGTGCATCTCGATCATGCGCCCAGCCTGCTTGAGGGGATAGTGGAGCTGGCCCGCAACGCGCCTGAATCCATCCCGGCCTTCGTACTGCAGTCTCAGAACCTGTATCAAAGGCTGGAACCTGACGACGTATTCAGATGGCTTGCCGACGGCATCAATCTTTATCCGGACACCAAGCAGAACAGACTGGCCTATTTCAGCCTGAATGATCCCAAAAGCCTGTCCCAGTTGGCGCATTATGAGGGGCAAGGGCAGTTCTCACGGCATGAGATTCATTTGAAATATCTGGTTCGATGTTTGTGGCAAACGGACATAAAGCTCCAGAATGAACAAGCCGAAATCATTGATCCATCAGCGGAAAGGTTGAAAATCCGTGGCAATATTGTCCTGGTGCCCTCAACGGTTCCACGTCGCCACAAGGACAATCAGGGAGCCTACTTTGAGGCGGCTATCCTTCATGCGGCAGCTCACAACCGCTTCACCAAAAACCGGTTTCCGATCCGGGGCATGAAACCCATGCAGATTGCGCTTACATCCTTGATTGAAGATGCTCGGGTTGAGCGTCTGGCTGCGCAGGAATATCCTGGTTTGGAGCAAATGTGGTTGCGTTTTCATACTGCTGAGCCGTCAACATCCGCGCCTGTCGCACGCACAATTCATTCACTATTCTCGACTCTGGCGCGCGCCTTGAGCGACCCCGCGTTCCAATGCTCGGATACCTGGATCATGAAAGGGCGACGTCTGTTTGACACGGCCTTCAGCACTGCGCCTCAGGATCAGTTTCTGGCTGAACGCATCGCACGGCTTCTCGGCAATGATCTGGGGCAGATGCGGATACCATTTGACCCAAAATCCTACACGGTCGAGCCGGACTATCGTGATGATGGGCTGGGCTTGTTTGAATTTGACGAGGCTGACAATCCCGACCAACCGCCGTCAGAAATCATTCTTGACGCGGCCAAAATGGACCGTAGGGAAGATGAAGAAGACCCTGTTCAAAATGAGGATGATCAGGATGTCGAGGGCACAGAAAGGGCCCGGCGAAAACCCACCTCACAGGACGATGAGTTGGGCGCAATTCTTGGCCGCTACCCGGAATGGAATGGAATATTGCAGCGTGACCAAAATGAGTTCGTCACGGTGCGTGAAAAATCCCTGACGCCCCGACCATCACCAAACTGGTTGACCGAAAAACTCTCGCATCATGCAGGGACAGCGGCCCGAATCGAGGCGCTCGCAAGGGACGCACAATTCGGAAATTATGAAACCACCGGGCGCGCCCTTGAGGGGGACATCATCGATATGGATGCCGCCAATGATGTTGTCATCGCCTTGCGGCAGGGTACGAGCCCGGACCCAAGGATTTATATTCGACAAAAACGTGCGAAAAACGATGTCACTTTAGGGCTTTTGATTGATACGTCACAATCCACCGGAGATATTCCGCAAGGTGGACAGGAGACAATTCTCCAGATGGCCGTGATTTCGACGGCTTTGCTGGTGGAGGGACTGAATGCCGCTGGAGACGTCTTTGGCGTCTTCGCATTTTCTTCAAACGGGAAAGATGATGTTCAATTAGCATCCATCAAATCATTTGAAGAGGATGATGCGCCGGTACAGGGCCGTTTGGCTGATCTGACACCCGGCCTGTCGACGCGGCTGGGCTCAGCCCTGAGGTTTTTATCCGGAGCCCTTCAAAAACAGAAAACACGACGGAAAATCATAATCGTGCTGACTGATGGAGAACCTTCCGACATTGACATGGAAGATCCAAATCATCTGGTAGAAGATGCCCGCAGGGCAATTGCGTTGTCGCGCGCCAAAGGTCTGGATCTGTTTTGCATTCCACTTGGTCGGGCAGCCCATAAATCCGCCGCAACCATTTTCGGCAAAAAGAACACCTTCCCGCTGGAGCGGATTGAGGACCTGCCATCGCGCCTTTCAGCGCTTTATTTCAAGGTGACGGGATGAGGTTTTAGAAAAGACCTTCGATCAGGCCGTCCTCGTTCATCATGATGACTTCAGCGCTCGGTTTTCTTGGCAGACCGGGCATTGTCATGATTTCACCGCAGACGACGACAATGAACCCGGCACCTGCTGACAGGCGCACTTCGCGCACTGGCACAGAATGACCGCTTGGTGCCCCCCGCAGATTGGGATCGGTCGAAAAGGAATATTGCGTTTTCGCCATGCAAATTGGCAGATTGCCGAAACCCTGTTTTTCCCACATGCGCAATTGATCCCGGATTTTCTTGTCAGCCAGAACTTCATTGGCGCGGTAGATGCGTTTGGCGATGGTCTCGATTTTCTCCATCAAAGGCATCTCATCAGGGTAGAGCGTCTGGAACTGAGCACCCCCAGCATCGGCGATCTGCGCAATGCGGGTGGCCAGTTCTTCAGTACCTTTGGAACCTTCTGCCCAGTGTTTGCACAAAATGGCTTCAGATCCCAGACCTTGCACGTAAGCCTTGCAGGCCTCGATTTCTGCGTCTGTATCCCCATGAAAATGGTTGATCGCCACCACAGCTGGCACGCCGAACCCCTTGATGTTTTCGATGTGTCGACCAAGGTTTGCGCACCCATCTTGAACCGCACCCACATTTTCAACGCCCAAATCTGCTTTGGCCACGCCGCCATTCATCTTCATGGCGCGGATGGTCGCAACAATAACAACGGCGGATGGAGCAATGCCGGCTTTTCTGCATTTGATGTTCATGAATTTCTCGGCGCCCAGATCTGCGCCGAAGCCAGCTTCGGTGACCACATAATCTGCAAGCTTAAGGGCCGTCTTGGTTGCAACAACCGAGTTGCAACCATGAGCGATATTGGCAAAGGGACCGCCGTGAACAAAGGCCGGATTGTTCTCCAATGTCTGCACGAGATTTGGCTGCATCGCATCCTTCAACAACACCGTCATGGCCCCATCAGCCTTCAACTCACGACAGGTGATTGGCTCACGATCACGGGTATAGGCAACTATGATATCACCCAGACGGGCCTGCAGATCTTCCAGATCATTGGACAGGCAAAGGATTGCCATGACTTCTGAGGCTACGGTGATGTCGAATCCCGATTGGCGCGGGAACCCGTTTGGAACACCGCCAAGAGACGTCACGACATCCCGCAGGGCGCGGTCATTCATATCGACGACACGCTTCCAGACGACACGCCGATTATCGATGCCCAGTTCGTTGCCCCAATAGATGTGGTTGTCGATCATTGCAGACAGCAAATTGTGGGCAGAGGTAATGGCATGGAAGTCACCGGTGAAATGAAGGTTCATATCCTCCATCGGCACCACCTGCGCGTAACCGCCCCCGGCAGCGCCACCTTTCATGCCAAAGCAGGGACCAAGTGACGCCTCGCGAATACAGATCGCAGCTTTTTTACCAATCGCATTCAATCCGTCACCCAACCCGACAGTTGTGGTTGTTTTGCCTTCTCCGGCAGGGGTCGGGTTTATGGCTGTGACCAGAATGAGCTTGCCATCGGTCTTGCCAGATTGCGCAGCAATGAAGTCGGCGCTCACTTTGGCCTTGTCATGGCCATAGGGCACGAGGTCTGCAGACGGTATCCCCAGCCTTTCACCGATTTCCTGAATGGGCCGTTTGTGGGCTTCGCGCGCGATTTCGATGTCTGTCTTGAATGCCATGATGTGTCTCAAATTGAGGTGATGAATGCGTTTGGAATTTCGCCGCAAGCTCTCATAATTATTCATTAAAGTAAATAATTATTCTTCTTATTACAATTTTTGAATGCGTCAACCAGAACAATAGGTCTGCTACTCTGCCGCTTCCAGCGCGTCTTTGCGTTTGATCTTGGCAGCACAGAATTTGAATTCGGGGATTTTGCCGAAGGGATCAAGCTGTGGGTTTGTCAACACATTGGCGGGGCTTTCATTAAAGCAGAAGGGCATGAAGATCATGCCATCAGCCACTTCACGATCAGCGCGCAACATGGCTGAGACCG
>Ga0163216_101567_pt1 | contig 12701 bp, 11 predicted proteins | sample SynspAceP_FD_167610 | JGI IMG/M metagenome (GOLD analysis project Ga0163216, IMG submission 167610) | Saline lake microbial communities from Ace Lake in Antarctica - Synechococcus sp. Ace-P (Illumina Assembly) | ecosystem: Environmental > Aquatic > Non-marine Saline and Alkaline > Saline ...
GTACAAGACCCGGAACTGGGCGGAGTACAACCTTTCGCAGAAGAACAGGGGATCGCTTTCGATCTGGTTTGATCCCGGAATGACATGGGAGGCAGCGCCTTCCGGTCGACGGGGCCGCCAACAAGCTTACAGCGATGCGGCCATTCAAGCCTGCCTGACCCTGAAGGTTCTATCCGGTTTGCCCTTGAGGCAGACGACCGGGTTTGTAGAGAGCTTGTTGAGACTTGTCAGGCTGGACTGGTCAGTACCTGATTTCAGCACCCTATGTCGCCGTCAGAGAACGCTGTCTGTTGCCATTCCGTACAAGGGCTCCGCAGGGCCACTGCACCTTCTGATCCCCTCTCGTTGCTGCAGGCAGCAACTGCCGGGGAGTGGATAGCACAGGCATCAAAGCTGAGGGCGAAGGGGAATGGAATGCCCGTAAGCATCCCTCTCACACATGCAAGCATGTGCTGCCGGGCAGTGGGTGGCCCAAAACGCCGCCTGTGGCGCAAGATCCACATTGGAATTGATGAGGAAACGCTGGAGATCCGCGCCATCCATTGCCCGACAGGCGCATCTGCAAGATGCTGCCGAAAGGGGAGGTCACAAGCAGCGGCATCGGCGATGCACCCATGTTGCCTGATCTGCTCAACCAGATCCCTGCGGATCATGACCTCGGGCGTGTCACAGCGGATGGTGCCTACGACACGCGCAAATGCCATGATGCGATTGCGGCGCGTAACGCACATGCCGTCATCCCGCCGCGCAAGAACGCCAAGATGTGGAAGCCTGACACACCGGGAGCGCGAGCACGCAACGAAGCCGTCCGATCCTCAAAGTATCTGGGTCGCGCAATGTGGCGACAGGTGACCGGGTACCACCGCAGAAGCCGCGTCGAAACGAAGCCTCTCGGGATCATGCTGCGCATAACCCTGTCGGCCAATGGATGCATTGTGTGAAGTTACTTGGCCAACGCCTCTCTGCGCGTGACTTCGACCGGCAGGTTGCGAAGATCCAAATCCGGGCCGCGATCCTAAATGGCTTCACTGCTCTTGGCATACCCAATACCGTAGCCGTAGGCTAAATCCGTCCGGGGTAAGAGGGAGTGTGACCTCAGGCCGATTTGTGCAACAAAGCCATGTTATACCCAAGCATCAATGCCCGGTCGTCAATGCCCGGTCGTCAACGCCTCTTTCTTGAAACGATTTATCCTTCGAGGCTTGCTTTGCAGAACGGATGCACGGACTTGATCCCGTGTTCGGCTATGCAGATGCCCGCCGTGTTCGAGTTGACCTGCGGGCATTCAGAATGCCAAACATGACGAAGGGTGGCCGAAATTGCGCCTGACCGCTTGTCGTGTGAAGAAGACAACCCTGAAAATGCAATTGCAAACGGGAGTGAAACGGATGGCTGACTTTAACGGTGGAACAATCCGCACAGGTGAAGATCTTGAGCGATTTGAATCCGGGATGACGCTTGATCAGCGCTTGCCCGAGCGCAGTATTCTGGATGTGTTCAAGGCAAGTGCGGCGCAATATCCAACCTCCACCGCGATCACCATGCTGATGACTGGCGGTGAGGACGAAGTCGCGCACCGCGTGAATTACAGCCAGTTACTGGGCATGATCACGCGTGCAGCCAATGGGTTTTCCGCGCTGGGGGGATCTGCGCCGGGCGTGGCCTATATGCTGCCGTCGCTGATTGAAACCTATGTCACCCTTTGGGGCGCGGAAACCGCAGGCTACGCTGTTCCGATCAACTTTCTGCTGCAAACCGAAAGCATTGCCGAGCTGATCAAAGCGTCGGATGCCAAAATTCTGGTCGCCCTCGGCCCGCACCCCCAATTGAATATCTGGGAAAAGGCCGTGGAACTGCGCGCTCAAATTCCGGGCTTGATCCTGGTTCAGGTGTCGCTCTCCGACGTATCCGCTGAAGCAGACGTTATTGATTTTGCCACAGCTTTGGCTGCGCAACCGGATGACCAGCTGATCTTTGACACGGCGCGCGGCGGGGACGATGTCGCGGCTTATTTTCATACGGGTGGCACAACTGGCGTGCCAAAGCTTGTCGCACATACCCACCGCAGCCAGCTTGTCTCCGCGTTCGGCGGTGCGGTCCTATGCGGATATCAGTCTGATGATGTGATGACGGCCACGCTGCCGTTGTTTCATGTCGCAGGCACCATTGTCGCGGGGTTGAGTGCCTTTATGGCAGGTGTGGAACTGGTGGTAATGTCACCAAGCGGCCTGCGCAATCCCGCTATTGTGGAGGGGTTCTGGCGTCTGGTTGCGCATCACAAAATAACAATGGTTGGCGGTGTGCCCACCGCTCTGGGGGCTGTATTGCAAGTGCCCGTTGGCGCCCATGACATCAGTGCTGTGCGCACAGGCCTGACAGGTGCTGCCTTGCTGCCCCCTTCAGTGGGCGCACGTTTCAAAGCGGTGACCGGATGCCATCTTCATGAAATACTCGGCATGACAGAGTCGTCGGGACTGGTCAGCATTGACCCTTTGTCCGGCCCCGGGTCGGTCGGCTCTGTAGGGTGGCCATTACCTTATACTCAAGTCGAAATCCTGCGGCTGAACGAAGACGGAAGTCTGGGCGATCTTTGCGGTACACATGAAATTGGCGTGATCACAATCCAAGGGGATCACATCTCGCCCGGATACCGCGACCCGAAACACAACGACGGCGTCATCCAAGACGGCCGTTTGAATTCAGGTGATCTTGGGTACAAAGACGCCGAAGGCCGGATTTATATCGCGGGACGTTCAAAGGACCTGATCATCCGCAGTGGTCACAACATTGACCCCGCCATGATCGAGAACGCGATGGCGACCCACCCTGCCGTGGCCCTTGCCGCAGCCGTTGGTATGCCGGATGCCTATGCCGGAGAGCTTCCGGTTTGTTTTGTTCAACTACACCCCGGTGCCGATGTGAGCATCGACGAGTTGCACCAGCACGCACACAGTACAATTGACGAACGCCCCGCATGGCCAAAACTTATTCACGTTATCGACAGCATTCCCCTGACCACAGTTGGCAAGATCTACAAACCGAGCCTTCGGTGCGACGCGGCCAAACAACGGATCATGGATTTGGTACAGAATGAACTGGGTCTGCCCGATGCGCGCGTTGATGTTGCTCTTGGAGGCGCGCGGGGCATGACCGTCACTGTGACCCTTCCGCAGCGTGATTCATCAACTATTGCACGGCTTGAATGCGCTCTCGCAGGCTTTTTGTTCGAGGCACGGGTCCAAACCGGTTAATGTGACGCTACGGCCAAGGGCGGAAAACCGATTGTGATTTCACGCGATACCTGAGCAACGTGCCGCAACTGGTCTTTGGGAGGAGCACCATGGATTTTCTACAACTCATTCTCAGTGGGCTTGCCAACGGCTGTGTCTACGGATTGATCGCTTTGGGGTTCGTGCTCATTTACAAAGCCACTGAAGCTGTGAATTTCGCCCAAGGTGATTTTATGATGCTTGGTGCATTTGTGTGCATCGGCTTCACAAATCAGGAATATATGGGGCTGAACTTCTGGCTGGCCGTGCCGCTGTCCATCCTTGTGATGGGTGTTTTGGGGTACCTCTTTAACTGGGGTATTTTGCGCCATATGTTCGGCCAGTCCCAAACGTCGATTGTCATTCTGACGATCGCGATGGGGTTTATCATCCGGTTTTTCGCCGGAGCCACATGGAGCCACGAGCCGACCTCGCTGGAAACACCCTTTGCCGGTCAGGACATCCGGTCAGGCGGCTTGGTTCTGGGCATTGACGAGGTGATGATCGTGATCGTCACTGCAATCCTTACGCTTGCCTTCTATCTGTTTTTCTCTCGCACCCGTATCGGGCTGGCGATGCAAGCAGCATCGCAAAACCAATTGGCCGCCTATTACATGGGCATCCCCGTCAAGCGTATTCACAGCCTTGTCTGGGGATTGTCGGGCATGGTCGCTGCGGTCGCGGGCATTTTGTTTGCATCCAAAGGCGCAATTGATCCGTCTACCGGATTGCTGGGCATCAAAGCGTTTGCAGCGGCGGCCATTGGCGGCTTCGGCTCGCTTCCCGGTGCGCTGCTGGGGGGGTTGATCATCGGGTTGGTTGAACCTTTGGCTTCGCGCTATGGACCTCCCGGTGTCAGCCAGATCGCGCCCTATGCAATCTTGCTGCTCATCCTGATTTTCCGTCCTGGCGGCATATTCTCCCAGACCCAGCGAAAGAAGGTGTAAGCATGCGCTTTGTTTTCAAAACCTCTTATGATGCTGATGTATCCCTTTTCAAACATCGCGCGCAGGCGATGTGGTACGGGATGCTGCTCTTGCTGGTGCTTGGCACGCCGTTGTATTTTGTGGCGATCGGCGATGCCTATCTGCTGGGTGAGATCACCGGCATTTTGATACTGGCGATTGCAGGTATGGGGCTGATGCTGCTGACGGGTCATACCGGACTGCCCAGCCTTGGACATGCGACGTTTATGGCAATGGGCTGTTATATAAACATCAACTTGCTGGGCGCGGGTGTGCCTTGGATTGTCGCGTTTCCCCTGTCGGGGCTGATTGCAGGCGTGTTGGGCACAATGATTGCTCTGCCTGTCTTGCGGCTACACGGCGTTTATCTGGCCTTGGCGACGCTTGCGATGTCCATGCTGACCAGCGACTTTGTCGTGATTGCAGAACCTTGGACAGGGGGGATTGCAGGCTCAGCCGTGCCGGACATCAACATCTTCGGGATGGAAATCAACCGATACTCTACGCCTTACAAATTTTACTATCTGGTCCTTTTCGTCGCCATCATGATCGTCTGGTTCTACCGCAATTTGCTGCGCACCCCGACAGGCCGCAGCTTTACGGCGATACGCGACAGCGAAATCTCAGCGCGGGCAATGGGCATCAACCTGATGCAAACAAAAGCGATGTCGTTTTTTCTGTCCGCTACAACAGCAGGGCTTGCCGGCGCGCTGTTTGGTCATTCGGCGGGCTATGTCACCAACGAGACGTTTGATCTGGTCATGTCGATCACCCTGCTTTTGATGATCGTTATTGGCGGCTTGGGGTTCATTCACGGCGCGTTTTTTGGCGCGATTGTGGTGGGGATCATTCCTGTCGCTATTGCAAACGGGCGAACCTTTCTGGCGACGACCTTTGACGTGAACATCACTATACCCGGCCTTGAAAGCGCACTTTTTGCCTTCATTCTGGTCTGCTTCATTCTGTTTGAACCGATGGGGCTGTATGGCCGCTGGCTCAAAATCCGCACGTATTTTGAACTGTTTCCATTCTACCGCAAGGATATGTTCAAACGCCAAAAGTCGTACCTCAAGACGGATCGTGTCCAATGAGCTTGCTTGAAATCAAGGATGTCACGCTGCGGTTTGGCGGATTGGTGGCAGTTGATAATGTGTCCCTGAAGGTCGAAGAGGGCGAGGTTTTCGCCCTTGTCGGTCCCAACGGGGCGGGCAAATCGACGATCTTTAACATGATCTCCCGCTTTTATGATCCGGCTGAGGGCAGTATTAAATTTGACGGTCACGATCTGCTGAAGAATACAGCGGATCAAGTGCCCAGTTTTGGCATCGCGCGGACATTTCAAAACATCGAGTTGTTCGAACAGGCGACTGTGCTGCAAAACCTGCTTGTCGGGCGCCACCGGCACCGCAAAACGGGGATGCTGTCCAACATCGTGTTCTCGCCCAAAGCATACCGCGAGGAGTTGCGCCACCGCGCCGCCGTCGAGGAAGTGATCGAGTTTTTGAACCTTCAGCCCTACCGCGATAAATACATCGGCGGATTGCCTTATGGTGTGCGCAAGGTGGTGGAGCTTGGCCGCGCGCTCGCGTCCGAGCCGAAGCTTTTGCTGCTGGACGAGCCTGCCTCGGGCCTCTCCGTTGAGGAGACGCAGGATATGGCGTTCTGGATCGAAGACATCCAGACGCAGATGGGCATTTCTGTAATGATGGTCGAGCACGACATGGGGCTGGTATCGGCTGTATCAAGCCGCGTTATGGCGCTGTCGGATGGCAAGGAACTGGCCACCGGTACTGCTGCGCAAGTGCAGTCACATCCAGCCGTGATCGAGGCCTATCTGGGCACGGGCGACATCTCTAAAACAGGGACATCACGCGCATGAGCACGGAGCCGAAGGTTATTCTTCAAATCGACAATCTCGAGAGCTATTACGGCCCTATTCAGGCCATTCGTGGTGTCAGTCTGAAAGTCCATGAAGGCCAGATCGTCACTGTTCTGGGCGCCAATGGCGCAGGCAAGACGACACTGCTCAAGACAATTTCTGGCGTTATGGACCCCGAGAAAGGTACGATCAAGATGGAGGGGGTCGACATTCAGTCGATGGATCCCGATGCGATTGTGCGGCGCGGGATTGTGCATGTCCCCGAGGGGCGCGAGATCTTTCCGCTGATGACCGTGGCCGAAAATATCGCGATGGGCGCCTATACCCGCAAAGATCGCAGCACGATCAGCCATGATGAAGAAATGGTCTATTCCTATTTCCCAATTCTCAAAGACCGCCGCACGCAACGCGCGGGCACCCTGTCGGGCGGGCAACAGCAGATGTTGGCCATCGGGCGCGGGCTCATGTCGCATCCCAAATTGATGCTGCTGGACGAACCAAGCCTTGGATTGTCCCCGCTGCTGACGCAAGAGATTTTCGAGATCATTGTCCGGCTTAACCAAGAGCAGCAGGTCACGATGATGCTGGTCGAGCAGAACGCGAAGATCGCACTTGATGCAGCGGACTACGGCTATGTGATGGAGTTGGGCCGCATCGTGATGAACGATTCAGCCGAAGTGCTGGCCGCCTCGAAGGATATTCAGGAATTCTATCTTGGCGTCAGTCAGGATGAGAACCAGCGCGGGCAACGCCGCTGGAAACAACGCAAGACTTGGAGGTAAGGGTTGATCATGGCAAACACAGGCCAACTTCAAGCAGAAATGCCCCCTCAGGAAAAAGTTCACGGTCTGACAATCAATGCCGACCTGTCAACAGGTCCATTCTACATTGACGGCACGGACACCACGCCAAAGCTGTTTCGCAGCCGGTGCCAGACCCACAGCAAACGCACGGCACACCGCGAAAAGGCATTCGGCATATGGCGGTCGCATTCATGGGATGATTACTTCACACGTGCGAAACATCTCGGCCTCGGGCTTGTGTCGCTGGGGCTGAAACGTGGTGAGGTGGTGTCGATCCTGTCCGAGGACAGTAAGGAGTGGATGTACACCGACATGGGTGTGCAATGCGTGGGCGCAATTTGTTCGGGCGTTTATACAACTGATTCCGCCTCGCAGCTGGAGTATCTAGTCAATAATTCCGATAGCCGTTTTCTGCTGGTCGAGAATGACGAGCAGTTGGATAAATTTTTGCAAGTGCGTGACAAGATGCCCGCCCTGACGAAGGTTATCGTGATCAAGCGTGAAGGCTTGCACGGGTTCAGCGACCCGCAGATCATGTTTCTGGATGAGCTTTATACGCTTGGCGCAACATATGACACAGCCAACCCAGAGGCTTTTGATGCCTCGATCGATGCGACTACGCCCGATGATACGGCTATTCTGGTCTATACCTCCGGCACCACGGGCAAGCCTAAAGGCGCTATGATCAGCCATAGCAACCTGATCTATTCCGTCTCTGCCGGTTTGCGCGACGGGCCAGTTTTCAGCACCGATGACCAGCTGTGCTTTTTGCCGCTGTGCCATATTCTGGAACGGGTGTTTTCCGTCAACGCCCCTATTGCTGCCGCATCCACGATCAACTTCGCCGAAAGCCCCGAGACCATCTTTGACAACCTGCAAGAAGTCAGCCCGCATGTTTTTGTGGCTGTGCCGCGCCTGTGGGAAAAGATCTATTCACAGGTGGCCTTGCGCGTGGGCGATGCGACGGGGATGCAAAAATGGGCCTATGCCCAAGCCCTCAAAGCGGGTGGCGCGCGCGCCGACTGTCTGGCCGCGAACAAGCCGCTGCCTTTTGGTACCAATCTGGCTTACCGGTTCTGGGATGTCGCCCTACTACAAAACCTGCGGCGCATGATCGGGATGGACCGTTTGCGTCGGGGTGGCTCCGGAGCGGCTCCGATCTCGCCTGATCTGTTGAAATGGTATCATTCGATCGGCGTGCCGGTGCTTGAGGGGTACGGCATGACCGAAAGTTCTGGTGTGATCTCCATCAACAGTGACAGCAATAACAAGATTGGCACCGTTGGCCCCGCTTTGCCGGGTGCGCAAATCCGTGTCTCTGCTGAGGGCGAAGTGCACTACAAGGCAGGCAACGTTTTCAAAGGATACTGGAAAAACCCCGAGAAGACTGCCGAAACCTTTACCGAGGACGGCTGGCTGCGCACGGGCGATGTGGGCATGATTGATAAGAACGGCTTCCTGACCATCACCGGCCGCCTTAAAGACATCATCATCACCGCAGGCGGTAAAAACATCACACCCGCTGAAATCGAGAATAAACTCAAATTCTCGCCCTACATCTCGGATGTTGTGGTGATCGGGGACAAGCGCAAATTCCTGACCTGTCTGGTGATGATTGATCAGGAAAACGTTGAAAAATTTGCGCAAGACCGGCGCGTGCCATTCTCAAATTACGCCTCGTTGTGTGCCGCACCCGAGATACAGGAATTGATCCGCGAGACGGTTGACGCCGTGAACAAGGACTTTGCACGCGTCGAGCAGATCAAGGATTTCCGCTTGATCAACGTACTGCTGACCGCAGATGATGACGAACTTACGCCAACCATGAAGCTAAAGCGCAGCTTTGTGGAAACCAAACATAGCGCGTTGATCAACCAGATGTATTAACATGCGCGCGGCCGTGACTTGAACAAGAAAAAACCAAAGGGAGAAGACCAATGAAAAGCCTAACTAACAAACTGGCAGCCGTCGCTGTTGCCGCCACAATGGCCACTTTGCCTGCCTACGCCGAGCAAGGTGTTACAGATACAGAAATCCTGATCGGATCAAACCAGGACTTGTCCGGCCCGTTTGCATCCTTTGGCGCACCCGCGGTCAAGGCAGCACAGCTGGTGTTTGATGAGGTCAATGCGGCAGGTGGAGTTCATGGCCGCACCATCCGTTTCATCGTGGAAGATCACGCCTACCAGATGCCAAAAGCCATTCAGGGGATGAACAAGCTGATCAACGGCGACAAAGTGTTCGCGATGTTGTTGTCCTTGGGAACACCGATGAACATTGCGGCCTTCCAGCTGCAAGATGCCAAGAACGTGCCAAACGTATCGCCCCTCACAGCCGCACGCCAGATGGCGGAGCCGCTGCACCCGCTGCATTACGCAGGCACAGCGACCTACTATGAGCAGATCCGTGTCGGCGTAACCTATCTGGCCGAACTGAAGGGCGCTAGCAAAGTTTGCGCGATGTATCTGCCAACCGACTTTGGTCAGGACATCAAAGACGGCGCGACATCCATCACTGACGAGACCGAAGGGCTGACCTTCGTTTCCGAGACAACACACAAGCCGGATGATGCCGATTTTGTTGGCGCGCTGCAAAAGCTGAATGCTGACGGTTGCGAAATCGTTGCATTGGCTCTTGGCGTACGTCAGGCAATCACTGTTTCGGGCACAGCGAAAAAGCTGGGTCTGACAAACATGTCCTTCCTCAACTCCTCCGCCGGTTTCCACACAGTTATGGCCAAGGTGCCGGGCGGCGTCACCGAAGGCATGTATGCAGCATCCGGCTGGGCCGACCTCCTGTCCCGCATGGACAAGCCGGAAGTACAAAAGTTCTTCACCCGCTACACCGAGGCGACAGGCGAAGAGCTTCCCGGTTCGGGCGCATTGCTGGGCCATTCTTCGGCTGACACAATGGTCCGCGCGCTGCAGGCAGCAGGCCCGGATCTGAACGCCAAAAGCTTCCAGATGGGTATGGAAAGCCTGAACTACGAAGACGTCGTATCCGGCAATACTGTGACCTATTCTGCAACTGATCACCAAGGTGCAGATGAGGTGATCGTCTCGGTCATCAAAGATGGCAACTGGGTAGAAATCGCGCGCAAGTAACGCGTAACCGCCGACTATTTCACATTTGAATGGAGGGACCGGGCACTTGTTGTCTGGTCCCTTTTCATTGGTCATGACGGTGTTGTCAGGCATTCCCGGCCCATACACTCTGCCTCTTTTTTTCGTTAGTTTTGGTCTTCTATATTTCTATTTGTTTAAGAGCGGTTATTTAGGATATTTTGAGTTTTTATTGTCCTTTGATTTATGTGCTGTTGCGCTGGGATCTGATCCATTGATTGCCGGGGTGTATGGGTTGGAAGGTGTGGTGGAGTTCCTTGAGATAGAGGGGCTGCTGTTGGAGGGAGCGCGAGAGGTGTTTGATGAAGATATTGAGCAATTCTCGCTCTGACACATGCTGGGGATGTGCTGCCGCTAAACGGGCCGTGTGATCGGCAGCGCGGTCGCGAGCGGGAGTATGGCTGGTGTTTTTTGAGGTTATTTTGGGTATTTTTCAAGTGATCTCGGGAGACCCTGTGATCGAGAGACTTGAAGCGGCGCGAGGCCTACCGGTTGTGGGGGGCGCCTGTTAAGCCTTTGGTGGTTGGCCAGTACTGGACCTGTCGCGGTTTGATGCCGCTCCTTTGATAGCATTTACTGCAACAAAGGAGATGAACTATGCACTGCATGGCAGGGTTATGCGCAGCATGATCCCAAGAATGGGACTGAAACCGACAGATGAATTCCGCCAAGATGCGGTGCGTATTGCACTGACCAGCGGGCTTACGCGCAAGCAAGTGGCGGATGATCCATTGCCCGGCAGGGTATCGCGCAGCGATGTCCCGAGAGGGTGGGCGTTTCGCAACCGTCCTGCCAGCCGAAGGCAGCGATCTGATTTGGTCACGCTGGCGCAGATCCACTGCCCGGCAGTCGAAACGTAGTTTCGATGAGAGGGGAGGAACAGTCCCGTCTCAGCCTGAGCAGCTACGGACGCCCACGTATGACTGAAGAGCTGAAAGAGATCGGTCTTGATGTTGGCCACCGCCGGGTAGGCCGTTTGATGCGTCAAAACGGCATATCTGTCGTACGGACACGCAAACACAAGGTCACAACCATTGCCCGGCAGGCGATTGCAAAGCAATCTGCCGAGAGGGGGACAGCAATCACAAGTTTAACATCGCTCCAAACCTACTGGATCGTGACTTCAACGCTGATGCGCCCAATCAGAAATGGGCTAGTCACATCAATTACATTTGGACAGGTGAGGGTTGGCTGTATCTGGCCGTCATCCTGGACCTGCATTCTCGGCGGGTGATCGGCTGGGCCCCCTCTCGTGACATTGCTTTGCAATGCACTGCCGGGCAGTGGTGCAGCAACCGCATGAAACGCGATTTGGCAATCCGGGCGTTGAAACCTCTCGGGACATTGCTGTGCAATGCCCTGCCGGTCAGTGGATGGCGATTGCGTTCCGGTCACCGCCCAAGGACTGCATTCACCATACGGATCGTGGGTCGCAATATTGTTCGCACGACTACCAGAAAATCCTGCGTAAGAATGGCTTCAAGGTATCCCCTCTCGCGCATGTAAACATACGCTGTCCCGCTGCCCGGCAGGGTCATGCAAAGCATGATCCCGAGAGGGGGCAGCGGATGAGCGGCAAAGGAAATTGCTATGATAATGTCGCCGTCGAGACGTTCTTCAAAACCATAAAAGCTGAACTCATCTGGCGACATCCTTGGGAGACGCGGCGCAGGGCGGAGATAGCAATCTTCGAATACATAAATGGGTTCTACAATCCGCGCCGACGCCACTCAGCATTGGGCTGGAAAAGCCCCGCCGCGTTCGAAAGGAAAGTGGCTTAAACGAGCACTTGGGGCGGCACTAAACCGTGACAGGTCCACTACTGCTCAAGCAGATCAATAACTGCATCAGCACCTGCGGGGCTTGAAATGGCCATAGAGAGCGGCGCTGCGCCATCAAAAGCAGGGTTGGGTTTCTCCAAAAAGCGCATAACCAGCGCTCCGTTGCCGTCGTATATTCTATCTGCAACCACATATGCGCGGGCAAAGTCATAGAGTATCTGACTTTTTACAGGGCTAAGAGGGATCTTTTTGAGCTTCGCTTGGCGCAATGCTCTTTCCGGAACGAGGTTGATGGAGGGCTGCGCACTCATCGTCCCTAGGATTTTATCAACTGATATTGTCGGCAATCCTTCTGCGACCTGGCTGACAAGTGCAGCGGAGCTGTCAATTTCTTCGCCCAATCCCAGAAGTTCGGAAACTCTGCCATTTTCGGTTGTCCGCGTGAGGTTACTTGTCATTGAACATCTCCCTTTTAGGCGGGCTTGACAGCTATGCAGTTGCACCACAACCCATTCACAGAGGAAATGGTTCAAGCATCAACTTAGGTTGGGTGAAAAGCGAGCGACGCAGGTATTTTGAGGAACCAACGCGTCGGATCGGCTCAGCCAGCTTTTGCATCTTTGATGTCACTTCCCGATCTCTCGGGATTATTCTACTTTTGCTTAAGCAGAATATCTGATTTTTCACACAGGGAGAGTTCATTTGCTATGCGATAAAACGTGATTTCAGCACGGGTAGAAATCATAAGAAGGCCGCGGTGCGTTCAACCGGTCAGCGCAATAGGGTGTATTTGGCTCTGCCCTGAAAGGATTGCGCTATGCCTCACACTGGTCGCCCCGGCTTATCCGCCGAACAGAAGTTGGAACTCTGGACACGTTGGAA
>Ga0163216_101568_pt1 | contig 12672 bp, 10 predicted proteins | sample SynspAceP_FD_167610 | JGI IMG/M metagenome (GOLD analysis project Ga0163216, IMG submission 167610) | Saline lake microbial communities from Ace Lake in Antarctica - Synechococcus sp. Ace-P (Illumina Assembly) | ecosystem: Environmental > Aquatic > Non-marine Saline and Alkaline > Saline ...
GGCGCCCATACAGACAGCCCCTGTCTGAAACTTAAGCCAAATGCTCAGGTGGATCGCTTTGGTTATCATCAATTAGGCGTGGAAGTGTATGGTGGCGTGTTGCTTCATACTTGGCTAGACAGGGATTTATCGATTGCGGGTCGCATTACTCTAAAAACGAAAGCGGGCGACATTGTGAGTCGTTTAGTGGATTTTAAAGATCCGATTGCGGTGGTCCCAAATTTGGCAATCCATTTGAATCGACAGGCAAATGAAGGTTTTTCAGTTAACCCTCAGGAAGAAATTTTGCCTATATTGTGTGGTGCTGAAAATGAGTTTGATCTGCATGAGTTATTAAAGACTCAACTCATAAAGCAGTACGCTGATTTGTCAATCGAGACGATATTAGATTTCGAGTTGAGCTTGTACGATACGCAGCCAGCGGCTTTGGTTGGTTTGCACAAGGAATACATTTGTTCAGCTCGTTTGGATAATTTGCTCAGTTGCTTTGTGGGTCTACGCGCGCTGTTGGATTCTGACGGGCAGCGTCCGAGTCTGCTTATTTGCACTGATCACGAAGAAATTGGTAGTTTATCGGCTTGTGGGGCAAACGGTCCATTTTTAGAAGATGTCTTGCATCGTTTAACGCCAAATCCAGAACAATATGTACAAGCAATGCAGCGTTCAATGTTGGTTTCTGCCGATAATGCTCATGCGTTACACCCAAATTATGCCTATAAACATGATAAAAACCATGCGCCTGCGATTAATAAAGGCGCGGTTATTAAGGTAAATGCAAACCAGCGTTATGCAACCAATAGTGAAACGGCAAGTGTTTATCGTGATATTGCAGCGCAGGAAAATTATGAAGTGCAGTGCTTTGTTGTGCGCAGTGATATGGCGTGCGGTAGTACGATAGGACCGATTACATCTGGAGAAATTGGTGTCCCGACGATTGATATCGGTTTGCCAACGTTTGGGATGCATTCTATTCGTGAGCTAGCAGGGAGTCGTGACGCCCATGGTTTGTATAAAGTGTTAGCGCGTTTCACGAAACGAGAAAAATTGATTGCTCGTTAAGCTAATTTAATAAGTTGGGTAGAATACAAAAAAACCGTAAAACAATATTTTACGGTTTTTTTTGTATTATCTTATAGATAACTGCAAATTAATTTTTTGCAATTAACCACTTATCCAACTCTTTGATATTGTCTTCTGTCAGATCGCCTGTGGTTTCTAGGAGACTTAACTTTTTCAACACAAAGTTGTATCGGTATTGTTCGTAAGCATTTTGCGCATTATAAAGGTTGGATTGAGCATCTAGCAGCTCGACAAGGTTACGAGTTCCTACGTCATATCCCGCTTTTGTTGCTTCAAGTGCGCTGGTACGAGAACGAATGAGCTGTTGTTGAGCTTCAATTTGAGCAACGGCTGTTTGTAGGTCTAGGTATAGGCTACGGATATTAAGTTCGATGGCCTGCAACGAACTTGCTCTTTGCTCAGTGGCCGCTCCCGCTTCCGCTGTTGCTTGACGAACAGAGGCGTTAATTGCACCACCGCTGTAGAGAGGAATACTCACACCTAATGCGATAGAAGAAGTATTCGTGGCACCATCAACATAAGACGAAGACGCTGTCGTATAGTTATTATCAACGCGAGACAATGAACCAGTAATTGATACTGTTGGTGTACGTCCATTGGCTTTTTGGATGTTGATGTTATTTTCTGCGCTTTCAACCGTAAAATTCAGTATGCGTAATTCTTTGTTATCACGACGAGCTTTCGTAATTAACGAATCAACGGTCATGTTTGGATCAAGGCGAATAGGGTAATCTTTCGATAATTGAGGAATGGTTTTTATCTCTTGCCCTGTTCTTTGGAATAAGGCTTTTTGTGCATAAGATACGCTTGAACGTGCGCTAAGCTGCGTGACACGAACTGAATCATATTCTGCTTGGGCATCTTGAAGATCGGTGATAGAAGCTAAGCCCACTTCATATTGCTTTTTAGCACGATCTAGCTGACTTGCTGTACTTTTAACTAAAGCATCCGTCGTCTGCAGTGTTGATTGCGCGATCAGAAGGTTGAAGTATTCGGTTAATGTTGTCAGTGCTAGGTCTTCTTCAGCATTGCTAAAGCTAATGCCGGCGCTTTGAGAACTCAGTTCGACCGAATCTACCGCATAGTTAAGTGCAGGAGAGTAAATAGGGTAATCCAATGATAGTGCCAAGGTGTTTGATGTATTGTCATAATCTACAGAAGGACTGCTTAAATCATCATAACCCAAATTACCGCTAAAACTAATGCGAGGGTATAGATTGCCTTTTGTGACAGTGACACCTTCTTTTTGGGCTTGATAAGTGGCAGCTGCCGCTCTTAAGCCTGGGTCATGTTGCTTAGCAAGTTTGTATACTTCGTAGATGCTGTCTGCGTGGGCGGCCGAACTGCTTAGAACGGCTGCAGCGATTAGTGAGGGTATAATATGCTTTTTCATAGATCTCTGTGGGCTCGTAGTATGAAGTATAGTTATAATAGTACCTCAAGTTTTTCTCTTGTGGCAGTGCCATTCTTGCTATATCTATTATGACTATTGACCATATCATAACGAAATACTCTAAATGAGCTTCGATTGTGGAAAATTAATGCAAGAGCGGTGAGTGTTTAATTGTATTATCGCTTCTTTCTTCAAGGCTTAATTTTTTAATTCAATTTTATAAGTGAGAGTTTTCTTCGAGTTCGCTTTTATTTTTCCGGCAATTCTTAAACGGTTGGCATTTACTTTCGTCACATCATTTCCTTCTAGTACTTCTATAATGCCGTTTGTACTTTGCTCTACAGAATAATTTTGTATTTTGTTGGAATGATTCTCTATTGTTACTTGCCAAACTTGGGTGCTAGGGAGTTTTTGTGAAGAGGCATTTTCTAACGTTAAGTACCCTGTTATGTCCTGGCTTTTGTTTGTGATGACATTCAGTGGATAACCTGTACGGACTGTATTTAACATTACTTTGTTGCCGGGTATGAGAAGGTTTTCTCTTTTCCAAAATGTATTGTATTCCCCTGGAAGGCCTTCCTTTTTAAATGTAAAACTGACGCTATTATAGAAACTAAGATCGATTCTTCCTGAGCTATTGTTATGAGTATAAAGATTGGCTGTGTGTGATTGTCTATCGACTTTGCTATTGCTGCTGGGTAAAGGGTAGAGCGTGTTTGAATAGGGCGCGATAGATAAGAGGTTATGGCCAAGTGAGTAGCTAACCTCATTGTCTTGATAGCTTATTTCTGGTTGCGAATCACTCATTGCAAGAGAACTACGTTCGACTTTAAAGCGCTGAGGTGTTGAGCCTCTGGAGTAGTGAAGTAGACTGTCTTGCATTTTAATCGTGGTACTTGAATGGTTATGCAAAAGCGCTTGCTGAGAAACAAAGACACGATCATTGTCGAATATTAAGCTTAGCTGTGGTGTCCACGAAAGCTGATTTGTCTGATAGCTGACGGGGTAGGATGGGGTTGGTGAGTCTTTAATATCCGGTTGTTCAAGAGGAATTAAGTAGAAATCATCGAGCGGTAATGTGGTTGGGCGGTTATTAATCGTTAGCAAAAAGGAGCGGGTGTCCTGCTCAATTTTTGTCAGAGTGCCAGTATAGTTTAATTCTCTTTGTTTGTGCTCTACCCTAATTTTCCGGCCGATTTCATCGAACCAATTTGTATTGAGACTGTTTTGCAGGTGCGTTATTGGGGAAAAATTTTCTTCGAGAGGGATAAGAGTGCCCGGATTTGGGGTGAGGCTTAGCTGTTGACTGCTTTCGACTATTTGACTGTTATTTAATCCAATAACGGCATGAATGGGCGCTGCAAAAGTAGGTTGTACTAATGCTGTTCCTAAAAGAATACCGATGCAAAGATAGCTTGGTTGTTTTTTCATACAAAGAGTCCCTCTAGATTGTGTATTTACCATCATACTCATTATCGTGATGAGCGCTCACACATGGTAACCTAATAACCTGATACGGTCGTAAAGTAATCTAGCAAAAATAAGGGTTTGGAGTGGATAAAAAATTACTGATTATTGACGGTTTGAATTTGATTCGACGTTTTTATGCCGCATTAGAATCTGAGCAAGATTTAGCTCGTCGAGTCGAACGTGCTCAAAGTATTACCATTGAGGCGCTGGTTAAACTAGCTCATCAATTTAACCCTTCTTACGCGGTGGTTGTTTTTGATTCTAATGGTAAAACGTGGCGACATAATTTATATCCTGAATATAAGTTAGGTCGTGTGCCAATGGATGATTTGTTATTAGAATCCTTGCCTGATTTTGCCAAGCTATTTCGTTTTAATCATTTTCCTTGTTTACGGCTAGATGGTTGGGAAGCGGATGATTTGATCGCCACCTTAGCGGTCAAAGCAGCCCACAATAATGTGACATCGTATATTGTTTCTACCGACAAAGGGTTCACCCAATTATTGGGAGATGAGCGTATTTTACAATATGATTATTTTGCCAAGTTGGGCTATGACAAAATTTGGGTTCCGGGTAAATACGGAGTGGAGCCGCACCAGTTAGTCGATTATTGGGCTTTGGTTGGGGATACCACCAACCGTATTCCGGGCGTTAAAGGGATTGGTCCTAAAACGGCTCTTACCATTATTAACGCTTTTCCTACGATAGAAGAAATTTATGCGAATGTGACGTTTTTTTCAGAGCGTATTCAGACGATGTTAGCGGGTGGTTATGAGCAATGCTTACAATCTCGTTCACTGGTCGCATTGAAAACGGACGTGGACGTTGGTGTGCGACTTTCACAGCTTCGTTATACGCCTAAAACAGTCTCTTGATGTCCTTTATTTCTATTTTTATCCGGTGTGATAATAATCAAGCGTGAACTGGGGTCTAGATACACTAAGGGAAGTCCATTTAGTTACGATGCCATGTCTATTTTTAGTGCGTTATGCCATCAGAAAGCGAATCTTTACAGAATATCAAATGTCTAACTCGAAAATATATGATAGCCCTCTTACTCATAAGCGGTCAGGGGCTTATAATAGCGGCATTTAAGACAACGGATAAAAGAGATTTTTATGTCAGAGGTAAGAACACGTATTGCGCCATCACCAACGGGTGACCCGCATGTAGGCACCGCTTACATTGCACTATTTAATATGGCATTTGCACGTAAAATGGGCGGTAAGTTCATTTTACGTATTGAAGATACAGACCAGACTCGTAGTACGCCTGAATCTGAAAAAATGATTTTAGATGCGTTGCGTTGGTTAGGGCTTGATTGGGCTGAAGGCCCAGATGTCGGTGGTGAATACGGCCCTTATCGCCAAAGTGAGCGTGGTGATATTTACGGTCAATATGCTTTGGAATTGGTCAATAAAGGCCATGCATTTTATGCATTTGAAACAACGGAAGAGTTGGATCAAATGCGTATCGATCAAAAAGAACAAGGGTTGCCTCAGAAATACGATGGCCGTGCTTTGTCACTGACTCAGGAAGAAGTTCAAGCAAAATTAGATGCCGGTGTTCCTTACGTTATACGCATGAAAATTCCGGAAGAGGGCACATGTGTCGTTCAGGATATGCTACGAGGCACGATTGAAATTGATTGGACTCAAGTGGATATGCAGGTACTGCTAAAAGCAGATGGTATGCCGACCTATCATCTGGCAAATGTTGTTGATGACCATTTAATGAAAATTACCCATGTTATTCGTGGTGAAGAATGGATTAACTCAGCACCAAAGCATATTTTATTATATCAATATTTTGGTTGGGATATGCCAACACTCTGCCATATGCCATTGCTACGTAACCCTGATAAATCTAAGTTATCAAAACGCAAAAACCCGACCAGCATTTTGTACTATCAGCGTATGGGGTATATGTCAGAAGCTGTGATTAACTATCTTGGTCGTATGGGATGGTCAATGCCTGATGAGCGTGAAAAGTTTTCATTAGATGAAATGGTTGAGCATTTTGATATTCAACGTGTTTCCTTGGGCGGCCCTGTTTTTGATGTAGAAAAACTCAGTTGGCTAAATGGCATGTGGATTCGTGAGAATTTGTCGCCAGAAATGTTTGCGCGAAAATACATTGAGTGGGCATTGAATCCAGACTATTTAATGAAGATTCTTCCCATGATTATTCCTCGTGTTGAAACTTTTTCTGATGTCGCTGACGTTGCTGGTTTTTTCTTGAAGGGCCTATTGCCAATCACGAAAGAAGATTTCGCTACGGTTAAGATGGAAGATGAAGTGCTTCGTAAGGCCATGCAATTTGCTTTGTGGCGGTTGGAAGCATTGAATAAATGGGAAAAAGATGAAATCTTCAATGCAATGAAAACATTGGCACAATCCCTTGAAGTTAAGCCGAAAGACTTTTTTGCACCATTGTTTGTGGCTATTTCAGGTACTACAGCGTCGGTTTCTGTTTTTGATTCTATGGCAATCCTAGGTTCTGATATTTCTCGTGCTCGTATGCGTACAGCCGTAAATGTTTTGGGTGGTCCATCTAAGAAAGAAGCTAAGCGTTGGGAAAAAGAATTTGCTGAGTTATAAGCTATATTTCGTTTAGTTTGAAAGACTAGGCCAATAAAAAAACCGACTATCAAAGTCGGTTTTTTTTATTTCAGTTGTTCGTCCTTATATTAACGAGTAGTAAATACGCTCGTTTTCTTATCTAGACTGCTTACCTGATTATGTATATCACGTGTATTGCCTTCAATGCTGTTTATGTAGCTATTATCACGTTGTAGCTGCTGGGCAATTTTATCCATTTCTTCGCTCATATGAACCGCGGTTTTTGCAACTTCTTGAATCGACCTAGCCATATCAATTGAGGACGCAGAGCTTGTTTGAGCATTCTGTTCAATCTCTCGAATAGCCAGCTCAGCTTTTTCACTGAATGTTTCAATGGCGTGCAGGCTCTCTTGTCCGCTCTGCATGGTTTCAATAGCCGTTTGAGTAGAGGATTGAATCGTACTTACAATATCGGTGATTTTTGCGGTTGCATCAACGGTTTTTTCTGCGAGAGAGCGAACCTCATCTGCAACAACTGAGAAACCTCGGCCAGCCTCACCAGCACGCGCCGCTTCAATTGCTGCGTTGAGTGCGAGAAGGTTGGTCTGATTTGCTAGATCGTTAATCATCCCGATTACATTGTCGATGTCTTTTGAAAGCTGACCTAGTTCGTTTAACTGCTTACTTGTTTTATTGACGATACTAATGGTGCTTGAAAGGTTTGATAGCGCACTTTTAATCGTTTCTGCGCCGACCTTAGCTGATTCATAAGTGTGCTGTGATTGACTACTTAAATCTTCTGTCGTGGTTGAAATGCTAGAAATAGTGGTTGAGATTTCTTCTGTTGCAGCGGCTAAAGAATTTGTTTGCTCACTTACCGAGCGGTTGCTTTGTGCGATATTGGTAACCGAAGTGTTTAACTGCGATACCATGTCATTTACACCTTGAGTTGTACTAACCACCTCACCGATGACCGAACCAAGTCCATTCGTCATTTCATTTACAGAGCTACATAACGAGTCAAATTCATCATTACGTTTATTATTTACGTGTAAACGTGCAGTTAGATCGCCGCCTTTTACTTTTCCAAGGTCTTTAATGATTTGATTGAGTGTTTTGTTAACACTGCTACCAATTCCCATCATCATTAATGCGGCAATGATTGCGACAACAATACTAACAATAATTAGGCTGATACTTGCTTGTTGAGAGCTTGCTGAGGCTTGTTGGCGTGCCTCCAAAACTGCTTTTTGCATGTACTCTACTGCAATTAAGCGTGTTTGACCGAAGTTAGCCTTAACATCCATAAAATTGGATTGTAGCTCTTTCAATCGTTGGTTCTCGTTTTCAAAGCTCTCCATAGAGGTAAAGTATTTATTTACACCCTCTCCAAAGCGCTCTTCAAGGCCAAAGTTTACAACACGCTGGTAGAATTTATCATAACGCTCCATGAAGACATCTTTGTTAGCTGGAGAGGGTTCAAAGATAAAATTCTTTTCTGCTTCACGAACCGGTAAAAACTCTTGCTTTACTAAGCTTAGGAATGAAATTTCCTCTGTGACATTTTCACCTAAAAGAGAGATTTCACCTCTAAGTCCTGAAGAGCCATTAAAGCCAATCAGTTGTTTCTGACTGACCAGTAGTTTCAATGCTTCATTGTAACTTGCTAAAGAAATGGTGATGTTGTTTATGTTCTTCTTAGCTTCTGGGTCTTGAAGTAAATTTATGTCTTCTGCAAGCGTTGCCATCGAGGTTGTATTATTAGCATCGAGCTGCTCAATGAAACTTTCGTAAGTGCTGTTATCGATTCTTGATAAAGACTCGTACTCTTCCATCAAAGTGATAACTAGGGAGGCTAGATCTTTATCTACTTTTGTTAGGCGTTCGAATTTTGAAGAGGAAGCTTCTTGAACATTCAATCCTTGTAAAGCAACAGCAGTTACAACAACGAATCCAAGAATAGCCGCAATAAGTAGGGAGAGTAGCTTGGTACGAAAACTAAGGTTTGCCAACATATTTTATCCTGCACTTTTTTATTATAGATTTACCAGTAGACACCCTGATAAGAAATAACCGATGGTTTTATCTTAGGTTTGCGTCTATCAAAGCATTACAAATATTTACTTAAGTATTCTATTTCTACTATGGCCTTATTTGCAATTAAATGACATAGAAATATGGATGTATCGGCCTTGTTTTTTTCAGTAAGTATAGTTTCTAATCAACTTTTATTTGACTGTAGGCTAAGTGCTTAGAAATCATGTGGGCTGAGCCATATTTTAACTTGTTGATTTCCAAGATAGCTTATGTTTCCAGAATAGCGAGCTACACCGCTGGAACTGAATTCGAATTTGTAGACTCTTTTAATCTTTATTTGTCCGTGATGCCAAGTCGGTCTCCATTCATTGCCTGCCACACTGCCTTCCAATAATTGCAAGTTAAGTGATTCACAATGTTGTTTTGCCCTTATGAGAGCTTGTTCGCGAATAGTTGCATTGCTCCACCACATATAGATGATTGTAGCGATCAAAAGAAAAATAACAATGTCTGAGAGTTGTAAGTTCATGTATGCCAACTATGTATCAATGAAGTTTTAACATGATAGCGAATAGTGGTTAGGAAAAAATAGTCTTTAGAGAAAGAAATGCGTGGCTACCTCCAAGCAGGAGAGAAAGGAGAGGTAGCCACGTTCTTTACGCTTTGCAGAAAACCATACAATTATCTCATTGCTGAAAGCAAAATTTGGGCATTCAGGGCAGTGAATGTTGTAGAAACCAAATTTGAGTCGTTTGCTTAAATACAATGGCCAGTCAGGTAATAATTTATGCGGCTTCTACTGCTCTTTCAGCGTAAAGTTGGATAACCCACTGCTCAATACGTTGGTCAGTGAGTTCAAACTGTTGATCTTCGTCTATCGCTAAACCAATAAAGTGCTCTTTATTTATAATGCAGGCTCTTGATGCCTCGAACTCATAACCTTCCGTTGGCCATTGACCAATAAAGGTGGCATTAGAGGACAATAATTTTTCGTAGAGCCAACCCATTGCATCAACAAAATAATCGCCATAACCAAATTGATCGCCTAATCCGTATAAGGCGATGGCGGTATTTCCTAGAGATAGCTCACTTAAGCTGTCTCCGATGTCTTCCCAATCAGATTGAATGCCCCCAAAGTCCCAGGTAGGGATGCCTAAAATGAGCATGGAATATTGTTCAAGTTGGCTAAGCTCTATGTCTTTGATGTTAAACAGATCTACCTGTTCTCCAAGCTCTTCCCATTGTTTGGCAATCTTATGCCCAACTTCTTCTGTGTTGTTTGTATCTGTGCCATAAATTAGGGCTATGGATGAATGTGCCATATTCAATACTGTTCCTATTACTTAATGAATTTGTTCGTATTGGTGACTGCTGACACCAAAGTGCTTAATAAAAGCGGCTTCAAATTGGTCTTCAGAAAAGCCACTTTGAGCAACAATATGCGGCTTTGCGGCAGGATTTTGTCTAAGCAGTGCTGCCGCGGACTTGATGCGACTACGAGAGCGGTAGCTCTCAATGGATTGTCCAACAAGCAAATAAAACCCAATGGCGAGTGCTTCTGCATTGAGTCCAACTTTTTGTGCTAAACATTTGCTGTCTAAGCAGTCATATTCCGACATTTCTAAAAGATTTTGAGCATGGAATAACTTGCTTTGACAGTCTTCACATTGTGACAAATGGCTAAGCATTTGCAGCTGCTCTATTAAGGTAAATATGAGAGAGTACAAGTGTCCTGCAAGGCTAATAGAATGACCCGCATGCAATAAAATAGGCTGTACTATGCTGGTGGTTCTTTCTGTAATAGGGAGTTTTATAATGGCGTTTTCATTCCCTAGACTGTGCCGCAGGGAGGTGAAATGCTGAATGATTTGATCTTCTGTTTCACCTAGCACAGAGGCTAGATGCGCAGGGCTAATGCGTACCTGTAGTAAGCTGTGTTCTTTGTCTTTTGCTATAAAAAAATGACCACTGATATTTTGTGCTTGGTATGAGATCTGCACCGAATCTATATCTTTTACTGTTTTTATCGGTTTTGTACCCAGAAAAGAAAAATACAATCCGGGTTGTGCTTCTTCATGAATAGAAAGATCAGTGTGGGCACTTAGGTGCTGATTAAGCAGTTGTAGATTTGGAAGTAGGGCACGTTGTTGTTTATGACCTGACAGCCAAGGAGTGACCTCTTCTTTTATTTCTCCTGCATTGTCATATACATCACGCATGTTTACTTGCATTGTATGTTGCCTCTAATCTGATAATGGTTATCATTAAAGAGTTTTTCTTAATCTAATGCAAGTGATTCTCATTAAAATATTTGTGAGAATCACTTTATTGATGTTTTTATCTGATATGCGCAGTTAAATAGGAAGAATCAGTCTAAATAATCGGTTCTATTTAGGCCGTATTTTTGCATTTTTTGATTGAGTGTTCTGCGTGGAAGTTGAAGCTGCTCAAGAACAAGTTGAATGTTGCCCTTTTGTTGTCGAATACTTGCCTCGATTAAGCTGCGTTCAAATTCTTGTACCTTAACGCTCAATGGGAGAGGCGTGATCGTATCTATGTCATCTTGGGCCTGATAACCAGCCAAAATCTTAGCCACGCTGGTATTGGGCTCTAACGCATAACGTAGGGCGACATTTCTCAACTCGCGAACATTTCCTGGCCATCCGTATAAAGTCAGTGTCTCATGATCTATCGGACTAAGTTGTCTAAAATCTCCGCCACGTTCTTTGACCGCCATGCGACAAAAATTTTCAAAAAGCAGTGGGATGTCAGACCCGCGGTTACGTAAGTCTGGAAGGTGTATTTGCGACACATTGAGGCGGAAGAATAAGTCTTGTCTGAAATTTTCTAATGTTTGTAAATCGCTTTTGGCTGCTGCGACAACACGTAAATCTATCTTTATTATACTGTTGCTGCCGACACGTTCTAGTTGGTTTTCTTGTAAGACGCGCAGTAATTTGATTTGCATTGCGAGTGGCATACTTTCTATTTCATCTAGAAATAAAGTGCCGCCACTGGCATGTTCGAGTTTTCCAATTCTTTTTTTATTGGCACTGGTAAAGGCGCCAGCTTCATGACCAAATAATTCACTTTCAAACAATTCGGCAGGGATGGCTGCGCAGTTTATGGCAACGAACGGGTTGGTGTTTCTAGGGCTACAGTCATGCAGTGCTTTTGCTACTAGTTCTTTGCCACAGCCTGTTTTACCATAAACAATAACGTGAGTGTCCATGCTGGCAAAGGTGTAAATTTGTTGCCTAACTCGAATGATTTGTTCATTTTGGCCAATGATGATTTCTTCTAGACCATGAAGGTCTCCGAGGTATTGAGATTGGTTTGCATGCTGAAGTTGAACCTTTCGGAGCTGAATGGCTTTTGCGACAGTTTGCAGTAGTCTGTTTGGATCAAAGGGCTTTTCAAGGAAGTCAAAAGCCCCATCACGCAATGCGTTGACCGCTGTGTCTACGTCACCATGGCCGGTAATCAGGATAAAGGGCAATTCATGCTCTTTTGAAAGGCAATGGCCCATTAGGGTTAGGCCGTCGATGGGTGTCATGCGAATATCACTGACAATTATACAGGGCATACCGACATTAAATCGATCGATTAACTCTTGAGCTTCATGAAATTCTCTTACCGCATAACTTGATAGGCGCAGCCATTGTGCTGTCGTCGAACGAACGATATCGTCATCATCAAGCAGCCAGATTTCAATGGGATTAATCGTATTTTTTTCCATATTAAGCCTTTAGCAGTGTTAATCGAAATACTAGAAGCGAGTCATCATTATGGCTTGCTGTCAGTGTTCCATTCATGTCTTTTGCTAAGTTTGCGCTGATGGCAAGCCCGAGCCCTAATCCTTTGCCAATAGGTTTTGTTGTAAAGAACGGCTCAAAAATATGCGTAGTCTTACTTTTTTCGATTCCTGGGCCATTATCTTGGTAGCTAATAGTTATTTGGCTATCATGGCTCTGCAACGATATTTTAATGTTTGGTATTATTTTTAGTTCAGAACAGGCTTGGACTGAATTACTGATTAGATTTGAAAATATTCTCTCCAGCCTAGTAGGCTCAGCAATGACCATATCTAAGTCGTTTAGCTCAATTTCCCAGTGTATGCCATGAACGTCA
>Ga0163216_101570_pt1 | contig 12625 bp, 13 predicted proteins | sample SynspAceP_FD_167610 | JGI IMG/M metagenome (GOLD analysis project Ga0163216, IMG submission 167610) | Saline lake microbial communities from Ace Lake in Antarctica - Synechococcus sp. Ace-P (Illumina Assembly) | ecosystem: Environmental > Aquatic > Non-marine Saline and Alkaline > Saline ...
AACCGGCGCGGACTGTCATTCGCGCCGCGCCACTGTCTGCGGAAATGCCTGCTTACCGGCCGGGACAAACCTCTCTGCCGTCGATCCTTCCGGCCGCTTTATGCCGCGTTGGCCGCTGTCATCTCGTCATAGCATTCCAGCGCCTTTGCCGCATACATCATCGAAGGGCCTCCGCCCATCTGGATGGTCATGGCCAGCACATCGCTGATTTCGTCCCGTGTCGCACCGGCGCGGATCAGGGTTTCCACATGCAGCACGATACAGGCCTCGCAGCGGGTTGCGATGGCAATGCCAAGGGCCACATATTCCTTTGTCTTGAAGTCCAGTACCCCGACTTCCTTGACGGCCTTGCCCAAGCCACCAAAGGCGCGCGTGGCCTCTGGGATCGCCTTGTTCAGGGCGCGCAACTGGTCGCGGGTGCTGTCGAGTTTGTCATTCCAGCTCATGAATCTGTCCTTTGCCTTTGATCTTGTCTGGCAAAGACAGATCACGACGTGACAGCGCCCGCCTTGATCCTGATCAGATAGGCACTCTCAGGGACGGCATGCGACAAAAGCCATGTTGTTGGCGGGCATTTCGACGACCTGCACCAGATCCAGCCAGTTGGACTGGAGCCATTCGATCACGTCCCAGTCATCCTTGTAACCGATTTCGGGGTCTTGCGTGGTCAGGCTCGCGTGGAATGTGGCGTCGCCCTCGGATGTGGTCTGCCCGTCGCGCAGGAATGGGCCGTAAATCATCAAGATACCGCCCGGCGCAAGTGCGCGCGCAGCCTCGGAAATCAGGGTCTTCGCCTCGGTCAGGCTGATGAGGTGCAGTAGGTTGACCAGAACGATCAGGTCTTGGTCGCCATGCGCTTCCGCCCATCCCGGCGTGGTCGCATCTAGCGGCATGGCAGGGTGCAGGTTCGGCAGGCCTGCCACCTGCGCATGGGCATCAATCGAGGCACGGCGCGCGGCGTCTATATCGGTTGGTTGCCATTCAAGGCCGGGCATGCTGCGGGCAAAAATGACCGCATGCTCACCCGTGCCCGAGGCCAGTTCCAGCGCGCGCCCCGATTGCGGCGCATGGCTTGACACCAGAGTTGCGATGTCGGGCGCATTGCGCGCGGCAGAGGGCGCGAACATGCGCCCGTCCTCGGACGGATGCGCGACCGAGGCTGTATCAGGCAGATTCAGGCGGCGGGACATGTCAGGCAAACCTTTTCGGATCAAGCGCGGCCACGGCGGCGGCATCCAGCGAAGGTGTTGCTCCCAGTGCCAGATCGGCCAGCAACTGGCTTGCAGCAGGCGCGGTCTGAAAGCCGTAGCCGCCCTGACCCGCGCACCACAGGAACGTGTCATCCTGTGCATCGGCCCCTATCACCAGCGCACGATCGGGCGCGAAACTGCGAAGGCCTGCCCAGTTGGCCAGCATCCGCGTGACAGGTTCGGTCACCATCTCCTGATACCGGGCCAGCCCTTCGGCCAGCACCATGTCATCGGCCCAGGCATCCTGCGGATCGACGGGGTCTTCATCGGCAGGCGACACGATCAGCGCACCTGCATCGGGCTTGCAATACCAGCTTTCACCGACGCCATCGACAAAGGGCCAGTCGGCGGGGGACATGCCCGCAGGCAAGGCGATCCGCGCCATCGAGCGGCGATAGGGCTGGATACCCAAAGGACGCAAGCCTGCCATCTGTGCCATCCCATCGGCCCAGGCGCCTGCAGCATTGACCAGCAGATCGCCTTCAAATGTCTGCCCTTCGGCTGTGCTGACGCGCCAGCCTGTGGATAGCCGTTCAATCGCGCTGACGCGCGCACCGGTCACGATCTGCGCTGCGTGCGTGCGCGCTGTGCGGGCAAAGTTCTGGATCAGCAGATCGGTGTCCAGATCCTGTGCGTCCTCGCGGTAAGCCGCATGGTCCACAGCGTCACGGTTCAGGATCGGCCAGAGGCGGCACGCCTCGTCCAGCGTCACCGCGTCCAGCCCCAGATCGGCGCTATCGGCGCGGAAGGCATCGGCATGATCCGGCCCCGCCACCATCATCATGCCGCGTGCAGACAGCACTCCGCCATCAGCGTGATGGTGGTGATCCGCACTGGCCGCGTTCAGGGACTTGATCGTGGCATTGCCGTAGTTGCGCAGGAACATGGCCGCCGACCGGCCCGAGGCGTGATAGGCAAGGCTGCTTTCGCCCTCCAGAACGGTCACTTCGGCATGCGGCGCCAAACGGGCGGCCGCGGAAATGCCTGCAATCCCGCCGCCAATGATGATGATCCGGCTCATGCTTCCTCCAGCCGGTCCGTCGCAGGGGCAGGGGTGGGCGCAAGCGCAGACAGACGCGCATAGAGTGCGTCGTCGAGGGCATAGCTCATCGCTGCCAGAGAAGGGGCCAGCTGTTCAGCCGACCGCCCCGAGATGATCGGCGTCGTTCCTGCAGGGTGGCGCGCGGCCCATGCCACGGCCAGTGTCGCGGCATGCACCCCGACATCCGCCGCGATCTGTTGCAGGCCGACAGCGGCCTGATGCATCCAGTCGGGCGCGTAGCGGCTAGCATAGGCCTGATCCTCGACCAGACGACCACTGCCACCGGCGGCGTATTTGCCGGTCAGCAAGCCGCCACCCAAGGGGGAATAGGGTGCTATCGCGATACCCTGATCGACACAGGCGGGGAAAAGCTCGACCTCGGCCTGCCGTTTCACGAGGTTGTACATCGGTTGCAGGATGTCGATGGCCAGATCGAATTCAGACGCGACCCACGCCGCTTTCATCACCTGCCATGCCGCGAAGTTCGACACACCGACATAGCGGATCAGGCCCTTTTGCTTCAGTTCGGCCAATGTCTCGAATGTCTCGCGCAGCGGGGTGTTGTCGTCGAATCTGTGCAAATAGAGGATATCGACCTGATCCATCGCCAGCCGCTGGCGCGATATATCAAAGGTCTTGAGGATATTTTCGCGCGTCGATCCGCCGATATATCCGGCTTTGGTCGCAAGGATCAGCCGGTCACGATGTGGCGCGATCAATCGTCCCGTGATCTCTTCGGATGCACCACCGGTATATGCATGGGCCGTGTCGAAATGGGTGATGCCGGCGGCAAGGCTGGCCTCGAACATGGCCTCGCTCTGTACGGCATCGGCGCGACCACCGAATTGCATTGTGCCAAAGGCAAGGCTGCTGGCGGGGGTGCCGTCACGGCTGGTCAATTTATGTGTCATGGCGCAGACCCTGCCACGCCACTCGCCCAAGGAAAAGAGGGCAAATCACAGCTGTTCAGCCGTGATCCGGAATTGTCTTTTGCAACTGGCGCCACGCCCAGACCAGCGACGCGAGATAAAGCAGATCCATCACCATCAACGTGGCCCAAGGATAGCTGATCAAAGCCGCCAGAAAACACACAAACCCCACGTAGAGATAACGGACATTCTCGCGCTTGATCGTCAGGGACTTGAGCGACAATGTCGGAAGTCGCCCGATCATCAGCAAACCGACGCATAGCATGTAAATGCCGATCATGGCGTCCGGGATATCGGGCAGAGCGGGAAAGGCACGGTCGATGAAAAGCGGCAGCATCACCAGCAATGCCCCGGCAGGCGAGGGCACACCCTCGAAATGGCTTGCCGGTTTGTCGACGGTCAGCGCCTTGGTGCCGACATTAAACCGCGCCAGCCGCATCACGCAACAAAGCGCATAGATCACAACCGCGATCCAGCCAAGGTTCCGCATGTCCTGAAAGGCCCAGAAATACATCAAAAGCGCAGGCGCGATTCCGAAGTTCAGAAAATCGGCCAGACTGTCCAGTTCGGCCCCAAGTGCCGATGCGCTTTTGAGCAGCCGTGCCAGCCCGCCATCCAGACCATCCAGCACCGCAGCAACCAGAACCAGTTGTACCGCCACAACAAAGTTGCCGCCCGCCGCAAAACGGATCGCCGTCAGACCGGCACAGATCGCGGCCACCGTCACCAGATTGGGCAGAAGCTGCACAATCGGCAATTCGCGGCGCGACCGGACCGGCGGTGTCTCTTCGATGTCAGGCTGTTCGCCCACTACGTGCCTCCTCGGTGGATGCCAGATCGGCAATCACAGTCTCTCCTGCGATCATACCCTGACCCACCGTCACCAACGGTGCGACGCCATCAGGCAGGTACACATCGACACGGCTGCCAAAGCGGATCAGGCCAAAGCGTTCACCCGTCAGAAGCCGCTGATCCTTGACAGTCCAGCACACGATGCGCCTTGCGACCAGCCCCGCGATCTGAACCACGGCAATCTGGCGGCCATCCGCCAGTTCAAGACATAGCGAATTGCGCTCGTTATCCTCGGACGCCTTGTCGAGCGAGGCGTTCAGAAACTTTCCGGGCCGGTAAGCCACAGCGGTCACGTGGCCCGCGATAGGTGCGCGGTTCACATGACAGTTGAACACGTTCATGAACACGCTCACCCGTGTCAGGGCGCGGTCTTCCATGCCAAGTTCCGCAGGTGGCACCGCCTTTTCGATCAGCGAGATCACACCGTCGGCAGGGCTGATCAGCAACCCTTCACGGGTGGGCGTTGTCCGCTTGGGGTCGCGGAAGAAGTAATAGCACCAGACCGTCAGTCCCACACCTATCCAGCCCAGCGGCTCCCAGATCAGGAACAGAACCACCGAAATAGCGGCAAAGATCGCAACGAACTTACGCCCTTCGGGATGCATCGGTTTGATGAATGTCTCAAGCATGGTCATGGTTGGGTGCGCCCTTAAAGATATCGGCCCATGCCCTACAGCTTTGCTGTCCGCCACGCAATGAGGCAGACTGACGGGGACATTTTGCGCGCGGCAGGTCGGGGATGAATTTTTCAGCCGTATTGCCCGTTTTCCTGATTACTTTGACTTAGGACAAAGTCACCAGATACAGTCCGGCGCAAATTGCGCTGCATGGAACAGATAGAACAGCTCAAGGCGCTTGGCCTTTTCGAGGCGCGGGTGCCGCGCTACACATCCTATCCCACGGCTGCGGTTTTCACATCGCATACGGGACAGGGGTTTCAACGACAGTCCCTTGGCGCGCTTGATCCGAATGTGCCTGTGTCGGTCTATGTGCACATCCCGTTTTGTGAGCGCCTGTGCTGGTTCTGTGCATGCCACACACAGGGGACACGTACCCTGAGCCCGGTAGAAAGTTATATTGAAACGCTGGAAGCTGAGCTTGCGCTGATGCAATCCACGCTTCCGGCAGGGTTGCGCATGGGGCGGCTCCATTGGGGGGGCGGTACGCCCACGATACTGCCACCACATCTGATCCATCGCCTTGCCCAAGCGATCCGCGCCGTTTTTCCCGCGCATGAGGATTTCGAATTCTCGGTCGAGATTGATCCCACGATGGTGGACCGCGCCAAGATCAATGCGCTCGCCGCCGAGGGGATGACGCGTGCGTCGATCGGCATTCAGGACTTTGATCCGCAGGTACAGGCAGCGATCGGACGGGAACAACCATTTGACGTCACGCAAGCCTGCGTTGCTGACCTCAGGGCGGCGGGGATCACATCCTTGAACGCTGATCTGGTCTATGGATTGCCGCATCAGACGATGGACCGGATCAACGATACGATTTCCAAAGTCCTCAGCTTCGCGCCGGATCGCGTGGCCCTGTTCGGCTATGCGCATGTTCCATGGGTGTCGAAACGGCAAAAGCTGATCGATGAGGCGGCCCTGCCGGATGACATGGCGCGCTATATGCTGGCGTCGGCCGCTGCCCTGCGGTTTACCGAGGCCGGATTGACCCCTATCGGTATCGACCACTTCGCCCGTCCCGGCGACGCCTTGGATACCGCATTGCACGCAGGGCAGTTGCGGCGCAACTTTCAGGGCTATACCGCTGATACCTGCCAGACTCTGATCGGGCTTGGAGCATCCTCCATCTCGCGCTTTCCGTCCGGCTATGTCCAGAACGCCCCGGCCACAGCTGCGTATATCCAGCGTATTGCGGCGGGCGAATTTGCAGGTTCGCGGGGATATGCCTTGTCCGACCAAGACGCGCTGCGTGCCCGCGCAATCGAGCAGCTGATGTGTAATTTCCAGCTTGATCTTGCCGAAATGGAGGCTGAGTTCGGCGCGTCTGCACGGACGTTGGCAGAAATCATCGACGCTATCGCCGAAAAGTTCGGTGCGTTTGTGACATGGGACAGCCAGCGGCTGCTGATTCTGCCTGAAGGCCGATCCCTGACGCGCATGATCGCCGCCGCTTTTGATCAGCACGTTCCGGATCGTCTGACCTATTCCCGCGCGTCCTGAGCGTGTTACGCAAACTGCAAAGCCGCCTTGTCATGGGCCGCTTTGTGCCGGTCAAAGGACGTGTACGCCGATCACAATCGGATGTGCCCACAGCAGGGCGCCGTAAACCAGCAGCCCAAGCACCAGTCGTGCTGTAAACCCGCCCCACGAGGCTGGACGTTGAAAAAACGGCGCATCCAAAGTCGCCGCATGCAGCGCCTGCCAGCGGGCTGTCCCCAATGTGCTGCGCTTGCGCCGGTCGATCAGCGTGCGACCGGCAATGGCAAAGCTGCCCAGGACGGAAAACAGGATGACATGTGCCAGATCACCGTTGGGCAACAGATGCACACCGGCCCAAAGCGCCAATGCCAGCAGGACGGGATGGCGCACCCAACGGACGATGCCGGGCCGTGCGGGGTCGAACCGGTCGTTTCGCGCACCTCCGAACGAGAAGGGATTGGGCCGCGCGATGCCAAAAGCGAGGATCAGGCAGACCACCAGCATGCCGATAAGACCCAGATGGCTTTGCCATCCCAGTTGCGGCCAAAGCTGCACATAAGGGGCCTGTCCTGCCGCCCGGATCAACACAGTTAGCATCGCCAGAGACACCACTGAATATCCGGTCGCGAAGGCGCGGGCACCGAACCGGTCGGTCAGGCGGGATTTGACCGATGGCCGAACCGGAATCGAATGCGTCAGAAAGAAAGCGGCAAAGACTGCCGCAAAACCGGCCCAGCTCATGGATTTTTATGTGGTTTGGGTGACATCAGATAGGGTCCGTAGATCGCGGCGAAGCCGCCAAAAGCCGCTAGCCACAGGAAACCGGACAGGTAACTCAACAAGGGCAGGGCGGGCGCCAACATGCGTGCGCCCACAGCGGCAAATAGGCACAGATAGATCACAACGGTGGCCCTGTCCGCTGTCAGCTTGCGTCCCGTATGACCCAGCGTGGCGCGCGTCATGACCGCAAGCGTCATCGCGCCGACAGCCCCCGCCATCCACAGATGCTGTGCGGCAGCAGTGCTTACATCGCCAAGGACAAGGCCGGTTCCCATACCCAACGCACCTGCAGGGATGAACGCATAGGACGCGTGCAACACCCAGACCAGCGGTTCTTTTGCCGTATGGTGCGCCTGCCAACGTGCTTGGCGCGCAAGATGCAGCACTCCGGCCGCGATCAGCAAAACCCCGGTAGAACGCGCAGTCGGCAGAACGACCCAAAGCAACAGCACGATCACGCTTGAGACCAGCACAAATTTGTCGAAGCTCTGCATCGGTGGCGTGGGGCGCGCGGGCCTATTGGTCTGGGCCAGCCAGTTGCGGGTGAAAGACGGGATGATCCGCCCGCCGATCACGGCGATCATCATCACGGCCGTTGCCAGCCCCAGCCGAAGGCCATAGCCTGTGGCCGCGTCTTGCCCTGTCATCGCCTCGATATGGAAAAGGGCATTGGCCAGTGTAAAGACCCCCAGCAGTGCCAGCACAACAAGGTTGCGCCAGTTCTTTCCAGCTACGATCTCGCGCAGGATCAGCATAGCCAGCATCAGCGGAAAGGCCAGATCGAGCGTTGGTGCCATGAACACGGGCAAGCCGGATGAAAACAATATCGCGGCGCGCCCCGCGATCCACAACCCGAACAGTGCGGCCAGTCGCCAGCCCACCATTGGTAGACGCCCCGTCCAGTTTGGAACGGCAGTCAGCAGGAAACCGGCAAGCACCGCACCCAGATAGCCGAACAGGAATTCATGCGCGTGCCAGGACACAGGATGAAACCTTGTCGGCAAGGTGATCACGCCGGATAGGGCAGACAGCCACAACACCATCGCGACGGCTGCTCAAATGGGCGCAAACAAGAAAAACGGTCGAAAGCCAAAGCTGAAAAGCGCAGGTCCTGTCCATGCGCGCATCTGTTCTGCCGAGGTCTGTGCCATCTTAGGCTCCTGTGTGTTGTGCGGCGGCATCCGCTATATCCATGAGTTTCCGGATATGACGGGCGAAATACCACGTAGCCGGGGCACCGATGAGACACCCCAAGCCCAGCGACCATGCAGTCGAGGCGACGGGTCCGCCGATCCAGCTGACAATCAGCGAGGCGAAGAATACATTCACCGCCGCGGCCCCGGCGCCAAGCGGGTAGAGGACCAGTGCGATTGTCACTGTGGACCAGCCTGTCCGCGTCATTTGCGCGCCACAAGACGCTGCACCAGTACAAGTGCGGCGATCAGGGCAAGACTGCCCATCGCGAACCAGAACTCCGCCGTGGCCGATTGCGCCTGCGGAATGGGGCGGTCGAAGCTTTCCGCAAGGACGGGGGCTGCCAGAACTAAACCGCAGAAAAAGGTCAAAAGTCGCATGTCAGGTCTCCTGTGCAAGTGAGCGGTAGATATCGGGTAGGGCACGGGTCAGGCGCTCGGGATCAGGCAGAAGGGTAAAGCCGCCGCGTCCGAAAATGCGCGCGAACCAGTCCTGTCCGTCCTCGTCTATGATGATACCGTGAAGGCTCTGACCGGCACTGCGCGCTTCGCGGACAGCTTTGTGGCTGTCCTCGATCCCGTGCTGGCCCTCGTAATGGTCCAGATCGTTGGGTTTGCCGTCCGTAAGGACAACCAGCAATTTGCGCAGGCTGGGTTCTTCGGCCAGTTGCGCGCTCGCATGGCGGATCGCGGCGCCCAAACGTGTGTAATGCCCCGGCTTCAGCGCGCCGATATTGGCGATGATCTCAGGCGACATCGGGTCCTTGAAATCCTTGCAGCGCGTCAGGAACACGCGGTCCCTGCGCAGCGAGGAAAAGCCCCAGATCCCCAGTCGGTCCCCCGCTGCGTCAATGCCGCCCGCCAGAGCGGCCATGGCCTCGCGAGCGACCTCGATCACCGAGGTGTCGCCAATCGCGGCTTCGGTGGATCGCGAGGTGTCGATCACAAAGGCCACCGACAGGTCGCGTTCGGTTTGGCGTGCGGATTGCCAGATGCGGTCGGACCCGCGCCCGGTTGCCAGCAGATCGGCGCGTGATGTCAAAAGTGCGTCCAGATCCAGCTCGGCCCCGTCGACCTGACGCGGTTGCAGGATGCGCCGCGGGCGCAGGGCCTCGAACTGGCGGCGCACCTCGCGCATCCGGCGCGCGTTCGGCACGAACGGCGTCCCGTCCGGTGTCGCAGCAACCTCGAGTATACGGCAATGATCAGGCATATAGCTACGCGCGCGATGGTTCCATTCTGGATAGATGTGCACGCCTGCTAGCGCTTCGTGATCGGCGTCCGACGGTGATAGATCCAGATGGAGGCGCAGCCGTGTTGCCGCCTTGCGGTCCTGTTTCGACAGCACGATTTCGTCCTGATCCTCGGCCGCTTTGCGGGCGTTTTCTGCGTCGTCATCGTCAACGCTGCGGTTGATGTTCATCGATTCCACCCATGACAGGATCGATTCAAAACGGTGGATGATGAAACTGTCTTTGCGGTTCTGTTGGTCCTGATCCTTGCGCTGCCCCAGTTTGCGATTTGCGTGCGCGGCATTGGGTGGCGGTGTGGCCGGATCAGCCTGTTCATCAACCGCCGGAGCGCCTGTGCCGGGCTGCATGAAGCGCAGCCAGATAGGTACAGGGGCAAATGGCATATAGGCTTTCGCCGCAGGATCAATCGTCAGGTCGGGAAGGCTGCCGCCAAGCTGGTCACGAATGGCACGTTCAAAGACGGCTTCCTGCGCAGGGCGGTTCACATCAGGCCGCGCCGTCAGGCACAGTTGCGCCATAGACGCATATGTCGCGCGCAGGCCGTGACATACGGCAAAGACCGCATCCGATGCTGCTGCGTTCGCGCGGATCAGAGCTCCGTCAACAGTTGGGCCTTCACCTGTGATGCCCGCAAGGCCGGGCGTGCCTGTGGCGGCCATTGCCGTCAGCCAGAAATAGGCGGCACGGTTCAATCCGGCCTCTGGAAAGGCCGCGATGAAGGGTGGCAATGCCAGCCTTTCCCCGTCAAAGCTGGCTGCCCATTCGCGGTCGCGGTCCGCGCCAAGTTTGCGGCGCAGCGGGCGGCGATGGCGGGCCAGTGTGGGGGCGGCCTCGGCCAGTTCGACACCCGCCGCACCGCCAAGCGCGCGGAACAGCATGGCAAGGCTGGTCCGCACCGACGTCAGCGCGACAGCTGCATCGGGATAGCTGACCTCGGCTCCGATCTGGTTGGCCATCTCGTGCCACAGATTGCCAACGGTTTCTTCGGGGTCCATCAGATCGAGAAGATGCATGGCGACTATCCGTAGATCGTGGCTGTCAGATCGCGCAGCGCCTGCTGCACATCCGGCTCGTCTGTCAGCGGCTCGATTACAGCGGCCTCCAGAGCCTGATCAACTCCCATGCCGTTCGCCATCAACGTGGCCGCATAGATCAACAGCCGGGTCGACACGCCTTCTTCCAGATCCATACCCGAAAGCCGCCGGATATGGCCCGCCAACCGCACCAGCGGTGCCACGCGCCCCGGCTCCAGCCCGCTTTCGCTGGACACAACGGCAATCTCGGTTTCGGCATCAGGAAAGCCGAACGAAATCGACAAGAACCGCTGCCGCGTCGACGGTTTCAACCGTTTCAGCACGTTCTGGTAGCCGGGATTATAGCTGGCCACCAGCATGAACCCCTTTGGGGCAACAAGCTCTTCCCCCGTGCGGTCGATCATAAGCGTGCGCCGCGTGTCTGTGAGCGGGTGGAGCACGACAGTCACGTCTTTGCGCGCCTCCACCACCTCGTCGAGATAGCAGATCCCGCCCTCGCGTACCGCGCGGGTCAGGGGGCCATCGACCCAGACGGTTTCGCCACCCTTCAGCAGATAGCGTCCGATCAGGTCGGCGGCGGACAGATCGTCATGGCAGGCGACAGTGTAAAGCGGCTTGCCCAGACGGGCGGCCATATGTTCGACAAAGCGGGTTTTGCCGCAGCCGGTCGGCCCCTTCAGAAGAAGGGGCAAACCGTTTTGATAGGCGGTTTCGAACAGCGCGCATTCACGGCCGGTCGCGCGGTAAAAGGGCAGGGTTGGTGAAGTTGCGATATTCATGTGTCATTCTCCCGGAACAGGGTTGGCAGGGCCGGGGGCGATCACCTCGGATTTGCGGACAACCAGCATGGAATAGAGAAACAGCAACGCACCCAGAACAACCGCCAGCCCGGCGCCGAAGCGCATCAGATAGAAGATCGACAGGCTGTCTTGCACATCCATGAAATAGTCACCCACAACGCGCTGCATATGCGTCTGGATTGTGCCCGCAAAGGTCAGCACGAAGGTCATGAACGCCATGCCGCCGGTCATCAGCCAGAAGGACGCCATGTTCAGCACCTGATTATAGGGCGCGCGGCCCAGCAGCATCGGCATCGCATAGGTAAAGATCGCAAGGTTCAGCGCGACATAGGCACCGTAAAAGGCAAGGTGCCCGTGGGCGGCGGTGATCTGCGTGCCGTGGCTGTAGAAGTTCACCCCGTGCAGCGTATGCAGGAACCCCCAGACACCCGCGCCGAAAAACGCCACAGTGCTGGATCCCAGCGACCACAGAAGGGCGGCCTTGTTGGGATGGTTCTTGCGGCCCTTCCAGACCATGACAAAGGCAAAGGACATCATGAGGAAGAAGGGGATCACCTCGAAGGTCGAGAAGATCGAGCCGATCCACTGCCAATACCCCGGCAGGCCGATCCAGTAGAAATGGTGCCCGGTGCCAAGGATGCCCGAGAAAAGCGCCGTGGCGACGATCACATAAAGCCATTTCTCCACTACCTCGCGGTCCACGCCTGTCAGCTTGAGCAGCAGGAAGGCAAGGATCGCGGCCATCACCAACTCCCATGTCGCCTCGACCCACAGATGAATGACGAACCACCAGTACATCTTGTCGAGGCTCAGGTTGTCGGGGTTGATGAAGGCGAAAATCCACAGAAGCGACAACAGCCACATGCCCATCAGCAGCACGTTGGTGATCGCGGTTTTCTTGCCCGCCAGCACCGTCATCGAGATGTTGAGCAAAAAGATCAGCGCGGCGACAAGAATGCCGACCTTGACCCAGAGCGGTTGTTCCAGAAATTCACGCCCGCCATGGATGCCGACAAGGTAGGAGCCGACAGCCCCCAGCGTGCCTACGACAAGGATGATCAACTGGATATAGGCGAGTTTGGGCGACCAGATTTCGCGCTCTGACTCCTCGGGGATCAGGAAATAGGCTGCACCGAAAAAGCCCAGTAGCAGCCAGACGATCAGCGCATTGGTGTGGATCATGCGGATGACGTTGAAGGGCAGGATTTCCGACAGGAAGTTGGGCGAGACATAGATCCAGCCCGCCAGCAGCCCGCCAAGCACCTGAATGCCGAACAGCGCCATAGCCGCCAGAAAGTACCAGTATGCCACGCTTTGTGATTGATATTTC
>Ga0163216_101573_pt1 | contig 12546 bp, 8 predicted proteins | sample SynspAceP_FD_167610 | JGI IMG/M metagenome (GOLD analysis project Ga0163216, IMG submission 167610) | Saline lake microbial communities from Ace Lake in Antarctica - Synechococcus sp. Ace-P (Illumina Assembly) | ecosystem: Environmental > Aquatic > Non-marine Saline and Alkaline > Saline ...
CCCTATTTTCTTGTCAGCGAACAACCTAGTGAACCTTTTATTTGATTGCTCTACGGTGGGCGTTATTGCGTTGGGTATCGTTTGCGTTCTTATGCTGGGCGAAATTGACCTCTCTGTTGGCTCAATGAGTGGAGTTGGTTCCGCTTTACTCGGTGTGTTGTGGGTGAATCAAGGTTGGCCATTAGCTTTAGCCATTGGGGCAAGTTTGTGTGTTGGTGCCATGATGGGATTTGGATATGCCTATTTGCGAACTAAAATTGGAATGCCAAGTTTTGTTTCTACATTGGCTGGATTATTGGCGCTATTAGGTTTCCAACTTTTTCTATTGGGTTCTACTGGCTCGATCAACTTACCCTACGGCTCGTCAATGGTGGATTTTGGCCAATTGATGATTATGCCTGCGTGGGTGGCTTATTCTTTTGCATTCATTCCTGGCATCGTCATTGTAGTGATGGGCAAGCGTATTCGTCAAAAACGACAAGCGTCAAACCTTTCAGCTAAAAGTCTGAACAGTATTTTATTAAAGGCACTGCTCGTTACGCTTGCATTAGAAGCCGCTGCGTTTTATCTGAATCAATCTCGTGGTGTGCCATGGATGTTTGGGTTATTTGTTTTGCTGGTAATCAGTATGGATTACGCATTAACCCGTACTAAGTGGGGCCGCTCTATGTTTGCTGTTGGCGGTAACGCAGAAGCCGCGCGTCGTGCAGGTATCAACGTGAAAGCTATTTACATCAGTGCGTTTGTATTGTGCTCTTCTTTGGCCACTTTGGGCGGTGTGCTAGCCGCCTCTCGTTTAGCCTCGGCGAGTCAGCAAGCGGGTACAAGCGACGTAAATTTAAACGCAATAGCCGCGGCGGTTATTGGTGGTACTAGCCTATTTGGTGGTCGTGGTTCTGCGTGGTCTGCACTGCTGGGTATTATTGTTATCCAATCTATTGCAAATGGTTTAACACTACTGAACTTATCGTCTTCTCATCGTTACATGATCACGGGTGCGGTATTGGCCATTGCGGTGATCATTGACAGTTTGGCCCGTCAAAGCCGTGTTTCTCATGGTAAAGCGTAACGTTATCGCTAAGGAGTAAATTGATGAATACTAATTTGGAAGGAAAGGTAATAGCGATAACGGGCGCAGCGTCCGGTATCGGCTTAGCTTGTACCAAAGCGTTTATTGCAGAGGGTGCAGACGTGGTACTTATTGACCGTTCGGCAACGGCGCTTGAAAAAGTCTGTCAGGAACTGGGCGATAAGGCTATTCCTCTGGTCGTGGACCTTATGAAGAAAGAAGAAGTAAATAGCATGTTGGAGCGTATTTTAGCGCTTACAGGTGGCAGGCTGAACGCTTTCCACGCGAACGCTGGCGCCTATGTAGGTGGTGTTTTCGCGGACGGTAACCCTGATGACTGGGATCATATGCTGAATTTGAACATTAACTCTGTGTTTCGATCTGTGCATGCTGTCTTACCGCATTTAATCGCCCAAAAAGGCGGCGACATTATAGTGACAAGCTCCATCGCTGGGATAGTTCCAGTCGTCTGGGAGCCTATTTATACCGCGTCAAAACATGCGATTCAGGCATTTGTTCATACTCTACGCCGTCAGCTTAGTGTTCATTCTATTCGCGTCGGTGCGGTTGCTCCAGGTCCTGTTGTTACCGCGTTATTGGATGATTGGCCAAAAGCGAAAATGGAAGAGGCGCTGGCTAATGGTAGTTTAATGCAACCAGAGGCAGTGGCCGATTCTGTTGTTTTTATGCTAACGAGACCGGCCAATATCACGATTCGAGATCTGGTTATTTTACCTAACAGTGTGGATTTATAAATGAGTCGCTTAATTCATGACGCATCCGCTTCTTATGTGGTTGGTGTTGACGTTGGAACAGGCAGTGCTCGTGCTGGCTTGTTTGATTTGCAAGGTAATATGCTACATGTCGCTAAGCATGACATTACGACATTTCAAGACGCAAACGCACGGTATGAACAATCGTCTGAGAACATCTGGCAAGCCGTTTGTGCGTGTGTGAAAGCGGTTGTTAACGCATCGGGATTCTCCCTCGATACTATTGTCGGTTTGTCTTTTGACGCGACTTGCTCAATGGTTGTGATGGGTGAAAACAACCAACCATTGCCTGTTGGTGAGCACGGTATTGCGGATCGTAATGTTATTGTTTGGATGGATCAGCGGGCGACGCAACAAGCCAGTAAGATTAATGAGCTTGGACACAGTGTTTTAAACTACGTTGGTAATCGCATCTCGCCTGAGATGCAAACCCCAAAATTATTATGGCTGAAGACACATTTGCCAGAAACGTATCACAGCGCAAAATATTTTTTTGATCTTACTGATTATTTAACCTATCGAGCGTCAGGATCTCAGGCTCGATCTATTTGTACCGTGGTGTGTAAATGGACGTATCTCGCTCATGAAAGCCGTTGGGACGAATCGTATTTTGATGCTATTGGTCTAGGCGATTTATCGGATTCCCAATTTACTAAAATTGGTACCGAGATTGTTGCGCCGGGAACATCTTTAGCGCAAGGGCTAACGCATCGTGCGGCAGAACAGCTCGGATTAAAAGCGGGTACGGCTGTAGCGGCAGGATTAATTGATGCTCATGCTGGCGGTGTCGGTTCGGTTGGGGCATTAACGGAAGACGGTAACGCAGCGCCTGCCGAGTGTTTAGCGTATGTTTTTGGTACGTCTGCCTGCACATTGACGACGTCGGCTAAGGCGGTCAATGTGCCAGGTGTTTGGGGACCGTACTTTTCTGCCATGGTACCTGGAATGTGGTTGAACGAAGCAGGGCAGTCTGCGGCTGGGGCTGCCATTGACCATTTGGTGTTGATGCATCCTGCGTCTACAGAAGCGAGTACGTTGGCAAGATCTGCGGGTATTCCATTAAGTGTCTGGTTGTCAAAGCAGGCTAAATTGAAAATCCTTACTCTTAGCGATGCAGTTAACCTGGCGGCAGGGGTGCATGTTGTTCCTGAGTTTTTGGGCAATCGAGCACCGTTTGCAGATCCAAATGCTCGGGCGATTATGGCAGGTCTTAGTATGGATAAATCCATTGATAGCCTTGTCGCGCTTTATGTCGCGGGTATCTGTGGTCTGGCGTATGGATTGAGGCAAATTATCGAAGCTCAGGCCGCACAAGGTTTGAATGTCGCTCGTGTTGTGATCAGTGGCGGAGCTGGACAAGACCCATTAGTGCGCCAGCTTATTGCCGATGCCACGGGTAAAGAGGTGGTCGCGTCCAGTGCAGATGAACCCGTCATGCTTGGGACGGCAATATTAGCGGCGGTTGCGTCCGGAGCTTATTCGAACTTAGAAAACGCGATGAAAATCATGTCCTCTTTTGGGAGTAAATACTCACCGGTTACCTCTGATATTTGCCAGTTACACAATAACCGATACCTTGCCTTTACTAAGTTACAAACGATTGCTCGGGAGCTGTAAGAGTGTTGGATATTACTGAGAAAACGGAACCGAAAGCGCTGGATTTGATTATTTTTGACTGTGATGGCGTGTTGGTTGATAGTGAGATTTTGTCTATTGAGGTTTTGCATGATTTGATTCTCAAGCAAGGTGGAAACTTGACGAAAGAGGACGTTATTCAGCAGTTCCAAGGCCGCAGTATGAAATCGGCTCGGGATGAATTGTTTGCATCGCAAGGGGTTGAGCTAACCGATGCCTCTATTGCGGAAATGAATGAGTATTTGTTTGCTCGCTTTCAACAAGAGCTGCAACCCGTTTTAGGTATTACTGCGTTTATTGAGTCATTAAATTTGCCGTATTGTGTAGCGTCGTCTTCTCATCCCGAGAGAATTGACGCGAGTTTAACAGCGACGAATCTTCGTCATTACTTTTCAGGGAAGGTGTTTTCATCGACGATGGTGACGAATGGAAAGCCGGCACCGGATTTATTCCTGTTTGCGGCTGAAAAAATGGCACTTCCCGCGGAGCATACACTGGTCATTGAAGACAGCCCTGCGGGTGTTCAAGCGGCAAGAAGTGCGGGTATGCTGTGTATTGGCATTACGGCTGGGTCTCATGCTAAGCACCCAGGACATAGGAAACGGCTTATTGATGCCGGTGCTAATTGGGTGGTGGAGAGTTACGACGAAGTCGCGAAAATCATTTTGACATTATCTTAATGGCACGGTTACTAACGCAGTTAATAACGAGTTAAAAACCAAGATAATAAAAATGCCCTCATACAAAGTATGAAGGCATTTTTTTGTTTTTACTCACATGGTAGGTTTCTTATCGTGCTGGAACGGGGCGATTAATCAGCGCTTCGCCATCACGGTTAAATAAGTAACAGTCATCTTTTTTGATACCTACTTGTATATGTTCGCCGTTGCGAGTGAGGTTCGAACCGCTGACTTCAATGGTGAGTTTATGCCCTTCGAATTGACCGTAAAGATAGGTTAGGCCTCCAAGGTGTTCGGCCACGTCAATATCAATATCCAGCGTTACATCCGCTTCTTGGATGTTTTCCTTCACATGTTCTGGGCGAATACCCAGTTTTACGCTTTCATTAACCGATACTTTAGTGCCGTCTACTTTCAGTTCGATTATCTGCCCTGCAATATTGATTACAGCAAGATCCGCTTTGTCTGTGCTAATAATTTTCCCATCGAGAAAATTCATTCTTGGGGAGCCAATAAAACCGGCGACAAATTCATTTTCTGGATTATGATAAAGCGCTAGTGGTGAGCCAACTTGCTCTACATTACCAGCACGTAATACGACGATTTTGTCGGCCAAGGTCATGGCCTCAACTTGATCGTGAGTCACGTATACCATGGTGGCTTTTAGCTTGTTGATCGCGGTTTGTTTGAAGACGTGAGCGATGTTTGGAAAAAAGAAGATCTGAAAGCAAACATGCCCTCTGCAACACCAGAGATGACAATAAATGATAAACAATGGGGTATTCCTTACACTTATTATCAATGAGGTATTTATTACCGAAAAGATATTTTTGATAAATTAGGTCTTTCTGAACCTAAAACATGGGATGAATTTCTAGCGGTAAATGCCAAGCTAAAAGCCAATGACATAGCGCCCATTGCGATCGGCACTAAGTATTTGTGGACCGCTGCGGGCTGGTTCGATTACTTGAATATGCGTACTAATGGTTTGGATTTTCATATTGATTTAATGGATGGAAAAATTCCTTATACGGACCCTCGTGTTCGTAAGACCTTTGAACACTGGAAAGAGTTAGTTGATAAAGGCTATTTCTTAGAAAACCATGCTTCATACTCTTGGCAAGAAGCGCAACCCTTTATGTACAACGGCAAAGCAGCGATGTACTTGATTGGTAACTTCATTACGCCGAACTTCCCGAAAGAGCTTGATGGAAAAATGGGCCTCTTCCAGTTCCCACAAATTGATCCAGCGGTTGGTATGGCAGAAGACGCGCCAATGGATACGATTCATATTCCTGCCAAAGCGGAAAATAAAAAAGACGCTCGTAAATTCTTAGAGTTTATGGCGCGTGCTGATAATCAGACCTTGGTGAATGCTGCGTTGTTACAAATTCCTCCGCACAAAAAAGCCCATGCGCCTGATAATTACTTTTTAAATTAAGGCGTAGACATGCTGAATAATTAGTCCGGTACGGCTCAGTTTTATGACCGTGATACGGACCCAAGCATGGCTCAAGAAGGTATGAAAGGTTTCCAAGAGTTTATGGTAAAACCTGAGCGTCTAGATGCCATTTTGAGGCGTCTTGAAGGGGTGAGAAAGCGTGTTTTCAAATAACGAATAATGCAGCGTCATCTTTAGGACGGTGTGAGTTAGGTATCGCGTTATTCTATAAGCCAGTTTCAATTAATTGAAACTGGCTTTTTTTGTGCTGTGTATTTGTCTTAGAAAAGTAATTCAAGGGTCAAAGACGGCGATTCTGAGTGCTTGTTGGTTTCATTATGGGTGTTTGTTTCTTCTTGTTTTATTAGGAGTAGATGGGGGGATCGATATCGATGGCACTTTAGGTTTAATTTTTTGTTGGTCTATGGTCTAATTTTTTCTAAATAAATATCTTATTAGGAAAATATCATGTCACTTAAAATCTTACTTCCTTTCGCTTTAGTGGTAACCGCAGCCTTCACATCCAGCTATACCTTAGCTTTTGACGACTATTGCACACCTAAGTTAGATGCCTACTTAGAAAACACTAAAAAAACCGTTGATTCTAAGTACATTTCAGAGCGCCAAAGAGAGGTCGCTCAAAAAATTCTTGATAAGGTGAAGGCGAGCCGCAACGAGACGAAAGATTGTGTGCTAATTGATAAGCTGTTGCCGTAATTATTACTAACTTTTCATAGCAGAATGGGTGTTTTCTGATATGTTTTAATATATCGAGTAATTGGCGTTGGTGCTTTACTCACAGTATTTGAAAATGTGATGAGAGGAAGAAGCTGAATGAGTAAATTAGAGGCGGCTTTAAAAGTCGCCAAGTCTCTTATGAGAATGCCTTGCGCTGGCCTTGTCTTTCAAGATGGTAGCGTTCTGCATTCAGGAGAGGTTGCTGGCCTTAAATGGACTGACTTTTCTTGCGGGCTTTCTTATTCTCAGCTGTTGTCTTCCTCTCGCTTTCTTGATGTTCAAAATACGCCCTCTGCCCCTTTCGTTTTTTCTAAGTTTCCTTGTTTATCCAGTGTGATCGTTGAGCCCTTGGCTAACTATAGTGCGAGTTTGTTTTTTTTAAGCGATGAGCCTTTTTTACTGGAAGCCGCTGATCTAGAAGAACACATGACTACATTGCTTGATTTGTTCTCGACTTTATTAGAAACCACGTCGTCACCTCCAGAAGCAGGTCAGGCTCTGATTAGTTACGAAGACTTAATTCGACTAAACAATAACGTGCCCGTTTTAATTGCTTTGGTGAATAAAGATCTTTGTTATGAGTTTATCAATGACACTTACGAACAGCGTTTTTCAATACTGAAAGATGAGGTAGTGGGTAGGCATGTGAAGGAACACATCCCTTTTGATAGCAACTCAATTATTAAAGCTAGGCTTGAAGAAACATTACAAGGCAAGCCCTCCCGTTTTCATTACGAAGTGCGTCAAGGTGTTAATAATGAGCTGAGATTCATTGGCGCGTATTGTATGCCTCGTATTGATCAAGGAGAGGTGACGGGGCTGTATTTGTGTATGCAGGATGTCACTGCACAACGAAAAACGCTGCATACTTTGAAGTGCTTACATGAAGTGACGGCAAACACTTGTTTGTCATTAGATGAAAAGTTACAGCGTATTTTACACGTTGGCGCTGAACAGTTTGCTCTACCCATTGGGCTAATTAGTTCAATAGAAGGTGAGACTTATCGTGTTGAATATAGCCATACCCCTAACGGTGAAGTGCTTCCTGGGGCCATATTTGAGCTAGGTAATACATATTGTGTGCATACGCTTAAAAGCGATTTACCAACGTCTTATTTTCATACTGCTCTTAGCGATATCAAAGAACACCCTTGTTATCAAAATTTTGGTTTAGAGGCGTACATAGGTATTGTTGTTTATGTTGGCGGAAAACGTTGGGGGACATTGAACTTTTCAAGCCCGATCCCCAAACAAAAACCATTTGGTGATGATGATTATGAAGTGATGAAGTTGCTTGCTCAGTGGGTTGGTAATGAAATCACGCGACAGCATGGTGAGGTAAAGCTAACAGGAGCTGAACGTCAGCAACGCCTCATTTTAGAAGCAGTTCATGAAGGAATATTTGGCGTAAATAACGAAGGTGTTATTACCTTTGCTAACTCGGCTGCGTGCAACATATTGGGCTATTCTTTAGACGAATTATTGAATAACACCTTGTTCTCATTACTTTCTCATCGAGATGAGAATGGCGCTCTTTATCCTTCAGAATTAAGCCCTATACATAAAACATTGAAAACGGGTGAAAGCAGTCAAGCTCGTGGCGAATATTTTGGCCGCAAAGATGATGTTTCTTTTGTGTGTGAGTATACCTGTATTGCGATGCGGTCAGAGCAGGGCGCTGTAGAAGGCGCAGTTATTTCATTCCAGGATAGAACTGAGCAAATTGAAGCAGAGAGTGAGTTTCACGAGCAGAGAGTGCTTTTTGAGTCATTATTTTTGAATGCTCCTGAGGCCATTGTCATGGTAGGAAATGACCGTAAAATTAAAATGATAAATCCTGCCTTTACAGAATTGTTTGGTTACGATCTTGATGAGGTTTTGGAAAAAAGCACTAAAATGTTGTACGCCAATGAAAATGATTTCATAAAGCGCGCTAGTGCTTATAGTGATGACCGAGAAAGTGTCTTAAGTCGCTACAGAGTCAGTTACAAAAATAAGCAGGGTCGTCTTATTCATACTGAAACAATTGGCAATATGATTCCGAATCCTGATGGCAGTTTAGGAGGGTTCATAGCCCACGTTCGTGATGTTAGTGAGCGATTAGAGGTCGAGCAAAAAATGATCGACACTAATTTACGCTTATCTATTGCTGCCGATGCGGCAGGCATTGGTGTGTGGGAGCTTGATTTAGCGGATCAAACACTTCATTGGGATGATTGGATGTACCGCCTTTATAACTCAAGCAGAGAGGAGGGTGAATCTCCATTTCAAATTTGGGAAGAGTGCGTTTATCCAGAAGATAAAGCTCGACTAGAAGAAGTATTAGCCCTCCTAGAAGAAGAGGTTGTTAATGGAAAAAGAGAAGGGAGTGTCTTTTCTATTTCCCAGTATTTAGATACTGACTTTAGAATTGTACGACAAGATGGCCAAAGCCGTTATTTGAAGTCTAATGCCGCTATTGTCTTTGATGAGGATGGCAGGCCTTCTCGTCTTATAGGGGTCAATATGGATATTACCTCAGGCAAAGAAACGGAAGTCGTTTTGCGCGAAGCAAGCAAGCAAGCGATGGCCGCAAGCAAAGCAAAAAGCGATTTTCTCGCGACGATGAGTCATGAAATTAGAACGCCATTAAACGGTGTTTTAGGGATGGCAGAGCTTCTTTCTTCCACAAGACTAGACTCAGAGCAAAATGAACAACTGCGCATTTTGAAAGAGTCGGGAGAGAGTTTATTGAGCCTTATCAATGATCTGTTGGATTTTTCAAAAATTGAAGCCGGCCATCTTTCTATCGAGAAAATCGATTTTAACTTAGAAGAATCCATTTATGACATTGCACGCTTATTGATGGTAAAGGCGGAAGAAAAAGGCATCGATTTACTGATTGAGTATGATGAAAGCTGCCCACGCTTTTTGGTGGGTGATGTTTTTCGTATAAAGCAAATTTTGATCAATTTAATGAGTAATGCGATTAAGTTTACGAATGTTGGTCATGTCTTAGTATCAACAAAAGGTGTGGTGAATCAGCAAGGCATCGTATCAGTGGCCATCAATGTTGCCGATACAGGGGTTGGTGTTGCTAAGGAGGCTCAGTCATGCTTATTTGACGCTTTTGTGCAGGCCGACAGTTCAACGACACGTAAATTTGGAGGCACGGGTCTAGGGCTTGCGATTACCAAGCAATTGATAGGGTTGATGCATGGTGATATCTCATTATCAAGTGAGTTAGGAGTGGGGTCGACTTTTACGGTGCATTTTACTTTGCCTGAAAGCCATGCGATGCCCAAAATAGAAACCGTCGTCAATGAATCCTTGTTGATAGGTAAAAAAGCGTTAGTGGTTGATGATAATGAGACAAATTTAACTATCTTAAGGAATCAATTAAAGTCCTGCGGAATTGATGCGGATATGAATATTAGCCCTGTTGATGCTTTGTTCCATATCAAGCAGGCGATAGACAGTGGTTCGCCATACGATATTATTGTTTTAGATTACATGATGCCTGAATTAGACGGTTTGATGTTGGCTGAATTGATTCGTGTTGAAAGTAAGTCGCTGGTTCAGCCTATTCTATTGATGACATCGTCAGCTGGTGTATTGTCTCAAGAAGAGTTATCTGTCGCGGGTATTAATGTGTGTATTGCTAAGCCTATGGGTGGGGCATCATTGAAGAAAGGTCTGATATCAGCGCTGTCTTCTGGTTCCATAGGGCAACAATTCTCCAGTGGAGAGTTGACTAGGTCAGAGAATGAGCAAGATCAAAAATTTGATAGAAAAGGTGGCGCTTTAAGAAAAGGTGTTATCTTGGTTGTTGAAGATATGAAGGCAAATATGGCGGTTGCTCGAGGTATTTTAACGAAATTAGGCTATGACGTTTTTGAAGCGGAAGACGGGGCGATCGGTATAGAAAAGTGGGAGGCTCATAATCCGGATCTTATTTTTATGGATTTGCATATGCCGGTTATGGATGGACTTTCTGCAATGCGACGAATTAGGCAGGTTGAGAAAAGCGGCTATAATAAACGTGTTCCGATTGTAGCGTTGACCGCGGATATTCTGCCTGCAACGCTATCAGAAGTGCTTCGTGCAGGCGGTGATGGATTGGTGCCAAAACCCTTTAAACAAAAAGAGTTGATAGAAATGTTGGATAAATGGTTGTCAGTTGATCCGTCGTCAGTGGTTGTTTCGGAAGAAAAAAAGGAACCGTTAGTGACATCTGTTTTTGATGTTCAGTCTACTGTTGTGATTGATGAGTCAGTGCTTGATGATTTGAAAGCGATTTTGGGTGACGATTATTTATTGTTAATTGACGCATTTTTTAGCGATGCTGATAGCATTATTGATGCTTTTAACAAGATGATCGAGAAAGGAGACATGGCTGACTATACTTCTGTGTCTCAGCTCTCGCATAGTTTGAAATCGATTAGCCAAAATGTAGGCGCTATGACCTTATCGTCTATGGCGGCTCAGCTTGAATTAGAGAGTCGTCGAGATGACGTGCCAAAATTGCAGGCTAAATTAGGTGTATTAATAGTGATGTACCAGAACGTTAAAAACGAACTTCAGCGTATAGCGGCAGGATTATGAAAGTATTAATTGTTGATGACACAAACACCGATCGTTTATTGCTTAAGCTGCATTTATCGAAGCTGGGTTACGAGGTAATAGAAGCGGCGAATGGACAAGAGGCGATAGAGCAATTTGTTGAACATTCGAATGAGCTTGATCTTATTTTAATCGATGTTCAAATGCCTTATATGAATGGATTTGAAGCAGTCAAATCCATTCGTGAAATACAAGAGCAGAAAAAACAGGAGTGGTTACCTGTTATATTTTTGAGTGCCAGTGCAGAAGATACCGATATTGAAGAAGGTATTTTGGCTGGTGGAGACGATTACCTTATTAAGCCAATTAGCCAAAAAGTTCTTTCTGCAAAAATGTTGGCGATGAACCGAATTGCAGGCATGAGACGCCGCTTGGTGGAGTCCAATCGTATTCTTAATGAATTAGCGACGACAGATCATTTAACCGGCTCAGCGAATCGTCGTGCCTTTGAGTCTACCTTAGAGCATGAGATGTCTTCTAGTCGTCGATACGGCAGTCGTTTAGCGTGCGCTATTTTTGATTTAGATAAGTTCAAAGTGATAAATGACACTTTTGGCCATGATGCTGGAGACGCGGTTTTGGTTGAGGTGGTTAATCGGATTAAAGCGAATTTAAGAGAGGGTGACACGGTTGGGCGCTTAGGTGGAGAAGAGTTTGGGATTATTCTGCCTAATGTCGAGGAGAGTGAAATTCTTGCTGCGTTTGATCGTTATCGTTGTATTGTGGCGGATCACCCAGTCGTGCATGAAAGTATCAATATTGCCGTTACTGCCAGTATTGGTGTGGCTGTTTATGCAGGAGAGGATGAGAGTAAAGAGGTTTTGTTGAAGCGTGCAGATGAGTCACTGTATGAGGCCAAAGAGACGGGGCGCAATCGAGTCGTTTATCACCCTTAGTCTTTCTCGTTCTGTAAATGGAATTTTGTGTTACTTAATTTTTCAATAAAAAAGCCGAAAATCATTCGATTTTCGGCTTTTTTGTGTTCAGCTGATGGCGATTAGTTACGCAACCGCTGCGTCTTTACTCTGATTGATTTTCTGGTTCACCGTTGCTAATAGTGCCTGAATAGAAGCAGATACAATGTCGTTGTCGATTGCAACACCGTTAAAACGATCACCATTAATATTAGCCTGAACATAGGCAATGGCTTGTGAGTCGCTGCCGACAGTTAAGGCGTGCTCTTGATATTGAATAATGTCGACACGCATATTGAAGTGCTTGCCTAAGGCTTCGCTGAACGCAGACAGCGCGCCATTGCCATTACCTGTTATTTTCACCGTGGTGTTATTGGAGACAAGTTCGGCATTAACCGTATCAACATCATCTTTTGCAAGATCGTATCGACCCAAGTTGTAGGGTGTGGTGCCAGTCATAAAGCTGCTTTCGAACAAATCTTTCATGGATTCTGCATTGACAACACCACCGGCTTGTTCGGCAAATTTCTGAACAATCGGGCTGAATTCAACCTGTAACCAGCGTGGTAATGCCAAGCCAAATTCTTGTTCAAGCGTATAGGCGATGCCGCCTTTGCCTGATTGGCTATTTACACGAATAACTTCTTGGTAGCTACGACCCACATCGCGAGGATCAATTGGCAAGTAAGCCACA
>Ga0163216_101575_pt1 | contig 12501 bp, 9 predicted proteins | sample SynspAceP_FD_167610 | JGI IMG/M metagenome (GOLD analysis project Ga0163216, IMG submission 167610) | Saline lake microbial communities from Ace Lake in Antarctica - Synechococcus sp. Ace-P (Illumina Assembly) | ecosystem: Environmental > Aquatic > Non-marine Saline and Alkaline > Saline ...
AGGTCTGGCGCTGTTGGAGATTAAAAAATCACGCACCAGTATGGCGTCGTTCCTGGGACCTTTCAGCCATAGTTCCTTTGGCAGATTCTGGTATTTTGATACGCCAACAATCAATGCATGATTTGTCTTTGCAGCCGCTTCGACCCCGGAGAGCAAAGCAACTCCACATACTATCGACAGCAAAACGGACGCACGTTTGAAACACATTACTTTTTTCATACCAGACTTAAATACACCAGATTCTGTCTTCTTTGTGGCCAAGCAAATCTTATCATTCATGTAGATATTTTATGATCTGTGTTCCCAAACAATCTACCTGTATTTGTAAAATACAACCTTAAAACACAACAATTAGTTGCACAAAACAACGTTATTCAATCTTATGTTTATTTAAGTTTAACGGACATTATCTATAGGCTAACCCTATGTTACTGCGTAATTTTTTGCAACATAACCAATCATGGTTGTTTGGCCTGGAATCAGTTTCGAGATGTTTTTGATGGAAAATATGATTGCTATTGCTTTTGGCATGCTCGGTGCATTTTACATGTTTGGAGGCTATGCGGTTTTGCGCGCAATTGCGATGGACGAGCTGATCGACACAGCTATTATGCACGTCAATTTTCCGGAAGAAGCCTCCGAACCAGTCAGTTCCGAACATTTCAAAAAACGGTTTCTTGGCGTCATGGCTATTGTCAGTTTTGCGGGTGGCGCCTTCTTATTCTTTCAGTCGGCACTCGCAACTGCTCTATTTTGCCTCTGTCTTGCCATGCAATTGCTGCACGTTTTGGTGCTTGGACCGCGTTACTTTGACCGGGATGAAGACAATGATCCCAATGCGTCCGGTCGCCAGGCCACAATCAATGCCATGGTTATCTATGCGGTGGTGACGTTCTGTCTGCTGTACGCTCAGCACCTTGGTGCGCTGCCGTCATTCCCACCCTCCTGGTCTCAACGGGAATCAGCAGGCCTTGCGGTGACAGCGGCCTTCGCGATTTACGCTTATCGGCTGGCACGGATCCCCCGGTCTGACACTGGCATCCTACAATCGCTGCAGCCTAATGATCAGCCGCTCCAAGCTGATTTTTCTGATCCAGAGCAGCTCGGTAAAATTGTCAGCATAGCGGAACTACGTGTTCAGGCGACCGCGCATGAAGAGGGACTTTGGGCGCGGTCAAAGGCAAATGATTTATGGGAAACAATTGAACCGGATCTGCTTGGTATTTCAATCGCTCTGGAATTGCGAATTTCCAAGTGGGAGGACAGATATGACCGGTTCTGCGACACGGACGAAATAGACGCGTTGAACGACGAACCAAACTGGAGCGATCCTGAGAAGCGGGCACATTTTCACGAAGCCCAATCGATTGCTCAACTGCTGAAAGACGAGGTGAACTCGCTACACCCCCAGAAGGTCAAGGTAACCTGGGTAAATCAAGATGGTGAAATTCTCGACATCCAAGCTTAGAAGTCAGAGCTACAGCCAATTGCCCATCAGCACGAATGGAGACCAGAAATAAGGGTGCGCAAATGTCGGCTGCGGCGCCTCTGCAGCTTTCTTCTTCTGACGTCCAGAGACGCCACGTTCAAGACTTGCCATAACTTGTGGAGCCTGATTTCCGGTCAACATGGCAACCTGTGCAATGCGCAGTGCTTCGGCTTTGGAGAGCCCCTGATCGATCATTGCATGGTAGAAATCGCGCATAAGGATCGGCGTTGCATCGTCGGCGACCGGCCATAAGGATGCCATCACTGCGCCCGCGCCATTGGCTTGCGCTGCAGCACCGAACCCTTCGATTTCCGAACCATCGCCGCCGCCTAGCGCTGTCTGACATGCAGACAGCGTGACAAGATCAATCCCCTTGAAACTGAGGGCCCTTTGCTTGCGGATGTCTGACAGCTTCAGATGTGAACCATCACCCAACAGCAGGAATGAATCATCTTCCTGGCCAGGTTTCAGATTGAAGTGACTTGCGATGTGAAGAATGGAGGGCTTTTTCAACAATGCCAGCTTCAGGCTCTTTTCATCAAAACTTGCGTCAAGCGCAGTTGGGCCTTCCAGCACACCCTTCGCATCATCACCGGAAAAAATGATTTCCAATTCCTGTCGCACACCGGGCAATGGGGAAAACCCGGGATGGGCAGCGGTAACCCCAAAACCAGCAGTCTTGGTGCGCTCGCGTGCACCTTCATTAAATTGCGTTGGAATGGTCGTGGTATACAGGGAAAAAGCAAAATTCTGGACGAGATATTCCTCGCCATCAAACAGGGCTGCAAATGGCACATATCGCAAAAACCCGTTCAGGTTCAGCATCACCACCTCGGTTTCGCTCTTGTCCAGCGCTTCACGCACAGGTGCGAACAATATGTCATTCAACTCCTTCAGCTTGGCTGATGCGTCGGGCGATCGTTGTTCAATGAGTTGTAAACTGTCGAAGACCAGCTTGGCCAATTCTGCCTTTTTGACTGCCACCTCCTCATGCAAGTTCAAATTCGGCAAGGTCAGAAACAGATGTGCCTTGTCATCAATCGCAGCAATTTGAAGAATGGCCACCTTTTGCCCCTTGTCTTCAAGAAGTGCCTGGTAGCTTTCGATCTTGTCAAACTGGGCCGTCAAACCTTCGGTCTGGGTTGGCTCAACGCTTTCCAGAAATGCCTCTACCTGCGCTTCAAACGTTGCGTTGGAGGCTTCCAGCGCCTCCTGCAATACAAAAATCTGCTCGATTTCAGCATCATCCGCAGTGTCAGCTTCCAGCTTTAGTGTCAGCGCGAAAAGGGTCTGGGCGGCTTCGATTGGAAATTCGGAAAGTTGCTTCAATCGCTCCTCTTCAGACAATTCAGCGTCGGTCAATATGGCTGTGGTGTTTGCGACAGATGCGCTTGCGTCACGGCGCAGGAAATTGAAAACCTCCTGCTCCTTTTCCATATTCAGTACCGCTTGTGCTTCTGCAATACGCCCCTGTTCTATCAGCAGCGAGGCAAGGTGCTCATAAAGCCGCGACCATTCGCTGCGCAGTTCCTTGGTTCCCGCTTCGCCCAAATCTGCATTCTGGTTTCGAATGGCTTGTTGTGCATTCACCGCCAGCTTTCCAAAAGTGATTGCCTTGTCGATGTCGCCCTTGGCACGCATGGCGCGGGAAAGCGTATCAAAGGCCCAACGCTGATCATCATAGGTTGTTGATTTATTTGCCGAAATATAAGGCATGGCGCGCATGGTCCAGCGAATTGCTTCGTCCGTTCGGTCCATTTGATGGTAGATAATGCCAAGATTTATTCTGACCTTTCCCCCATTGTCGGAGAATGCGCCTTCATGCTTGTCTATCATCGGCAAGGCTTTGAGCGTCCAGTTTTCAGCCTCTTCGAAATTATCAAGCCGTCTGAACACCCACCCGATATTGTTGATGGCATAAGCGACGGGTGCGCTTTCCGGTCCATAGGCCTTGCTGTAATGCAGCATCGCCTTGTTGTAGGTCTGGATGGAACCGACGTAACGTTTCAGGCCCTCAAGTGCGATGCCTTCGTTCAGATAGGTATCACCGAGATAAACGCTCTCTTCGCCGTCGCCAGCGATCATAAGTGCACGCGCGGCTTCGAAGTAAGTAAGGCTCTCCTTGTAGCGCGACAGATCAATCATGGTGAGACCCTGCGCCTGCAAGTTCAAAGCACGTTCCAACGCGACACCGTCCAGATGCATGAAACGTTCAAATATCTTGTCCGCTGCGCGGTATCTCTCCAACGCTACGGCATAATTGTTCAATTGGCCGTGTCCATCACCAATCATCTTCAGGAGGGAGCCGGCAAAACGTTCGTCGTCGTTCTCAGCCTTTGAATATCCCTCATAGGCAATATCAAGATACCGAAGCGCGGTTCGGATGTTCTCCTCACCACCTTTCACAATCAGATCATAGCTGATGATATATGCAGAATAGGCATCACCTGCATCTGCAGCCTCAATCATTTCGGGTGTGATTTCCGGCACGTCCTGAGCAACAGCAATGGCAATTGTGGAAAGGATCGACACGCAAAATGCGGTTGTCAGGGCTGCGGTCAGACCGATTATCCGACGCCACAGGCGGTTTGCGCTGCCACTCATTTGAGAGACGTGAGCGGTATTCAGTTTTGATATCAATTGTTTAATCATGCGTTCAACCTACGAATTCTGCGGCCATTTTCAAATAGAAAATCCGCTCAAAATTCAAGGGATATGAACTGAGGGGCCACTGGCTCCAGTATTCGGCCAACAATTGCGACCAAAATTTGTCGTCATAAACTATTCCGACCTGAAACTACTCAATCGAAGATTGTATTTCGTCGGGGCGGCGCATCGATTATTGTAGTTACCATCATAACAACACATGGCACTTTGCGAAGCAGATCCGCGTTTCATGATGCGCTTGTGGGATTGACCAAGCGGACTACCATGAGCAAGCCACGAGCTTGCATAATGAGCCTACCCGCGCTTAGGTCTTGGTCTTCCAACCCTTCAGCTTCCGCACAGTAACAATAATGACGTAAAGCACTGCAAGGCCTAGGAAAAAGGCTGTGATCGGTCGTTCGAAGAAGGGAAGGATGCTGCCTTTCGTCGACATTAATGCGCTGCGCAGGTTCTGCTCCAACATTGGTCCCAGAATGAACCCGAGTATGAGCGGCGGGAACGGAAAGCGGAACTTCAACATCACATAGCCGAGCACACCAAAGGCGATGAGCGTGAATACGTCGAATATACGGTTGTTGACAGCAAAGGCACCAACGAAACACATCACCATAACAAGCGACAACAGGTAGTGTTTGGGGATTGAAAGCATGGCTGCGAATCCACGAAGCCCGAAATAAAGCAGACAAAGCATCACTACGCTGGACACCAGAAGGGCGACGAAAATGGAATAAACCAGTTCCCCATTGTTTTGAAACAGCAATGGGCCGGGTTGGATACCGTGGATCAAAAACCCGCCCAACAGCATTGCCGTTACAGAATCTCCGGGAATTCCCAATGTGATCAGCGGCACCATGGCCGCGCCAATACCTGCATTGTTGGAGGTTTCGCTGGCAATGATGCCGTCGGGAATGCCGGTGCCAAATTTCTCTGGCGTTTTGGAACTGTTTTTGGCGGCCAGATACGCCAGAAGGTTGGATGTGCCCGCACCGATGCCGGGTAACAATCCAATCCCAATCCCGATGGCGCCCGAACGCAACATATTCGGCGACTGGCCTTTTATCTCTTTCCAGTTTGTGCCGAAAAATCCCGGCATATTGAATTTTGGAAGCTTTGTTACTTTGTTGCCAAATGAGGTTTCCGCCTCCTTGAGCACCTCTGAGACAGCGAATAGCCCCAGCAGCACCGGCACCAGCGCCAGCCCCGCATCCAACTGACTGAATTCGAAGGTGAAACGTTTGTAGGCATCAATTGGAGCAACACCAATCATAGCCACCAGAAGACCGATCAATGCACTGACCAGGCCCTTCGCAAGGTTGTCACCTGACAGTCCTGCCACAAGCGTCAGCGCAAACAGGGAAATTGCGAAATATTCAAAGCTGCCAAAGCGCAAAGCAAAACGTGCAACCGGTGGCGCGACAAAAAACAGAACCATGCAGCCCATCAACGTACCGATAAATGAATAGAGAATGGCGATGCCCAAAGCGCGCCCGGCCTGTCCGTTCTGGGCCATCGGAAACCCGTCAAAAGTGGACGCAATGGAGGACGGTGTGCCGGGAATATTGATCAGGATGGCCGTAATCAGCCCGCCGGAAATACCACCGATAAACAGCGCAACCAACAATGCGATGGACGGAATTGGCTCCATCCCAAATGTGATTGGCAGGAAAAGCGCCACAGCCATTGTGGCGCTCATGCCTGGGATTGCGCCGAAAACAATGCCAATGGCCACGCCAATTGCGATGAGCAACATCGGCGCCAGTTGAAAGATTTGTGAAAATCCGGCAATCCAGAGGTCCATTATGTTATCTCCAGAGGCCCGCAGGCAGGACAAGTCCAAACCAACTTGCGAATATGAATTGGATGACCGCAGCAGCGCCAAGCGCAATTAAAGCGAAACGAAGCGGGCGGCGTTGAGTGGGTGGGCTGAGCACGTAAAATTGGGCAAAAAGATAAATGGCGGCGGCCGGTAGAAAGCCAATAACCGCCATGCCCACACCGAAAGCCGTGAGTAAAACCAGAGAGAGAAGGACGGTTTTTTGTCCCTCCGGCGCTACTGGCTCCATTTCCAAATCAGGAGATGTACGTAGGCCTTGCAGCAATATGATTGCTGCCAGAATTCCAAGCGCAGCAGACGCAATTTCAGGGAAGAAACCTGAGTCCACACCAAAGGGAAAACGGCTCGTGATCTGACTGGCTGCAACAAAGATCACGCCAGCCATCACAAGCAGCGCTGTCCCCGCCAGGATCGTATTACGGCGCTCCTGCATAATTCCCCCTCGGCAGCTGACGCTCCGGTTTCCGGCTCGCTGTGCCAAGCAAACAGCTCATCAAAGCGACCCGGATGTTTCGTATTGCGCGGCCACCCTACATGAATAATGCAAGGGCGGCGCTTTTGAGCAAAACCCTAGAAATCGAAGGCGTTTATGGTGGCAGCTTCCGATGTCAGGAAAACATGCGCGTCTGACGTGTTCAGGTAGAAGGGAACCTGACGGTAGGTGTCGAACAGCTCGCGCTGATAGTCCGCATTGTGCTGAACGACTTTGCCCGATGCTTCTGCAAGCTTTGCAACAATGGCGGGATCTGTTTTGGGAGGGAAAGCAAAGAAAAATGCGTATTGGAACCCAACGCCCTCATAACCTTGCTCGCGGAAGGTCAACACTTCTGGCAGCGCATCACTTCGTTCCAGCGCAACAGTGGCAAGCGCCCGCAACTCTCCGGTTTCAAGGTAAGGCGCGACCTGGCCCAACGGGTTCTGGGAGACATCCACATTGCCACCAAGTACAGCCGTCAACCGATTTGACGAACCGCCCACATCGACGAAGTTGAACGCTGCGCCAGCCTTATTGATCATTGAGCCAATGAGATAAGTTGTCGCGCCAATATTGGTCGTGAGGTCAATGGAGCCGGGGTTATCCGCCGACGCCTTCATCAACTCTTCCAGGGACTGCCAGGGCGCATCGGCTTTCACAACCATAACTGCGCCAGGCTCGCGGCCCACGATGGCTGCAACCTCAAGATCATCGAATGAAAAATCGGCAAGGCCCGAGGCTGTGTTTACCAACATGGCCGTGTGAAACAACAGAACCGTGTGACCATCGGGATCAGCGTCGAGCACCTGGCGCGCGCCTATGCTGCCGCCTGCCCCGCTGACATTCACCACCGGCATCGCTACGCCGATTTCAGGCTCAAGATATTTGGCAAGCAACCGAGCGTTAAAATCAGTGTCACCGCCCGCGTTGAAAGGCACAACTATCTGCACAGCGCGTTCGGGCCAATCAGCCGCTTGAGCGGCTGGCGCCAGTAATAAAACGGCTGGCGCCAACAAGGCGAGAGCCCGTGCGCGGAGTGTGGCTTTAATGGTCATTGTGTTTCTCCCTATAATCTCTTCGCGTGCTCAATACTGGCGGCTCGCGCTGCCTTCCTTTTAGAATACAAGCCGAAGGTGATCCAATGTTATGGATAAGTCGGCTGATACCTTTTCGGTATCACGGGCGGAGCCAGCCAACCACAGACGGCCCCTTATATGACGGGGCCAACGATCCAGGGAGCGAATTCCGAAGCGCCGAAATCCAACGCTTCGCTTTTGCTTTTCTGGCCGGATGCCAATGCAATCAGGGCCTCGAATATGCGCTCCCCACATTCATCAATTGTATCAGACCCATCCAGGACACCACCGCAATTGATGTCCATATCTTCTGCCATCGCGTCAAACATTTTACTATTGCTGGCAATTTTGAGTGTCGGAGATGGTTTGCTGCCAAATACGCTGCCACGCCCGGTTGTGAAGGCCACAAGGTTGGCACCTCCGGCAATCTGTCCGGTCACCTGAACAGGATCGTAGCCAGGCGCATCCATGAAGACCAACCCTTTATGATCAGATTTTTGTGCATAGGCCACAACGTCGTTGAGATTTGATGTTCCGCCTTTGGAAAGAGCCCCCAGCGACTTCTCCAGGATCGTGGTCAACCCTCCGCGCTTGTTTCCAGGAGACGGATTGGCGTTCAACGATGCACCTTGAGTAGAGCCATAAGCCTCCCACCAGGCCATGCGTTCAATGAGCTTCTCGCCGACACCCTGATTGATTGCGCGCCGCGTCAGCAAATGTTCAGCGCCATAGGTTTCTGGCGTTTCTGAAAGAATAACGGTGCCGCCATGGGCAACAAGCCTGTCGCTTGCAGCTCCCAAAGCCGGATTGGCCGTGATACCCGAATAACCGTCAGAGCCGCCACAAATCAGGGCCACGCTAAGCTCGGAAATCGGAATGGGCATGCGTGTAATCGCGTTGCTTTCTTCCAGCCAGCCACGCACCTTGGCAATGGCTGCTTCGACTGTCTTGCGAGTCCCTCCGGCAGCCTGAATGTTTAGTGCATGGGGACGGTGTTGCGTTGGGGGTGCATCGACCAATTCGCCGATTTGATTGACCTCACACCCCAAACCTAGAACCAAAACGTGTGAGAAATTTGGGTGATCGCAATAGCCCTTGATGGTTCTCTGAAGCACCTCCAAAGGCTCGCCCGCGCTCATGCCGCAGCCTGTCGTATGCGTCAGCGCAACCACACCATCAACATTAGGGAAATCAGCAAGCGGGTCGTGATCTGTTCCAAGCTGCCGCTCAAATGCTCTGGCCACAGCATTCGCGACATGTGCCGAACAGTTAACCGTTGTTAGAATGCCAATGTAGTTGCGCGTGGCACTGCGCCCGTCAGCCCGGCGAAATCCCAAGAATGTCCGGTCATTTTTTTGGGCCTGTTGCGGCTGCTTGTCAGATCCGAAGGCATAGTCCTTGTCGATTGTACCCATTTCCAGATTATGAGAATGCACATGTGCGCCAGCTGCGATATCCTCACTGGCAAACCCAATAACTTGTCCATAACGCAGCACTGGCGCGCCCTTTGCGATGGCGCGCAGCGCTACCTTGTGCCCTGCTGGAACGAGATCAACAGTGCTTGCCCCGCCTGACAACGCTGTTCCAGGTGCAACCGGCATAAGAGCGACAGCTACAGTATCGGCAGGATTGATTATTATGAAGGAAGACAGGGACATAATTACTCATATGGCTCAGAGGTTTCGCAGACCGGCTGAACCTAAGTAGGCGGCATCAAGGCGTCCAATATTGGGTTGCTATCGGCTGATACCGATCAGGTATCGCTTACGACGTGTCTGGTTTCTGAAGCGCGGGATCATTTGCATCTTCAAATGCCCCGATAAGTGCCTCTCGCACGCGCTGAACGACAGGCTGCTCATCCGTGGCGTTTGACCATCCCAGATGTTGTTCCGACCGAATTGGGGAGGGAAACTCTATTGGCTTTAAGACCACATTGGGAAAGCCAAGAAAACGCGCGGCTGCCGGAACCAGGGCGATCCCAACATTTGCATCAACCATCGACAGCATCGTCAGGGTCTGACCAAAATACTGCACAAAATTTGGTCTCACTTTATGAGTGATGAAAAGCCCGTTGAGATTTTCATACCCGTACCAACCATCGGACGGCGCATACATCAGGAAATCCTGACGGTGCAGATCCTGAACCACATGGTGGTCTTTGTCGGCAAGCGGATGATCGCGGTGCACGGCCAGCATGTAAGGTTCGCTCAGCAGACGGGCAAAATTCATTTTGCTGCGATCACGCGGCAAGCGCATGATACCCAGATCAATCATGCCTGATGGCAACGCCTCAAGTTGATCAATCGTCTGCATTTCTTTCAAAATGACGTCTACAGTTGGCACAGCCTGCCGCAAAATTGACACCACCTGTGGCAGCAATCCAAGTGTTGCAACTGGGATGAAACCCAAAACCACGGCCCCCTCCTCTCCGGATTCGGCACGGCGAGCCGACAGGGCGGCAGCTTCAGCGCGCCTGAGGATATCCTGCGCTTCGGTAAAAAAGCGGCGGCCCGCAGCGGTCAGCCGCGTGCTGTTCCCGGTTCGGTCAAAAAGCAGCACGCCAACTTCACGCTCCAGCATCTGGATTTGGCGGCTCAGAGGTGGCTGGGTCATGTTGAGACGCTCAGCTGCGCGATGGAAGTTCAGCTCTGTTGCCACCGCAATGAAGCTTCTCAACTGGTTTAGTTCGAACACGGCCTCTCTACTCCCCAAATCCGCCAATCAGGCTTTCACCTACGCATGTATAGGCATTTTCACCAAACATTGGAGCGGTTCAACAGCTCAGCGTTCAGCGGGCAGCAGACCTTCACGATCCAAAAAAGTTTTCAGCTTCTGTGCCTGTGTTGACGTGAGCGGCCACGCAGAAGGAGGCCGCGTCGGCCCACAGTCGTTTTCCATCATGATTAGGGCAGCTTTTACCGCCGTCACATTGGTTCCATTCATCTCCTCAGCGCGAACATCTTCAAAGTCTCGCATGCCATCGATCAAAAGCCGCGCTTGCGCATAGTCTCCGGCCTCAAGTGCGGTGTGAATGGCGACTGACCGCTCGGGCCATATATTGATCAGGCCGGAGGTGAAGCCTCTGGCGCCAACGGCATAAAAGGATGGAGCCCAGACCTCGGCCAAGCCACCGACCCAAATCAGATGATCAGGACAAGCCGCGATGGCTTCCGCCAATTTCAGCGGGTTGGGCGTGGCCCATTTAATGCCAGCAACACCCTCCAGCGAGCATAGTTTTACAATCGCATCTGTGCCAATGGCATCATTGCGCAAATAGAGCATGATTGGCAGGCCATCACTCGCCGCGTGCACTCGCTGAACATAGTCGACAATCCCGCGCGGAGAGACAAATGGGTCTGGCGGTTGATGTATCATCAGGCCATCCGCGCCAGCCTCGGCAGATACCTTCGCCAATTGGCAGGCCTCCTTGATTGAGCGCCCGATACCCGCAAGCAAAGGGACCCGACCGGCGATATGCTGCTCCGCTGAGCGGACAAACTGCTCAGCCTCATCAGCTGTAAGACCGTAATATTCTCCCGTGTTGCCGTTCGCCACCAGAACATGGACACCAGCCCCAATCGCGCGGTCGACCAGTGGCTTTAACTTCGCTCCATCCAGGCTGTCATCTGATGAATACGGAGAGATAAGAATTCCGGAAATGCCGGTAAGGGCTTGCGAAAAACCAGGCAAGATCATGTGACGCACCTCAATTTGCGTCCGACATCATTGCGGCCGCGCCATGAGTTGATGGAACCTTTCCGCTAGCGATGTCCAATCCGAAGTGGGTATCCGATGATATAAAAAAGGTATCAGGTCACGCGTTCAACTCTTGCGGACCCAAACCTCATCCTGTGTTCCAGCACCACGAGCAAACCTTACTGATACCGACCATGACAGCAGAGACATAGCCGCACCGCCTTATTGCGGTGGTTTGGCCGAGCCGTTCAGAAGAAAATATTGCAGTATCAAATTAAGGGATCCAACAACTTAGATGGTAATACCACCGTCGATGTTGACGATCTGTCCGGTCATAAATGCTCCGTCGTCAGATGCCAAAAACGCACACAGGCCGGCAATCTCATCAGGAGTTCCAAAGCGGCCTGCCGGCTGACGATCAATGAAGTACTTCACCGCCTCTTGCTGACTGCCCATTTTTTCAGCCAGCACACCGATACGTTCCCGCAGGCTTGGGCTGTCCACCGTGCCGGGACAAACAGAATTGCAGCGAATGCCGTGGTCTAGGTAATCTGCGGCCACGGCTTTGGTCAGGCCCAGAACGCCAGCCTTGGTTGCACCATACGCAACGCGTTTTGGGAACCCTTTGGTGGAACTTGCCACTGAGCCAATGGTGATGATGCTTCCGCCGTTTGTTTTCATCTTGGGAATGGCCGCGCCCAGCACAAAAAAGGCGCTGTCCAAGGTAATCGAACAGGATCTGCGCCAATCTTCAAGGCTGCATTCTTCAATATCACCGTGATGGACGTAACCCACCGCGTGGACCACGATATCGACCCGATCAAATTGTTCAAAATAGGCGCTGACCGCCGAACTGTCTGAGGCATCAAGCGTGCTGATCTCCGCGCCCTTCAACGTGCTCAGAACGTCGCCATTCAAGTCCGAGGCATGCACGTTCGCACCCTCAGCCATCAGGCGTTCTGCGACGGCACGGCCGATGCCCTGTGCTGCGGCCGTAACAATTGCCGTCTTGCCAGCAAGACGTTGCGTTAAATCCATTTTTCTCTCCTTCTGGGGAATAGCTGACTGAGCCTACACATTAGGGTGCGGACCCTTTATGGGCGGTGAAATAGTCGGGATCGGTTTGTTTGCAGACTAGGAGCAAAGAAGCAGGAAGTCTGAAGACTTTCAAGTCTTTGCGACGCGGGTTGCGGGCAAACAGGCCCGATCCTTGATGGACAGAAAAATGGCTGCGACCTGCGGCGTCAAAGCGCTTGACCGGGCA
>Ga0163216_101579_pt1 | contig 12474 bp, 11 predicted proteins | sample SynspAceP_FD_167610 | JGI IMG/M metagenome (GOLD analysis project Ga0163216, IMG submission 167610) | Saline lake microbial communities from Ace Lake in Antarctica - Synechococcus sp. Ace-P (Illumina Assembly) | ecosystem: Environmental > Aquatic > Non-marine Saline and Alkaline > Saline ...
TAGTGGTGTCAGCCCTGATGAGTCGCTCACCTACCTTGATCTATTTTGGTCAAGAAGTAGGTGAAGATGGCAGTGAAGATATGGGCTTTGGCAAACCCAGTCGTACGACTATTTTTGATTATGCTGGGGTACCTGCCCATCAACGTTGGATGAATAATGGTAAGTTCGATGGCGCTCAGCTCAGCGCAGAAGAGCAAGCCTTACGTGACTACTATGTGAAAGTTTTGCGTATTTCTGCTTTTCATCCGGCTATGTTGGGTGATTATCAAGGGATCCCTATTCTGACGAATTATCTATATTCAGTTGAAGCCGACGCTGCAGGCCGCGTTGCACGCTTAGGCAATGACAGCGCAGCAAAAGTTGCGGCTTTTTTGCGTTTCACTGCAACCGACAGTTTACTTGTGGTAAGCCATTTCTCACCTAGTGAAAGTGTTAATCTGAGCTTACCACTGGGCCCTGAGTTGCTGCAAAACATGATGTTAGGCAGTGGCAAGCACAAAGCTACAGATATGTTGACTGGACAACAATATTCTCTTGACGTGGAGGGACAACAAGCGGTATTTAATGCCACATTAGCTCCCATGCAATCCTTGGTGATCCAATTAAAATGAAATTTAAGTTCTCGGTTTTAAGTATTTTGCTGTTGTTGTGTGGCTGTACTGAAGGCTCTAAAGGCGATGCTGAAGAGTCAACAGCCGCGGCTAATGTCGAAGTGCTGCCCTTTGAGTTTCTGCTTGATGGTTTAGATAGACAACGCAAGGTACGTCTCTATTTACCGCCAGATTATGCCCTTTCTGACGAATCCTATCCGGTACTTTATATGCAAGATGGGCAAAATTTATTTGACCAAGCCACCGCATATGCTGGGGAATGGGGCGTAGATGAGACGCTCAATCAACTCGCGCAACAACAGGCTTTAAAGTTTATTGTGGTTGGTATTGATAATGGCGGCGATAAACGCATGAATGAGTACTCACCGTGGGAAAATAAACGCTTTGGACCGCCAGAAGGCGAGCTATATATGAAGTTTATTATTGAGGTGGTCAAACCCTATATAGACAACAATTATCGCACCAAGCCTGAGCCTCAATATACCGCCATCATCGGCAGTTCCATGGGTGGTTTAATTGCCCACTATGCCCTACATGCCTATCCGCACGTTTTCGGCAAAGCGATGATCTTTTCACCGGCCTATTGGTACTCACCTCAAGTATTTGAGTTCAGCAAAACCCATAAAGCAGCCCTCGATGCCAAAATTTATGTGATGTTCGGCGATAAAGAAGGGGATGGCATGATTGTTGATACCGGTCATATGGAGCGTCAATTAAAAGAGCAGGGACACCCTCGTCAAAATATGCTGTTTAAACGGGTTGTGGGGGGCGAGCATAACGAAGCCCTGTGGCGCCAAGAATTTTCATCTGCAATTCAGTGGTTATTTGCCCCTTAGGCCCGGGGTCTAAGAGGTAAGTTATGTCATCCACAGTGACAATATATATTTAATTAGCTAACGATTCAGTTAACCGTCCGTAATGGCGTTAACAAGGACACCAATATGAAATTCAGCCCTACAGGCTATCTAACGATGTTTACGCAAACGAATTGTGCCAGTCCTTGGTTTGGGAAGACAACTCTTTGCAAGCTAAAGGCACAAGGTCGCTCTGTGAGGTCATTGCTACTGTTGCTATGTGCTTTTGGTCTAAGTTCGGCCAGTATCGCTGCCAACTATCTGAGTCATTCTGTTGACGATAATACACTCACTATTGACACCGATGAAGGTCAAGTGGTGATGCGAGCTTATGGGGATTCTGCGTTTGAAGTGTTGTATCGAACAACACCGGGCAATCCCTTGCCTTCTTTTGCCATCAGTGAAAAAGCCCAGACTACGTCTTTAGATGTGGCCAATAATATCGATTTTTTATCCGTAAATGCGGGCAATATTAATGCAGTAATATCAAAGTCGCCCCTGCAAATATCTTATTATCAGGCAGGTAAACTGCTGATAGCTGAGGAAGTGGGTTTGTTTCAGCATGCCACTACTCGCGGTTTCCGTTTTAAGTTACAAGCCAATGAAAAATTACTTGGTGGCGGGCAGCGAGTGTTGGGTATGGATCGCCGCGGTCAGCGCTTTCCCTTATACAACCGCGCACACTATGGGTATACCACGGAATCCAAGCAAATGTATTTTGGCTTGTCGGCAGTTATGTCGAGCGAACATTACGCCTTGATTTTTGATAATTCTGCCAGTGGTTTTATGGACTTAGGGCACACGCAAAGTGATATCTTGCAATTTGAAGCAGTGGCAGGACGCACCGCCTACATTGTTGTTGCCGGTGAATCTTATCCACAGCTCATTGAAAATACGGTCAATATAACCGGGCGGCAACCTCTGCCCCCGCGCTGGGCTCTAGGTAATTTTGCTTCGCGCTTTGGCTACCGCAGCGAACAAGAGACCCGCGATACGGTACAGGCCTTTATCGATGAAGGATTTCCACTTGATGCTGTGGTACTTGACCTTTATTGGTTTGGTAAAGATATAAAAGGCATGATGGGTAATTTGGATTGGGATAAAGAGAGTTTTCCAAGCCCCAAAGATATGATGGCCGATTTTAAAGATCAGGGGGTAAAGACCATTGTTATTACCGAACCATTTATCTTGTCTACCTCAAAACGTTGGCAAGAAGCCGTGGATAATAATGTATTGGCACTGGGGCTTGATAAGCGAGCCAAGCAATATGATTTTTATTTTGGCAACACGGGTTTGATTGATGTGTTTTCTGAGCAAGCCAATCAATGGTTTAATGGCATCTATACCAATCTCTATGAGCAAGGTGTTGCCGGTTGGTGGGGTGATTTAGGTGAGCCAGAGGTTCATCCTAGCGATACCCTCCATCAGTTTAATGGCATGCTTGTTACTGCAGATGAAATTCACAATGCCTATGGACATATGTGGGCTAAGCAAGTGTTTAATAATCAACTGGCGATTGCGCCTAAACAAAGGCCATTTGTGATGATGCGCAGTGGTTTTATAGGTTCGCAGCGTTACGGTATGATCCCTTGGACGGGTGATGTAAGCCGCTCATGGGGTGGTTTAGTGCCACAGGTCGAATTATCTCTACAAATGGGGTTGTTGGGTTTAGCTTATACTCATTCAGATTTAGGTGGTTTTGCTGGGGGAGATGCCTTTGATCAGGAGTTATATATTCGCTGGTTAGAATATGGTGTATTTCAACCGGTATATCGTCCACACGGGCAGGAAGAAATCGCTCCAGAGCCTATTTTTCATGACAAACAAACCAAGGACATCCTGCGTGAACATATAAAGTTGCGCTACGCTATGTTGCCTTATAATTATTCCCTCGTTTACGAAAACAGCCTGACTGGCATGCCACTGATGCGCCCGGTATTTTTTGAAGATGAAAATAATCCGGCCTTGATTGATATTAAAGACAGCTATTTCTGGGGGAAAGCCTTATTAGTTAAGCCTATTACTGAGCCTAATTTAAGTGAAATTAGCGTTGATTTACCCGCTGGTCGCTGGTTCGACTTTTGGAGTGATGATGCGTATGAGGGTAGTCAAAGCATCGTCTTAAAAACCGAATTAGATCGTATTCCGGTTATGGTCAGAGCAGGAAGTTTTTTACCAATGGTGCAACCGGTGCAAAGTACCGATGATTATTCCACAGCGCAATTAGACCTGCACTACTACTCTGATACAAGCGTTACTGCGGCACAAGCGACCATGTATGACGATGATGGTAAAAACCCCAATGCTATCGCGCAAGGCGAATACGAAACCTTGAGTTTTAATGCCAAGCAACAAGACAAACAATTAGAAATTAGCTTGAATCGAGTAGGTAAATATAAAGGGATGCCACGGAGGCGTGATATACGCTTAATTATTCATAATTGGCTCAAAGCCCCTGTACAAGCACAAAAAGTGATACAAAGCTTGTTGCCTGATAGCAGCCCGTCACCCGAAAACACGCTGCTTGAGCCTGGGTTAATTGAAAATAGCGTAACAAGTCAAACGACAGAAATAGAGTCGGTTATCAAACCAGCGCCTAGTGTAACGCTTGCAACGGAGAAAAATAAACCCGCCCCCATGTTGGCATCTTTGCCCTTAGTCGCTGACTTAAGCACCTTGGATAACAGCAAAGCAGCCATGTATTGGGAAGAATCAACCAGCACACTTTATCTTAAATTTAGCTGGCAACATGATATTCAAGTTACTGTAAAAGAGTGATTACTGAGTAAAATGGATAAGTGCTGTTAACCAAAAGCCCACGAGTTAGTGGGCTTTTGGTTGGTAAACGCCAAAGCTTCAAAAGCCCAGCGATGGAGATAGTTTAAGCGCTGATTTTACTTAAACCCTGCATCAAGGTGTCTTTAATTTTTTTACCTTCATCGGTATCAAGATAAGCTTTTGCAGCGTTAACATACTGCATGATCATTTCAGGCTTTAAACCCAAGGCTTCAAATTGTTTCTTAAGGTCATTAAGTGCTTTTAACGAATCGTTATAGTTGGCGGCTTTATCCATTAAGCCGCCCAAACCACCTTCACTGCTCATATTACTCACATCAGGTACTGATTTTAGTAAATCACTTACGCCGGGTAATGAATCGGCCAAACCATTAAATTGTTCATTCGATAAATTACCTTTGGCATAGTTAAAAATGGAAGCTAAACCACCGCTGGCTTGTGAATCATTCACGTCCAATTTTCCACTTACCGAAGAAATCATATCACTGACATTAGGCATGGCGGGTTTTTCAGCTTCAACTTCCATACCTAATATGCTTTTTAAAGAGTCAAGCCAACCTTCGGCATGGCTTTGAGGGCTAAAGGCAAGTGCGGCAAGAATAAGGCTTAGATGTTGTAATTTCATCGTTTTCTCCAAAAATGATGATATCGAGCGATTAATATTAATCTTCAATGTTTAAATTCTAGGCCAGTATAAGATAAATATTAGCTAACTTACTGGTTAAACTATATGTACTTTATCACCTATGGTTATCCTGCCATCGGCAATCACTTTACAACATATACCACCGCGCCAATCCGGTGTTAAGGCTTGCATTAAGCCCATTACTTGGGCGTCCATTTTAGAGCAAGGGTCGGTTTCTCCTGTAACCAACAAAATTAGAGCACCAATTTTAATTTGTTTACCTACCAAGCTTGAGTCACATTGCAGCCCTTTAAGCAGTAAATTGGCGCGCCTGATGGTCCAGGGCAATTGTATATTTATGGCATCACAGGCTAACTGCCACTGTTCTTCGCTTAATAAGGTGACTTGGCGTTTGCCAGGTTTGCCGCGGGCATCTCCGTCAATACCTGCTACCCGTGTCACCATTGCTTGTTGTTTTAGTTGCATTGGGGCTTTAATTTTTGGCCTAAAGGCAATGCTCTGTAAGGTAATCGAATCGGACATTTAGTGGCTTTCTGTAATAACTAAGATAGGTTGAGATTGCACATGTTTAAGGCGCAAACTAAGTAATATTGCCGCAGTGCTCAATCCACAGATAAAACCGATCCAGAATCCAGCCCCCGCCATTTTGGGGACGATCCAGTCAGTTAAACCCAATATGCAGCCTATGGTCATGCCCACAATCCAGTAAGAAATAAAACTAAGATAAAACATCCATGCGGTGTCTTTATAGCCACGTAAGGCCGTACCCGAAATAACCTGAATTGCATCTGAGAATTGAAACATCGCTGCGAGTAATAACAAACTTGAGGCTAATGTAATGACTTCCTCGTCTATGCTATATAGTCGTGCAATGGGTTCGCGCGCCAGTACGGTTAAGGTTGCAGTAAAAACGGCAATACTGATTCCCAACAAAAAGGCACAACGGGTGGCGATTTTTGCCTGTTCAGGGCGTGATTCGCCCAGTAAATAACCGATGCGAATGCTGGTGGCCATGCCTAAACTAAGCGGGATCATAAACATCAGCGCTGAAAAATTCAGGGCAATTTGATGAGAAGCGACCACAGTAGCGCCAAAAGGAGCTAAGAGAATAGCCACAACGGCAAACAACGTGACTTCAAATAAAATGGTCATCGCAATAGGAAAACCGAGTTTAATACACTCCTTAATTAACTGCCTATCTGGCCAATATAGGTGCTGGTACAAATTAAACTGCTGTAGTTTGCGCGCGTATTTGGTGTAAATTAAGGTAGCAAAAAACATCGCCACAAAGACCAATGCTGTGGCGACACCACAGCCTACACCGCCCAACTGAGGCAGACCAAACTTACCGTAAATCAACACATAGTTGGCGGGAATATTAACCAACAAGCCAATGCCCATAATGACCATGCTAGGTTTGGTGATAGACAAGCCTTCACAGTAGTTGCGCAACACTTGATACAAGGCAAAGGCGGGCATGCTATACAGAATATATTGGATGTAGGCATAAGTGATGGACCGCATTTCGGCATCCATCTCAATCAAGTCGAACAAGGGAGGGAAAACAAAACTGAAAGCAAGGGCAAGCAAGGCAAACGCCATCGCTAACCATCCCATTTGCTGGGTATAATTGGCAACTTTGTCGGTTTGTTTCGCGCCATTAAAGCGTGAAATGATCATGGGCAGGGCAAGGGTAATACCTTGGATAAACACAATGACTGGCAGGGTAAAACCAAATCCAATCGCGACCGCCGCCATATCAGTAGCTGAATAGCGACCAGCCATAATGGTGTCTGATACACCCATTAAAATTTGGGTGATCTGCGCGATAAGCAGGGGCCAAGCTAAGTGTAAAATTGTTTTTAATTCTTTTTTAAACGCCACTTCATTCTTCTTTTTTGCAATTTAGTCTGGATTATAGGTTTGTCGCTTTAATATCAGGTGAGTGCAAACGGTAAGATCTTAATATCTTCACCTTGGACCACATTGCCCTGAGATTGTGTCAGGAGTAAATAGCAATTAGCCTTGGTGATTGAACTCATCACACCAGAGCTTTGATTGTTTTGCACCTCAACCCACAGTTGTTCTTGTTCATCACGATAGTAGTAAGCTCGTTGAAAATCCGCTCTGCCTGGGCGTTTTCTGATGTTTTTTGCCGCCTTAGCAACCACATAAAACTGCGGTTCAGTCACTCTATTTTGCCCAGATAGAGCACGTAATAAGGGTAAAACTAATTGCTCAAAGGTAACGAAAGATGAAACAGGATTACCGGGTAGGCCACAGAAATAGGCCTTGTTGAGTTGACCAAAGGCAAAGGGTTTACCTGGTTTGATGGCTACCTTCCAAAAGTTAATTTGTCCAAGTTCAAGCAGAATATCTTTAACAAAGTCCGCTTCACCGACTGATACGCCACCACATGAAATGATGACATCACACTCTTTATCCGCTTGGGTAAATACCTCACGTAAGGCGTCTTTATCGTCGGCGATAATACCGTAATTACGTATCTTTACCTTGATGTTTTCAAGTTGAGCACACAAAGCGTAGCTATTGCTTTCATATATGCCCCCAACTGCAAGCGGGTTACCGGGAATAGTGAGTTCGTCTCCAGTGGCGATCAAACCGACGGTAAGTTGTCGAGTGACCTCAACCTCTGCTTGGCCAATTGAAGCAATAAGGGCCAATTCTGCAGGTCCAAGAAAACAGCCTTTGGCTAACACAAGTTCACCTTGGCGAATGTCTTCACCAGCACAACGAATATTATTACCAGCTTTAGGCTGTTCCTTAAACAACACAATTCCATCTTCGACTTGGGTGTTTTCTTGCATCACCACAGCATCAGCACCCAGTGGCACAATGGCCCCTGTCATAATACGCACACATTCACCGGCAGCCAATTTTTTGCTAAAAGGTTGACCCGCCAAGGCTGTACCTACTAATTTGAGTTGCGAGGTTTTGTCTAAATCGTCGGCGCGCAAAGCATAACCGTCCATCGCTGAGTTATCAGCAGGAGGCACGTTTATGGGAGAGATAATATCGGCAGTCAATACTCTTTTATTGGCCAATCCTAAGGCTAATATTTCTGTTTCATTGATGGCAGAAACGCGGGCCAATATATTTTCGATAGCATTTTTAAGTGGCATTAAACCCGGCGTATCACAGTGTTCAAGTGTGTTCACAACATCCCCCAGTTCCGACAAACGACGGTCATAAAAATAGCTGCGTACTATGGCAAAAAATAAGCCTAAACGATAGGGTTGTTTAAGACAATTTGTAGGCTTGAAGTGTAAAAAAAGATAGATAATAAGCGTAATTTGAAAGCCGCATATAATGGAATTAGTGGAAATTATGAACATGAGTTATGACGAATTAACTAAAGCTTCGAGGCGACTGATGAGTTTTTCATTATAGGTGCCGGTATACAACTTGCGCATTGTTCCATCGCGGTAACTTTGTTCTAAGGCTTGTTGCCATTGACTGATCCGTTCTTCGCTAATATCTTTTGAGAACGCTAGGTAGAGCGATATTTGTGAAAGTGGCAACACTGGAATAAGTGTTATCTGCGGATCTAGTTTTTTTGCCATCGCTTCAATAGACTGCTCGTTGTAGGGGGCAAGATCAACTTTGCCTTGAATCATTAATTTGCCGCAGTTATCTTCGTTAACCGTTAGTACTAGATTGCGACCTATTTTAAATCCCAGTTCTTGTAAATAATCGACATAACTTGAACCTCGGTTAGCACAGGCAACTAGCTTTGTAGCAATGATTTTGTGTGACAGGGCTAAAGTGATATTGTCTTCGCGCCCGTACAAAGCAATATCGTAAATTTTTAATGGCCCAACCCAATAGAACCAATCTTTACGTTCTTCTGATTTGATGGTTTCAAATAAACCCATGTTAGTTTGAGTTTTGGCTAATTCTAATGCTCGTGCCCAAGCTAGAACGTCGACAGATGTTTTTTCACCAAGTCGCTGACTTATTATTTTTATCAGTTCAACCGTTTTACCTTGTATCTGTCCTGAAGCATCTAAATAAGCACCGGGAGGACTGTGCTCAGTAAGTATGGTTAAACTCGACGTATTTGGTGCTCTTGTGTTGTGTAAGTCTGCTTGATCCCTCAGTGAGGGTTTAGGTGCTTCAAAATTGAGCCCTAGGCCTAAGTAAGTAAATAAGCTAATACAAAAAATAAAGACAATAATCCATATCGTTTTCATCGACGGTTGTTGTTCCTAAACTTCAGCGCTATTGGTATTTATATGCGAGCCTTATATATTAACTAAATAAGCTAATTTTTTCATAGTCAAATAATAGCTAATTGGCTTGTTAGGAATTTTTTTTCGGAGCAACAATACGTAAATATAGAAGGCCAAGAATAGCAGCAAGAACCGAGGCGATTAAAATCGATGTTTTTGCGGTATTAAGATGTTCCGGATGCCCATCAAAACCCAAGGTAGCGATAAACGTCGACATCGTGAAGCCAATTCCTGCGATGAGTGAAGCGCCGATGACATGTTGCAGGTTAACATCATTTGGTAAGCAGCCAATTTTAAAACGCAGGCCCAGCCAACATGCACCAGAAATGCCGATAAACTTTCCGACAACCAAGCCAGTAATAATACCCAGTCCAATAGGATCTTTCAGACTAGCGGTAAGCGAACTTAAGCTAAATACGACGCCAGCGTTGGTAAATGCAAATAGCGGCAAGATTAATAAGCTTACCGGTAAATCGAGTATATCTTCCCAACGCCGCAGAGGTGTGCTGGCACGTTCTGCCACTTCACGTACTTCTTGCACTTGCTGGTGATCTTGCTTGCTACCGAGTACATCCACTTTTTGATTTTTTTTCTGCAAAGCGCTGATTATTGATTTAGCTTTTGCCAGTAACTTTTCTGATGCTCGCTTAGGCCGAGCTGGAACCGTTAATGCGATAGCGACGCCGGCCACAGTGGGGTGAACGCCGGATTTAAGCATCAGCCACCAGGTTGTAATACCGATTATTATATAGAAAAGCGGCTGTCGCACGCCTGCGTAGTTGGCGACTGCCAAAAATCCAATAAGTGCCAGTGCACCTGATAGATGCATAAGGGATATTTGCTCAGTATAAAAGATTGCGATAACCAAAATTGCGCCAACATCGTCGACTATTGCGAGGCCAACGATAAAAGCCAAAAGACTGGCAGGTATATGTTTTCTCACTATGGTTAAAACGCCCAATGCAAACGCGGTATCGGTTGCCATTGGGATCCCCCAACCGATCTGTGAGTCGAGTGACCAGTTAAACAGCAAATAAATGAGCGCCGGAAAAAGCATTCCACCTAAGGCACAAATCATGAGCATACGTCGATTTTCCGCCCGAGCGAGCTCACCGCTAAGCACCTCGCGTTTAATCTCAAGTCCGAGCAAAAAGAAAAATATCACCATCAAGCCATCGTTAATAAAATGTTTGAGTGATGCGCGAATTTCGAAATCACCTACAAATAAACCAATTGGTGTGTGGACTAAATTCAAGTAGGCAGGGGAGTATACCGAGTTCGCCAACCATAAGGCTGCGATGGTAGATATAAGAAGAAACAGGCTAGAGGCTGTCTGGGTGCGAATGAAATTAGAAAAAGGTTGGTGAATATTTTCCAATCCACGCTGTAATGCATTTTTTGAGTTGTCAGTCATCGTAATCCTTTGAATAGGCAAACAACAATAGCAGAGGTGAGTTTTAATCTCAATTACAGCCAACAGTGCTAGTATTTACTTCCTAGTCGCAAGTACTTAATTCTGCAAGAAAAATTAACTAAGTAGTACTCTGATTAACTAATATACTCGAAACGCAGATTACCTTCATGTATGCCGACTTGTTTGAAACCAACGGCAAGTAAGACCTTTTTTGACGCTTCATTTTCCGCTGATGTATGAGCCATAATACTCTTTGTTTCTGCACAAGAAGCGGCATGAGAAACTAGCACTCTAACTATGTCTGTTGCATAACCACGACCCTGCCATTCGGGTAAGATAGAATAACCAATCTCAACGACGCCATTAGTATCTGGAGGGCCAAAATAACCACCTGATCCAACCAAAGTACGTTGCCCTGAAACAGGATCAATATTGATGGCATACCAGCCATACCAACCCTGTGCGCTTTTTCCGCCATTTTCAAAACAAGCTAGAAAAAACTCCATGGCATCTCGGTCGTATTCACCTGAAGGCCACTCTTTTGAAACAATTGAATTCAGTTTTTCAGCCAGTAAATGTGGCGTTGCAAGTTCTATTCGAATGTGTGTAGCCGATGATGATATTAATTCACCTCGAGCCAATGGTAAGTTCGGTATCATCTTTATTGCCTCGGTGAGAGTTTTGTTAGTTAGCGATAGATGCTCAAAAACTATTTTTGCTTAGGTAAAATGAGCCATAAAACCAGATAAACCAATATAGGAAAACCTAGAAATAGACTGGAAATGACAAATGCAGCCTGAATACCGCCCTTACTTAAGCCATAATAATGGGCTAAGCCTGAACAAACTCCGCCTGCGATAAAAGTTGAGCCACGCATTAACTTAATATTTTTTGTAGATTCCATATTAACTCCTTGTACTACTGACACGTCAATGTGCAAATAAAAATCGCCTAATACTGGGTTTACCCTCAGCCTGAGCATAAGCAGGCAAAGCTCAAAATAGGCGATAGACTGCTAAGGATCACTCATGACAAAGTTGTATGCCATGAGTGATCGTTAAAGTAGGGCGCTTGGCTCTCCGTTTATTTTTTATGACTGCCGTCACACATGGGCTGTGATGCAGTTTGCTTACAGCCACAAAAAAATATCGTTTTGGACTCTGTAGCGGTAAACCTTATTGGCGAGAATTCAGACCCTTTATGAGAACCATCACAAAAAGGTTGTTTGGCGCTTTTACCACAAGAACACCAAGAATAATTTTTACCCTCTTCTACTTCTACTGCAAAAGGTGTTTCAGATGCTCGTACTGGTTCAGACATGTTAATTCTCCGTAAATTGATATTCGTATAAGTTTATGAATTACCGTACAGGGCGAGCTTGTTTAGTTTAGTCAGCCAATGGTTTGTTGATTGCTTTGTTTGTTGAACGCTCGCGCTGCGCAGCCGAGTGAGTGACCCTCGCTACTACTTATACCTTTTAATGTTGCAGGTACACTAAGAGGTAATCAATATCACCAATCAAAGCCCTTTAAACATTTGACCCAAGCATATCTAAAAGAACTCACCATGCAAGGTAAAAGTCTTAAAACGCTTGATAGGTATTTCCATTGTTACCAAAGGGTTGGGCGTTTTAGGATAATTGCCCCTAAGTACTAACCGCCGCAAGGTTTAAAAATTTTAGTTTCTCCATATGCGTTGTGCGGCGCACCCAATGAATTCTGTATTCTGTATGGTTAATCGCTTTAATTTTTTTAAAAGAAACAAAAAAAGGCGGAGTAACTGAGCTTATAATTTTTCTATTTTGTAACCTTTTGCGGCTAACTTTGCTAATACGCTATCTGGGCCGGCTAAATGCAAACCGCCAACAAGGATTAATTCAACCGCTTGGTCGTGTAACATC
>Ga0163216_101581_pt1 | contig 12451 bp, 19 predicted proteins | sample SynspAceP_FD_167610 | JGI IMG/M metagenome (GOLD analysis project Ga0163216, IMG submission 167610) | Saline lake microbial communities from Ace Lake in Antarctica - Synechococcus sp. Ace-P (Illumina Assembly) | ecosystem: Environmental > Aquatic > Non-marine Saline and Alkaline > Saline ...
GAGAGACCACGCCGAGTGCCCCGCGACGAGGCTGCCAGCGGCAATACGCTGCGCGGGGCTCGAATGACCGCTTCAGGGAAAGTTGCACCGCGGCATTTTGAACGGCTCGACCGGTCGCTTTGGGCCGGAACAGCCAAATCTCTTGGGGTCAACTGTACTCCATGGAGTGCAGGCCCAAGATAGAGCGTTATCTGCTCGCCTTTTTGAATATTCAGTGAAAGGATGTGCAATCTGTTGAACGGCAATCATCGGGAACGCTGATGCGTTCACGTCCCAGTGTCCCCCTCAGTCTCGATATTCAACAACTCGCCACAATGCTTGCAGTGAACCGCATCCGCTTCGTGCCGGTTCAGGCCGCATTCCGAGCATTTATGCTTTATCTTGGAGGGCTGGAAGATGGCGCGCGCCAATTGCACAAAAAGTGCTACTCCCACGACCATAATGAACACCGACAACAGCTTTCCGCCGGTTGTCGTCATGGTGATGTCGCCAAAGCCCGTCGTCGTGAGCGTCGCCACCGTGAAATAGAGTGCGTCAACATAGCCTGCAACGCCACCCTCTTCATCGAACGCCAGCACGAAGACGAACGACGTAGTCACAAAGATGAAGACGAACAGGTTGACCGCAGCGAGGATAGCGTCTTCGTGGCGGCGGAAGAACAGGCTCTCGCGGCGAAGGTCACGCAAGACTTGATAGGCGTGGATCAGCCGCAGGCCCCGCAGCACGCGGAGGAATGCGAAGTTCTCGGTGATAAGCGGTGCCAGCAGCAGGGACAGCACGACGACCAGATCCGCTAGGGTATAGATGCGCGTCAGTTCCCGACGCAGGTTTTCGGAGATCCAGAATCTGGCTGCGAGGTCCAGAGCTATGAGCAGGCCGAGCCCAATGTTCAGCGCGGTCATAACCGGCGTTGTGGGCAGCGCTGCGGTTGCAATAAAATATATGATGGTCACCGCATCGAACACGATCAGCCCATAGCGAAACCTCCGGGCGCGTTGGCTTTTACCGGTGTAGAGCAACCTGACGGTGCGGTGCAGTTCCTTCATTTAAACAGTATGCCACAGCTTTTCGCCGGGGACCATGTGCCGAAACAACGGCGTGCCTGCGGACAAACTCAGGGCGCTCGCATTAGAAGCATCTGACGTCGCCAATTTCTTGGGACCCATTTGCCAAGCCCCTCACGCGAAGCGGCGCTCCTCACAAGCACTAGGTTGAACCGCTTCCAAACCAGCCAGCGCTCCAACAGCGTTACGGTCAGGCTTGTCAGCATGGAATTTAGTGCTTTGGCGATGCCAGTATAGGCGCGTGCCACCGGATTTACCTGAAAGGCGCGGGCGGTCCCGATCACATGTGCGGCAAAACCTCGAGCCCGCCAGTCGGTAATCCGCAGCAAATTCATCAAAGGCGGTACCGTCACTGCCCCGATGATCCGCGTGATAATGACGAACAATTCTGTCAGCGCCAGAATTCATCCCATTGCTTCAGAAATGCCGAGAGCCACCGGCGCGGTAGTAAAGTTTGGCGCCAAAGACAGCAGGACTTTCATTGGCTGATCTTAAGATGCGCGCACCTTTTTTGTTTTCCACGCATTTCCACGCATTTCCGCGCCTCGTCGCATCGCCTGTTGATGGTGTTTGGTGGCCCTCAATCACAGCCGCAATCGGGCGGAAGCACAGAGGGAAAAAATTGGAACAAATTAAAGAATTACCAGATCAGCATAAGCCAAGGGTGTTGGACGAGTGGATGACCAGATCGGAACTTGCAGCCGATCTGGACCTTTCGATTGACACGCTGGCGCGCTGGGAAACACGGCGGAACGGCCCTCCCTGCATCCGAATAGGCAGAAAAGTTCTCTATCGGCGTGCTGCAGTACAGGAATGGCTGCGCCAGCAAGAGCACCAGCACGCCAGATCTAGTCGCCGCAAATGAGCGCCCAACCAGTCCGGCTCCCAACTATTGATACTGACAATGCGCGGCAAATCATTGCTCATCCAGATCATCAAGACGCGGCATCAGTGCTGGATGCCTGCGAGCACTTGCAAACCTATGGCGACAGGATGGACCGCGAGCGGGCGAAAGCACTGCACGCCACCATCGTTCAGGATGCTGTCAAAGACATCAATCGCAAGGGATGCATCCAGCGCGGAATGGCCATCGCGGGCGACCTGACCGGCGCAGTCATCCTTTTTGGCATCCTCTACATTTTCCTGCTTTTCACCCCCGGTTGATCGGAGACCAACATGGCCGCCAAAGACGAACTTTCCTTTGTTAAATTTTCACGGCGATTCAAGCGCGGTGAGCTTAACAGCAACGCCAACGAGCAGTTCAGTGAATTATTGGATACGGTCCGGCGCACCAGCGGCAATGGTGGTCTGACGATCAAACTGCCGTTCAAGGCAGAATACCAGCATCACGCTCACTTTTCTCAAATCGCCAAAGCTGCGGCGTTGGAAACGGATCGCCCAGCCGGGTTTTGCGCACGTCTGGGGTGGAGTGATCACAATGCCAAAATATGAGGACGTCGAGGACGACGGTTTCAACACCGTCGTCGGATCGAATGAAGCGCCGCAGGTGCCGATCGACCAGCGCTGCGCGGATTGCCATCAGCTGATAGCGCCAGATGGGTCCGGGCTTCGGACTTGGTGTCCGTTCTGCGACCGGACAGATTGCCCGCACCTCATCTACCGCGCGCGCCATCCGGCAACGAACATCGGGGAATAAGCCATGATGCATCCTGAACCATCACGCGTCCTTCCCATCATGTTTTCTGGACCGATGGTCCTCGCGTTGCAGGATCGATGCAAGACCACGACGCGCAGGCTGGCTTCGCCCCCACTCGCGCGCCTGCGGCCTGGCGACCTTCTGTGGGTGCGTGAAGCAATCCATATTTCTGGGATCAACGAGATACCTGGGCGGCTGGTATTTTCCTATGGTGCAGATGCGCTCGAGCGAGAGGTGCCATGGCCAAAGCGTCTGGCCAAGCCGCTGCCGGGCCGGCGCATACCGCGATTCATGCCGCGAGAACTCTCACGCCTGACGCTACGTGTGGTCCAGATCCATGAAGAGCGACTGCAGCACATCGATGATCGCCAGTGCTACGATGAATGCCTCGGTGCGACACAGCACCTTGAGGCGGCTGGTGGAGACCCGCGTCGCGCGGTTTCATTTCTATGGGACGAACAGCACGACAAACCCGGTGAGCGCTGGGCGGATAATCCGGAAGTGGTGGCAATCCGGTTCGCCTGCGTGCGGCAAGGCATTGACGCGCTGATCCCTGGCCTCGGTCATGGGGGCGTTTGGTGAAAAAGCGCGGCACGCCGGAGGCAGACATTCAGAGGGCCATCGTGAGCTTCTTGCGGGCGGTGCTGCCGAAGGGCTCAATCGTTCACCACGCGGTCAACGAGATTGCCTCGGGCGGTCGCGCTGGGCACATGCGCCAAGCCATCCTCGTGGGCATGGGCGTGCATCCCGGCTTCGCTGATTTGGTGGTGCTCGCACAGGGCCAAGTGGTGTTTCTTGAGGTAAAGAGCCCTTCGGGTCGTCTGCGCCCGGCACAGGAGGCTTTCCGCGACGACGTCATCAAACAGGGCTTTGGCTGGGCTCTCGTCCGCTCGGTGGACGATGCCTTGGCGGCTCTGCGCCAGCACGGCGTCTCCATACGGATCGCCAGGATGCCATGAGCGCTCCGGTCATCAAGGCGTACCGAACACAGCGCAAGGTCAAGACGGATGTGCTCTGCGCAGATATGGATGCCGGTATTGCACACGACGAGGCCGCGCGAAGTCTTGGGGTAGTGCGGTCGGCTGTCGCGCAAGGGGTCGAATCCAAAGACATGAACGCCGTGCTGCCTGCCCACTCCGCCCAGCACGCGCATCAGCAGGCTTCTTGCTGCTTACCGTCAACTTACTGGACCAGACACAGAAATGGCCTTGTGCGCAGCCCCCCGCAACTATTTGGCCCATTCCGATTTTTTTAAACTGGTTGAGTGGCACGGCAAAAAATTTCCATGAATTTCCGCGGATCTCCACGCCTCAAAGCCTCTCGCCCACTTACACCAACGCCACTTCGTCCCAAAAAGAGAGGCGAACACGATGATTGACCACAAAACATCAGCTGGAATGAACATTTTGGTTCATCTGGGCAGATTTCTTTTCCCCGAAAAATTCAGGCTGCTGTTCGACTTTTCGGATTGTCACTGCGGTTTGCAATTTGAAATCAGCGATCATGATTGTATCGCGCACTATGGATTTTCTGCTGGCAAAGCTGAATCAGCTGTCGACTTCCTGAAATTTAAAGATCTTCCAATTGGCCCGTTTAATGTCGTCAGACACGGCGGATCATTCTCGTTTTTTTGGTGCTTGCCATGAGTGTGCAAGCGATAACTTGGGCGTACCAAACAAACATCCCGGATCCGATCAAGAAGTTCATCCTGGTCACTTTAGGAAATTACGCCGACGAATATGGCGTCTGCTGGCCATCACAAACGACGATAATCGCGGCCTGCCCATGCTCGGTCAGAAAGCTGCGTGAGTGCCTCAAATCACTTGAGGCTGATGGCTGGATACAGCGCATTCAAAGGCGCCGAAAAAATGGCTCGCGGAGATCGGACGCGGTGCTTCTCGTCGGGTTTTTGGAGCGGAAAATTCCGCTATTAGCCGACGAACATCCGATCCTGGCCCTACTAGATGTTGTGCCTAACGACACGCCCACGACTATCAACCGGCACGTGGTGCCGGGTCCCAACCGGCACGTGGTGCCGGGTCCCAACCGGCACGTGGTGCCGGGTCCCCCCCGGCATGTGGTGCCGGACCCCCCGGCACGTGGTGCCGGACCCCCCCGGCACGTGGTGCCGGACCCCCCGGCACGTGGTGCCGCCCTTGAACCGTCACTAGAACCCTCAATAACTACTACTGGCGCGCGGGACGCCCGCGAGCCTTGGCTTGACCGATGCCTGGAGGCTGTCAATTCGCATGCAGTCGATGCTGCGGCGCTGGCATCCAATCACGAGCTCTTGGCGATCTGGAAACGCGAAGGCTACGACCTCGATGCCGACGTGATCCCTTTGCTGGTTGCAAGGACCGAGGTGCCAAGGCCGGTGGAGCAGCGCATCACGAGTTGGGCGTACTTTCGCGATGCTCTGCGGAGCGCAAAAACCAAACGCCTGCGCCAAGCGGAGACGGCGAGAATTGCTGAGAATGGCAAGACGGCTCCTGCAGTTGTTCCACCCGATCCCGAAACGGCTCTCAGGCAGCTGGCAGATTGGATCAACTCTGGGCAGCCCGTGCCGTCGAGTGCGGTCAGCAATGTCAAACGCGACGCACTCATTGGGTTAAACCTCGTTACGCTTGAACGGCTACGCGAGCTGGGCGTTTACTGAAAATGCAACAAATGGAATTCACAGTGCGAACCACCAAAGACCGCATGGTGGAAACAGCGCGCACGCTGCGCCGCCAGCCAAATCCACCGGGATCATGGCCGAAGGGCTACGGGTCAGTACCGGCCGGGGTGTGTGCAGGACGCCAAGCACGCCAAAGCCATCCGCGAGACGCCTCTGCGTGTGATCCCGAGCCCGGCGAAATCCCAGGGATGGAGGGCTGCGCCGATTGGCTTTGCTTCGTTGCCCCAGAGGATGCGGGCATGTCTGGCTGCGTGCGGAACTTACGCTGGCTACCGCGTCGTCCGCTGGCGGCAAATCCGCCTCCAAGCTGGCTGAGTTCGGCAGAAAGCTTGGAGGCGTTATGTGGCGGCAGTGCAAAACACAGTCAACCAACTGAACATAAACGTGAAATAAGTGATTCGTTTTCTCGCGGGACAAAAGGCAACGGATGAAGCCGTTGCGAAACCGCGCGAAAGCGATGTGAACACGGTGTTATGACGGCGCTGAACGTCGAACATTGGGCGCGACAGAACTCCCCGTTTTGGTCTAATTTCAAGGTACACAAACGACTGGTGATCATCGTGGCCTCCTTCCCTCTCAGCCCAAAAAAAAGACTTTCTTTCTCCGGTGGCCGTCAACGCATGCGGCGGGCTTTAGGCCGCTGGGTCTCAAACGATAACAGCTTGTCCGGGTTTCCAAGGTGGATTGCCACCATCGGACTTCCGGGTGGCCACCAGATCTAAACTTTCCTGACAGGCCACTGCTTGCCTCACATCACAGCCCATTGCTTCACCGGCATCGGCGATCATTCTTTGGAGTTTGCCCTTGCCAATCGAGATGATGCCGACAGATGTAATCAAAAGCTTGCTGTTTTCCCCATGGGATTCAGCCGAACTTTTAAGATCACTCTCCTCGCTGGACATGGACAAGGTCGCCGCCGATCTGAAGCCAATCGTGGATCAATTGAAGTCCATCGTTGCCCTCGAACCTGAGTTTACGCTTTGATGCTGGTCGAGATTGTAAATACCGAAGGCCGCGCGCACCACAATCGAGGTCATCTGAGTATTTGGGGCTACGGTCCTGCGCGCATGCTGGAAAAGCTACCCGCGCGCTCTGGTGCGCCATCGATTGCGAATTCCCCGGAAGTTAAACAATCGCCCTGCCCGCTGCACCTGGCGCAAACACCCGGTCAAAGCAATCCCGCTGGGAGAGCCGCAATAGGCGACGTGATGCTGTTGGGCGGTCTGGTCATTTGCGAGCGACGTCTGCTGCGAAAGATCAACAGCAGGGGCGAGCCGAAGCTCAGCGCACAGGCGATCCAGTGGCCAACACCGGCCGCGCAGAACTGGAAGGGCAGCAGCCCGGCCAGTGTGACGCGGGCGGATGGCAAGAGCCGGATGGACATCCTGCATTATCGGGCGGAACAGGGCTTCACCCGCCCGGACCCAGTGATCACGCCGCATGGGCGGCGGCCCCCGCGGCACGCCCCGATCTCGCGCCCGCTCTGGGCCTATCTGATTGCCTCGCATGGGCAGGTCGTCTCGCGGCGGATCCTCAAAGCTCGGGCACGGCAGCGGCTGAACCCGCTCTTCGTCGGATGGCTGTTGGGATGGCCTATCGGGCACGCGCTCTGCGATTGCTCGGCAACGGAGTTCACCCTCTGGCAGCTGCGCATGCGTGGCGCACTCTTGCAGCTGCCCATGGCCTTGGGCCCGTGGATCTGGCGACCAGGCGAAGGACCGAAAAGCCCAGCGCAGATCAACCTCTTTGAAGAATTGCAGCCATGAGCATACAAGGCAGAATAGGCCGCATCGGTAGTACAAGAATGAAACGCGCACTGGGCGTTCAGGCGGCGCTTGAATGGGCGTTCCGGGTGGAACAAGCGCAGCTGGAACTACCCCCACCAAAGGATGTCATTGAGGAAGGCTATGGCTTTGGGCTGGAGTATGTCCTGATGCAGCAAGGTGCGCTGGGCTGCAAGGTGGACGGTGGGCAGTACAAGATGGGCAGCTACACCCATGCGGACGCAGAGGTGATCGCTGCCACTGTCGCGGGGATGCCTCACAGCCTCGGCGGCATCCGCATGGCAATCAGCGTGGCGGAAATGGCGCGCACCGGGATTACGCCAAACTGGATGCCCAGAGCAGTGCCGCGCTGCGTGCCCGTCGACATCAAGCGCAACCGCCATGGCGATCACGCCGTCAGCATAGTTGTCGGGACAGAAAAGGTAATGGTCAGCGGCAAATTGCGGACAATCGAAGTGCGGGCATGTCCGGTGAACTGGCGACCACATCCAGAACAGATCGCATCAGCGCGGCGCGGCTATGAGGATTGGTGGCAGGCGCTGGATTGGGTGCGGGATGGGCTGGTGGCGGGCGGCATGCTACGGGAGGTCGAGGTGACGGATACGATGCCAAAAGTAAGGCCCTGGAACATGAAAACTCGAGACAGTCGCAAATGAAAGGCTTCAAAAGCTGTTTTTTCGCTCTCCTTACCGAACTACCGGCAAATCAGAGATCAGCTTCGTATAGCGTGGGCTGCGGTGTGCAGACCGCATCGCCCAAGGGCTATCCATGCCCTCAGAGGCGAGCATCATCGTCTTTTTACCGAACCGGGCGTTGACCGCATCCAGCGCCTGCATCACGCCACATGATCATTTTATCCACCACAGGTCAGCCCGCCAAACCCAAGGACACTCGTTATGATTGAAGGATGACCGAGGGGCAGGTCACAATGAAAATATTACTTATCCAAAACAGACATTTGCATCATTCGGCCCAACCAGCTTAGCAGGAACAAGCTTCTTCTTTGGTTGGAGGGATGTGGTTTGAACCTAGGACCTCTTGGTTATGAGCCGAAACCCTCCGGTTTGTCATTGTTAAATAAAAACAATGACTTACAGGTCAAGCCTTTGAAAGCACGAAGGTATTCAACGGGTTTCGTCGGCTTTCAAGCTTTGCGCACGGGCGCGAACGCGGTCAAAATTGTAGCCACGGGTTGACCAAGCGTTGACCAGAACCTTTGGCCGACCCTGAGAAATGTACATCGTAATCGGCGTTGAACCGACTGAAAACTTGCAGCGTCGCAACCACAGCATCTTGCAAAAGCGGTCGGTCGCCGTGCGGGTCTTGACCGCCAGCAGAGCGCAAATATTACAGGTACATAGTTGCGAACCGTGGCTGTCAGTCGCGACGTGAGCGGCCCAGAGCTGCCTTTCGTCGATGGCTCAAAATGCTGCAACCGCATCCCGCTTTCCGGACATTGGCTTCAGTGTTCAATGCTTCTATAATCTGTCACAGACCAAAGAGGTAGTCAGATGGAACGCAAACCTAACCTTGTCATTTCTAGCACCTCGCAGCGCATCGTTGAGGATGGGGTGCCATTCAAAGTGGACATCTACAAACTTGAAGGCGGGGACGGTTGGTCGCTGGAGGTTGTGACCGAAGACGGGACATCCATTGTCTGGGACGACCTCTTTGAAGACGACCGAGCCGCATTCGAAGAAGCAATCAGCACCATTCGCAGTGAAGGCGCAGTCGCTTTTGCCAACGGTGGTTCAAACGTCGTCCCGTTTAATCGGTAAGCGAACGGCCCAAAACCGCCACTAACTGCGGTCGATCAGCGCTGCAGGTGCAGCTCGCTTTGCTGACATTTGTGGGGCGCGCAGCGTTTCGGTGTTTGATGTTGTTGGCTCCAGTAGCTTCGCTATAAGTAACAAAAGAGCCGAGGCCCAAATCGACATGTTTCAATACTTTGATCTGAGCGACGACCAGTTCGAAAAAATCGTGGTCGCCATCGGCCAAAGACTGTTTGGTGCAGGCCTGATGGGTTTTGCGGCGGGCATCGACGGCGGCCGAGATGCGAAATTCAAGGGTACCGCTGATCTCTACCCATCGGCAGCCGCTCCTTGGACAGGTTGCACCATCATTCAGGCCAAACACACAAATGGGATTAACGCGTCATTCAGCGACCCGGCAGTGTGCAACATCGATAACCTCACCGGAATTATCTGTGACGAAATTCCGAAGATCAAAGCCCTCTATCAAAGCGGAGAAGCCCAAAACTATCTGCTGGTTTCCAATCGAAAGCTGTCGGGCGTCGCCGAGCCAAAACTCGTCAAACTGATTTCAGATATGACCGGACTGTCGATAGAAAACATAGCACTTGCAGGGACGCAGCAACTCGATGATTGGCTAGAGCTCTTTCCAGACGCCCATGCTTCGTTGTCGATCAACCCACTGCAATCGCCGCTCATCGTTCGCCCCGATGACCTCGCCGACACGATCGAGGGTTTTCGCGAAGCGGTCCAGATTGTGACCTCGGATGAAGATCGCAGCACCCCCACCCCACGCACCACTCTGGTTGAGAAAAATCGCCTCAACAACATGACACCGGACTTCGAGACCCTTTTGCGTAAGAGGTACTTGGAGCTTACAGCTGACATCCGCAGGTTCTTGGCCGACCCAATCAACGAAAGCTTCAAAGCCTCGTACCAAGAGGCTGTTGAAGAGTTCAATCTGAAGATCATAGCCAAACGAACCGACTATGATACGTTCGACGATGTCTTCAACTATCTGCTCGACCTTCTGATTGCCAGATCCGGCATTCTGAGGTCGAACAAGAGACTGACCCGCGCTATGCTGTATTATATGTATTGGAACTGTGACATCGGGAGGGACAAAGATGATCAGACCGTCTAAGCACGCCCATCCCGATCTCACAGTCATGAGCGTGGCAACGGTGATCTTGGACCGACTCAAAACCAAGCGCACCGAGACTTATGCTGATCTGGTCATCCTCGTTGAAAAACGCACGAAGAACGCAAAGACGCTGTTTCTGCCGGCCTTAAACCTCCTCTTCATGCTTGGGCTGATCCGATATCTGCCGAAGGCTGACCGCTTTGAGTATCTGGTGCAATCATGAGGCTGCGTAGGCTCTAAAGCAACCTTGACCATTATTTCACTCCAATCCTGTTTAACGACGGATTGAATGTAGTCTTGGCCGAAATACGGCTCCCTGAAAACAAGTCCAAAAGCTCTCACAACTTGGGCAAATCGACGCTCGCCCGCGTCATCGATTTCTGCCTTTTGGGCCAGGTTTCCAAGGAGCATTTTTTCAAGAAACATAAAGACCTATTTGCCGAATTTGTCTTTTTCTTGGAGCTTGAGCTTCTTGATGGTTCTTTTCTAACCATACGGCGAGCCGTTGAGAATGCAACTAAAGTGAGCTTTTCTCTGGCTCCTGCCACTCAACCAGACCTCACCAGTTTGGCGGACGACGACTGGTCCCATTTTGAACTGCCATTTGCCAAAGCCAAGTCCCTTTTGGACGGATACTTGGATTTGCGAGACATTGATCCTTGGAAGTTCCGAAATGCTATTGGGTATTTCCTGCGCACACAGGCAGATTATGACGATGTTTTCAAACTCCAACGCCACGCCGGTGTCGACAAAGACTGGAAACCGATCCTTGCGCGGATCCTCGGCCTCGATGCTTCGATCTTCACTAACCGGTACGAGCTAAAGGCAGAAATTGATGTGAAAGCCGCGTTGCTCGCAAGTGCCGAAAAGGATGCCAAGGGCAGTGAAACAGAGCCAGCAAAAGTTGACGCGCTGATCCAGTTGCGGGAAGCGGACGTCACCCGGATGCAGAACGAGCTGGATGAATTTGATTTTGAGGGTTTCGATGCCAGAAAAACGACAGCCATCGTTGATCAAATCGACTCTCAAATCGCGTTTCTAAACCAAGAACGATACAGCTTGTCTCATTCCATAGCGGAGCTGGAACGAGGTTTGGTTGCCGACAAGATCACTTTCGATCCAGAAAAGGCGAAAACGCTTTTCGAAGAGGCAGGCGTCAACTTTCCAGATCAAGTAAAAACAGATTTTGAGCAGCTGATCGCGTTTAACAAAGCCATCACAGAAGAACGGGTCGACTACATTCGCGAAGAACTCGCCTCAACAAAGGCTGAGATCGGTCGTATCGCTGCGGAACTAAAGATTTTGAACGCGAGACGGCGCAAGAATTTGGAATACCTGCGCAGTGAGGACGTTTTTGATAAATATCGCACGCTGTCAGCCGAAGTTGCCAAGGCCGCGGCGGAAATCGGACTGCTAAAGCGTCAACACAACACATTGTCTGATATTCAGGATAAACAACGCGAACTGCGCGAAGCAAAAGCAGATTACACGAAGACGCAAAGCCTTGCAGAAGGGGCTCTCAAGGAGGCAAGACAAGATCACACCAGTCTCTTGTATAGAATTCGGGAATATTTCAGCGGCCAGTTGAAGGACGTTTTAGGGCGCGATGCCATTTTATCCGTCAGCCTGAACGGCGAAGGCAATCTGGAGTTTCGAACCGATTTTGTCGATGGGAACGAGTTGACCACAAGCGAAGCAGACGGAACGTCGTTCAAGAAACTGCTTTGCGTGGCCTTTGACCTAGCAATTGTTCGCGCGCACCTCGAGGGGGCATTTCCGCGATTTGTTTTTCATGATGGAATTTTTGAGTTATTGGATCCTCGGCCCAAAATGAACCTTCTTGAGTCTGTGAGATCGTACGCTGATCTGGGGATCCAATCGATCATTACCGTCATGGATTTTGATTTGCCAAGTAGTGGTGATGGTGGCCTTGATGAGGAAGACATCATCCTACGTCTGCATGACGATGGTGCACAGGGTCGACTGTTTCATTTTGATGGATGGTAGAATTTGTTTGAATGGCCGTTTTTGCTGTTTTCATCAATGCACATCGCACCGGCAGCGAATGACCGGTTCCCGCCCTCCATGTCGATGGCCCGACACATTCTGCTCGCGCGACGTCTGTCCCAAAGCTGCTGGACCGGTCAGTCGCTGCGTCACGGCCTGCGGGCGGTGGAATGCACGTAGAGTTTGGCTCGCGACATGTCTTCGGGGTGCTTTAGCCAAGGCTTACTTGGAAATGCGAATTCTGTAGAACGTCAACCACCTTGTCCGCGCGCGACAACCATCTTGGCCGGTTTTCAGGCCGCTGAGGTTGGCGTGTCGTTCAATGTTTCTGGTTAGGTTTCTCCTTCGTTTTGTTTGTCTATAATGG
>Ga0163216_101584_pt1 | contig 12413 bp, 11 predicted proteins | sample SynspAceP_FD_167610 | JGI IMG/M metagenome (GOLD analysis project Ga0163216, IMG submission 167610) | Saline lake microbial communities from Ace Lake in Antarctica - Synechococcus sp. Ace-P (Illumina Assembly) | ecosystem: Environmental > Aquatic > Non-marine Saline and Alkaline > Saline ...
CTCAGCACAACGTTGTTACCGCAGTCGCACCTCCGCCGAAGGCCGAAGTCGGTGGCTAGTCGTTCTTCGTAAGAAACTTTCATTCTCGATCCAAAACCGGTTTTATCCCGGCACACCCTGACCCCTTAATTCTCGTCTGACCCCTTAATTCTCGTCCAAATTCCCCGGGACAGTTCCTTCAGGGTGGCACGCTCCCGTTCGATATTGGGGGCTCGCTGTCTTTTGGGAACGCCTTTTGGCGTTAATCAGGTACGCCAGCCTCCCCCGGCTGGCTTTGTGTTTCGCCGTGTCGGCCTGAAAAGGCTGACGTACGAAACGGGGCTGAGACGTCGTCGTCCTCGTCGCCCTCTTCCTCATTGTCGTCGCCCCAGTCGTCGTCCTCTTCGTCCTCGTCGTCCCATTCCTCATCGGCTTCGTCGTCGTCGACTTCCTCCCAGCTGTCGTCGTCATCCTCCTCATCATCGTCAGCCTCGTCGGCTTCGATTTCATCATCGTCATTGTCATCATCATCATCATCGTCGTCGTCGTCGTCCCAATCATCGTCGTCGACATCATCGACGTCGTCATCATCGTCGTCGTCGTCGACATCATCGACGTCGTCATCATCGACTTCGAGGCCTTTTTCAAACAGATCGTCTTCCTCGTCCTCAATCACCGCGCGTGGGTCACCGCCCACGGGCGTGGCGAGTTTCAACCCAAGGGTTTGCGCGGCGTCAAGCGATTCGCCGTGGGGATCGGCAACACCGGTTGCGAAATGAGACAACACCGAATCGGTGGCGAGAGCGTCGGTCACAGCGAGACTCACGTCGGACTCCTTGGGGACTTGGGCATCGGCGTTAGCGGCCGATGTCGTTGGGGGGGGAATATCAGAATCGTCACGAACCGTGCCGATTTCTGGGGAACCAGAAAGATCGTCACAGAAACTCCGTGAGTCAATCGCTGGTAGGGCGTTTATGGAAGCCAATCCGCAGATTTTTAGAAAACGTTTGGTGGTTCCGTAAAGGTAGGGTCGTCCAAGATCTTCGCTTCGGCCACTGATTCGGACTAAATCCAACTGCATGAGTTGACGTAGAATTTCGCCGCAGGCAACCCCACGAACACTTTCGACGTCCGCTCGCGTGACGTCTTGGCGGTAAGCCACGACGGCGAGCGTTTCCATTATCGGCCAACTCAATCGGATCGCTGGAGCCAAAACCCCGAGTCTTCTCAACCAAGGTGCGACGACGGACCGCGTCATCATGCGGCTGCCGCCGGCGATTTGCTCGATTCGGAAACCGCGACCTTGGGAATCGTAAAGCTCGTTGAGTTGGGTCACAAGTGTGCGTGCTTGGGTGGCGTCTTCTAAACCCGCCAAAGACGCGATTTTGCGGTAATTCAGCGGTGATTTGGCGATCAACAATAACGCCTCGACCCGGCTGCGGGCGATCGCCGGGTCCAGCGATTCACGCTCGTCGGGGCTCCCCGCGACTTCTTCTCGCGTTGCATCAACTGTCGATTCGCCTGTCGATCCGTCAGAGCGAAGCGTCATGAGCACGCCCGGACCACCGCTGAAGTTGCCGGATCTTTTTCCCCCGATTCTCGCCGCAGATTGTCGCGGAAAACCGGCTCCCGGTGCGCTCGCTCGTCGCCAAGGTACCGAATAGGAATTCATGAGATACGGATTATCGAAATGTAAAAAACGGCGTGAGACGGCATCATGGACAAGTAGTCGGTCGATCACCAGACTGGTTAGAATATTGTTTTCTCGATTCGTCCGCCTCGCTATCAGTCGGCCAACTTTTTTTGTCTCAAACAGCCACCTCGCCGAAATCCTCCCGATCACGCCGGTTCAGCGCATCTCAAATATGGATCTCCCTGATCGCGTCGTTGGTTCTCGGATTGCTGCTGGTGTTGGTGATTTGGTCGATGGGTCGCGTTCAAGGAGAGGAATTTTCGCCGACTCATTTTCGCACGCGGACGTTCTCGTTTTATGAGATTCCGATCATTCATTGGCAAATCACGCCGATCCATCGTTCGTCGAACACGCCGTCCTCGGCGACTCTCGTCGCGCAAAAAAAGTGGATCACGCCGGCAGCGGGCGATCCGACCGTTTGGCATCTCGTCTCACTGCGACGGGGTTTGGAGGCGTCCGAGGACGCCGATGCCGCTTTGCTCGTCAATCAATTGCGGATGCGGGGTTCCAGCGGTTCGGCGTGGCGACGATGGAGCCAGGATCACCCGGAATTGGCCAGTGTGCTGTGGCCCGAGGTCGCCAAACTCGCCCAACGAGAACTCTATATTTTGATGCCGCGTTTGTTCGAGTTAACGCGTCCGATCGAAGGCGTCGAGCCGCTGCGGACGACCATGGCGAGCTACCTCAGCGAGGAATACGCGTCGCTCGTGCGCGACATGCGAGCGGCCGGGCGGGACGATTTGGCGAAAACACTGATGGCCGAAGCGGAAGCCGACAATCCGGATTTGTCGGACAACCAAAATAAGGAAGACGCGACGCCCTCCCTCGATTCCGCTCTGTCCGACTCCAACGCCGATTCTGAGCCCGAATGATTTATCTCGACAACAACGCGACGACAGCGATGGACCCGCGGGTGGCGGCGATTTTGAGCGAAGCGTTTTCCCAGGGGCCGGCCAATGCGTCGAGCCAGCATCAGATCGGCCGCCGCGCTCGGGCCACGCTGGATTCCGCCCTGGACCGGATCGGACGCAGCCTCGGCAGCGATCTGACCCGTGTCGATGCGGCCCGATTGGTCGTGACCAGCGGCGGGACCGAGGCGAACAACCTCGCGATCACGGGACTTTTGCCAGACGATGGCGAATCGGGCAACACGAAACGAAACGCCGAGCGATCCACCCTCCTCGTCAGTTCGATCGAGCACCCCAGCGTATTAGCGGCCGCAGAATCGCTGCAGCGAACAGGACACTTGGTATTGCAGATCCATGTCGACGCCCACGGTGTCGTTCGCCTCGACCATCTCGAACACTTGATCGCCGAGTCCGCCCGGCTCGGCAAACCGGCGGCACTCGCCTCGATCATGTCCGCCAACAACGAAACCGGCGTGATTCAACCGGTCGCCGAAGCGGCGAAGATTTGCCGGCGTGCCGACGTGCTGTTGCACGTCGATGCGACCCAATCGCTCGGCAAGATCCCGATCGATTTGAGCCGCTGGGGCGCCGACGCGGTCACCTTCACGCCGCACAAGTACCACGGCCCGGCGGGTGTCGGGTTCCTGTGGTTGGCACCCGAAACTTCCGTGCGGGCGTCCATGCACGGCGGGGAACAGCAACTCGGCACCCGTCCGGGCACCGAACCGATCGCCCTGGTTATCGCCGCCGCAGCGGCGACCGAGTTCGCCGTGCAGGAGCAAGCCGCCGCGACGGTAAAAATGACGCGATTGCGCGACCACCTGGAAACCGAACTGAAAAAACGCCACCCCAGTCTCGTCATCCACGGGGCCTCGGTCGACCGGATCGCCTCGACGACCTGCCTCTCCTTGCCCGGCGCGAACCGGCAGACCGTGCTGATGGCGCTCGATTTGGCCGGCGTCGCGTGCAGCAGCGGTTCGGCGTGCAGCAGCGGCAGCAGCCCGCCGAGCCACGTGCTGATTTCCATGGGTGCGGCGAAACCCCTCGTCGATGCGGCCCTGCGTTTCGGGGTGTCAAAGTTTTCCACCGACGAGGAAATTGTGGGAGCGGTGGAGTTGATCTCCCGAAAACTGCGGGCGTGCAGCCGTTTTGCACATGTGGAAAACTAAGTGGAGAACTAGGTGGAAAAGTTGGCTTTGAGGGCCTGGTTCACGTAGAATGAGGGTCGTCGTCACGCCACCACAGCATCGGCGTTGTCCCTCGCTTTGTCATCTTTATGATCCTCCCGTGGTCGCACCACCCCCTCCTACTGTTTCTTCGTTCGCGCTCGAGCGTCCGACGCTGCGCCGTCGTCGACGCGATCCACCGGTCGTTCGCCCGGTCACGCCGTTATTTTATTACGGACGCGAGAACCGGTTGGCGGGTTACGTTTGCGATCAACCAGTTTCGCCCTTATTAGAAATCGCCCGCCCGTTGCTGCTGGTCGGCCCTTCCGGAGTGGGCAAGACCGCACTCGCGTTGCACTTGGCTCAACGGATCGGGATCGACTCGATCTGGGATTCTCTGACTCAAACGGACTTTGACACCCATGACCGGGGCGGGTCATCGGGCCAGGAGATCACTAGCAAAATCCTATCCTCGCGAGTGCTCTATCAACCGGCGGTTGATTTCGCCCGCGAGTTTGCCTCGTCGATCGACTCGAAAGACATGCCTCGGATGCGGAGCAAACTCGACGAGACCTGCGTTTGGGTGATCGATGATTTGCACTTGATTGCGGATAAAGCGCCGGCTCAAGAGGAACTCGCCGCACGGTTGGAGGCCCGCGACGCGGCTGGCCGGATCACGATTGTGACCTGCCGCCGGTTGCCCTCGGAGATCCGCGGTTTGCGAGCCCCCTTGGTCAGCCGCACGTTGCCGGGATTGACCGTGGAACTGCGTCCACCGCAGGGCGAAACACGAAAAGCGATCTTGCGTGAATTGCTGCTCGTCCATCTCCCCGACGCGGACCCGGACACGTGGGCACTGCTCGACGGAGGCCTGCAATCCTGCGTGACGGTGCGTGAACTCGAAGCCGGGGTGAAACAGGTCGCACTGTGGTGCCGGATGAACGAGTCGCCGATTTGTGCCGAGGCGATGCGATCGGTCGCGCCGCATGACCGGGAAACTGAAACGGTCTCCATTAAATCCATCACGTCGGCGGTCGCTCGCCAATTGGGCGTGAAATCGTCGGACATGCGCAGCGGTTCACGGCGGCAGAACATCGTCCGAGCCCGCTCGTTGGCGATGTGGTTGGCACGCCAATTGACCGATTCGAGTTTGACTCATATTGGCGAGGCGTTCGGCGGGCGTGACCATTCGACGGTCCTGCACGCGATCCGAAAGATGGACTCTTCTTTTGATGACGATGCGGATCTGCGTCGGGCTGCGGATCAAATTCGCGAGCGATTCACGACGTAAGAACTTCTTCACCCTCGCGAACGCAACTGGGGAGGCGCGGACGGCGATTTTTTTTCATTCGTTGAGTCGATTCCTGGAAATCAGCCTTCCCCACAACGCAGCGTCAACAACGACAATTCCGGGCGGCAATGGATCCGCAGCAAATGCACGCCACCGAGCCCTCGCGAAACGTGCATCGTCGTCGGCGGTCGATAAAAATCACCCGACGCCCAACGGCTCCCATACCAACTCGGGCTCAATATCGGACCGGCCAGCGGTAACCGGCCTTGCCCTCCATGCGTGTGCCCGGCCAACAATAAATCCACATCATGCCGACGCGACCATGGGAATTGGTCCGGACTGTGGCTCAAACAAAACCGCAACGGCGGCGTGTCAAACTCACCCGCCGCCCGCTCGATCTCCGAATCGCTCGGACGACCGAACCACGGCCACTCGTTGCCCATCATCATGACCTCGGTTTGACGCATCCGAATCGTTTGGCAACGTCCGCCCATGTCGTGCCATCCCGCCGACTGCATCGCGTCTCGAACCTCTTGCGGATCCGAAACCCGCGTGTCGTGATTGCCCAAGATGAAAAAACCGCCATCGAGCGCTGCCGCCGACGAAAACAAACCAGGCAACCACTCCACACACTCGTTGACATCAACGATATCACCCGTCAACACAAACATCTCTGGGTGCCACGACATTGCATGACCGATCACCTCGGCCATGGATTCGGGTTCCAAATCACCCGTCAGGTGAATATCGGATAAATGGGCGATGCGGTACCCGTCCAACTCCGGCGGCAATCGATTCAATCGAACCTCGATCCGCTCGACCGCGAGATCGAAAATCTGATTGCCTGGTATCCTCGCCGCCACTCGGCATTTGTCGCTACGCGCGAACCGAAGCTTGGCTTCACGATCCGCCCGATGGATCTGCGTGAAACGCTTCACGTCCGCACGCTGCAACCCGAAAATCGGACGCCATCGGATCCAATCCAACAACAACACTCCGCCCACGAGCAAATGAAACCCGGCATACCAACGCAGTCCCCACGGCAACACGTCGATACCACCGCCCGAGATCGCGTATCGCTCGATCGGCGCGTACCAAAGCGAAACGATCAACAAAGGGGTCACGAACGTTTCCACAAACGCGATTTTTTCAACACGTTTAATCGTCCGCCGTCGCCACCCCAACGAATTCAACCTGTTATAAAACGCCAAACGCAAACCGAAATGGGCGAACAACGCCAGCGCGACGAGAATCCATGGTGCCACCCTAGCGACCTTCGCCAGCGAGCGATTTCGGTTTCATCTCGGCAACCCACTGCGTCACGTCGGACGAAAGCGGCACCGACCAGTCGGCAACCCCGCACTTCACCACTACCAAAGCCGCCGTCGGCAACCCGACCGCATGCCCCGCCACGATCGATGCGGCGTGGCTTATCCCCGGATTGTGCGCCAGAACGAGCATCGTCCGAGGTGTCGCAGTCGCCCCCTCGGGGATGCCCGCCGACTCGCGAGCGATCACCTCGAAAACCGTCTCCGCCGACGAGAGATACAGGTCCGGCGCGATCACGATTCCAGGCACCTCCCACCCAGTATGCTTCCAAAACGAAAACAGCAACGCCGCAGTCTGCTGAGTCCGTTTCGCCGACGAACACAAAACCAAATCAGGCAGGAACCCCGAATCCGCGATCCAACCCGCCATCGCCGGCGCGTCGCGAATCCCGCGATCATTCAACGGTCGGTCATGATCCGACGTGCTCTCGGTCGACCAATCGCTCTTCGCATGACGCATCAAAATCAAACGCAGGGAATCACCGCCGGGCGATGAGGTGGGTGTGGATTCGGGTAACGACACTCGCGGGCTTTTTGTTCGGGTGATTTGGAATGGGCATGCTCTCGATTTCGAACAGTCTAGCGGCAAACATTCGCCGACGGGGTGGCTCCGACTGCTCAGCAGCCACCGCGATTTTTTTTCTGTGGGCAGTAAATGGCGAGCGATTGTCGGATTCTGGGAATATAGGGGGAACAGAGGGGGAACAGAGGGACAGATCTCTTTTTTGGGTGGTGTGACCCTGCCTCTCTTGAGCTGGCTGGAGTGCGTCGGCTGTTCGTCGCTTCAGGAGACAGCTCGGCTGCCCCGGAAGCTCGCAGAGGGCGAGAATTTCGCGTTCAGGGCAGGACGAACTCGATGATCTTTCTCGGCGCGTTCCTATCTGGGTCTCGATACAAAGGGAGCGGACGGGTGAGTCGTCCGCCGTCAGCCGCTCGCGGGCGCGGCGGTGATAGAGGGGATCGCCGCTGCGTTCAATGATATCGCATCGAATCGACACACTTTTTTCGGGGCGCAGCGTCCGCTCCGATGCCAACAAGCACCGTGGTTCGAGAGTTTTGATCGTCCGGCGGCGACGGTGGAAGATGTCTGTTTTTCCAGGAAACCTGGATTATCCGGATCGACTCACCTCTTTTCGGCGGTCGTCGAGTTGCCTACGCAGGAGTCTGAAAGGGTTTTCGGTACCGGAAACAGGTGAACTCCAGCCGGTCTCAAAATAGGTACAGTCACTCCACCCGAAAAAGTGCTCTGTTCCTTTGCTTCTCTATCTGTCAAGCGCTGTTGCCTTCGCCGACCGTACTGCCGGTCGCGTTCCTAGTTTGCTCGGATGCTGGCTCGTCGCACTCGCCGCCTTCGCCGTACTTGTCGGATGCTGGCGACGATTCGATCCCGCCCTCGACACGCCATCCGATTGAGTGTCTCGAATCGATCAACGCAGTCCGACGAGTCCACCCCGGGAAACCGTCTACGCTAACGGCGTTTCAGCGACTAGCTGGCGATCGAGCAAAGCGAACACCGTCGGACAGACTGTTTGAGCACGGGCCGTCCAAATCTGCCGAGCCTTTCCCAATCGAATGAATCGTCATCGATTTAAAGAGACCGCTTCGGCATAAGTCAGTTCCCCCGACCAACCGTCGTAGTATTGGAAAACTACCTGCGGATGTGGGTAGGCGACCAGCCGTTTGCCACCTAATTTTTCCGGCATGTTGAAGACGTTGTTGACCTGAACGACACAAAAGTGCGGGTAAAGCCGATCGAGTCGTGGCACGTCCGCGAGCACGTAGCTGCTCCATCGGATATCACACTGTCGCGGTCCGAATTGGAACAAACCGGTCGCCGGACGATCGCTCTCGTCTAATGAAGGAACGTGATTGACGCTGTTGTGCGGACCGCAACAAAACTCCCACACGTTGTCGGTGACCTTGATCGCGAAACTGTTGTGCAAATCGCCTGTCATCACGAATACCTTCTTGTCCATCGCGTCCCACGCGTCGATTAGGATCTCGCGTTCATCAATGAACCCCGTCCACGCTTCTTCTTTGTTGTTCGCATCGGCTTCGACACCGCCCGCGCCGCTGTGCGGGATCATCATCGGTACCGTGGAAATGATGAACGTGAACTTCGCGTCACTTTCACGCATGCTGTCGAGCAACCACTTCCGTTGGGTTTCGCCGATCATCGATACGCCCTTTTTGTCGCGCTGAGAAACGTCGTGCATGTCACGATCGCCCCGCGTATCGAGCAAATAGAAATCGCAATTAGCGACTCGAAACTTGCCGTAACTTCGCTGTCCGATCGAGTAGCTGATCGAGTCGCTTGTTTTGGCGGGCATGTGCAGTCGCAACGTGTGTTCGTCGACGACCTCGATAATGTCGTAGACGTACGAGTTTACGTTGCCATCATCGTTGTCGAATCGCATGTCGTTGATGCCGGCTTCGGCGGTCCCCCAATGGACGTGAAGATTCAGCATTTGGTCAAGCGGCAATTCTTTAAAATTGGTATCGAGATCGATCAACAAAGCACTGCCGGCGATCAATCGAGCTTTGCCAAAATGCAAACGATGCTTCGATTCCATCGGGTTGGCCCAACCGAGGTAGTCGTTCCAACCGTAGGTTCCGATATCACGAAACACGGTCCGGCGATGTCGCTTGCCCGCTTCGCCTGCACCCCAGATATCGTTAACGAGTTCATGGTCGTCAAACGTAAAGTAGCTCGGTACGTTGCGATGCCAGTCCGAAAGCTCGTCATTGCGAGAAAGATACAGTTTGTAGTTTTCCCAAACGCCCGCCAACGTTGGCATGACTCGAAGCGGTGGGGGCAACTCATCGACCCCCTGCGTTAACCGCCAAGCTTCCGGCGGGTAGTCGCGCAGTTCTTCGTAAAGCCAATCCCCGTTCATGATATGAAAGTCGACCTTGTCAGCCCAATCTGAATTCAAGTGTTGGTAAGTCGGTGAGACATGCCCGATGCCGTGCATCGGGTTCTGGTTGGCACATGACCCGATTTGAAATCGGAAATTGAACAGCCCGTTGGGATTGTGCTCGGATACCGAAGACTCCTGGGACGGCAAGGTCTTGAAGGTGCCGAATTTCCCTTGCGGGTAGCCATCGACAAAAACGCGGTAGTGGTAACGTGTTCCTGGTTGCAAACCGATCAACATCGCGACCCCAGTGTTGTCATGTTCCAAACGTGTTCTCGCCGGATCGCTTTGTGATTGCGACGCATCGCCACCGTGGGCCGGCGGCGGCTGGGTTCCATAACGCACAACGAATTCGCCCGGATCGGATGTCCGCGCCCAAACGGCAACGGATTCCGAACCGGCCCGACCGAGCATCGGGCCGTGAGTCAAACGAATCGGATCCCGCTGGGCCATGGCAGGTCCAGCGGCCAGCGTCGTCAGGAGAACTAAACAGACAAAGCCGCGAGACACGTGATTGTTCATGGGGATGGTGCGATCAATGAGGGCAGCGGGAATCGGAGGGATCAATCGTATCTTCGAACGAAGGATCCTAACCAAAACCCGCCGAACAATCGATCCCTTTCCTGGGTCAGATCTTGCTAACGAACACAGGATGAATCACTGTCTTTTCACGTATGACGCCGTGCCAGCTTGTCTGGAATGGACAGTAGTTTTGAAATTATCAGCTTGGATTCCTGCCAGACAAGCTGGCCAGGCGGGTCGGTCGAGCGCTCGGCGTCATGCGAAGCCAAAGCGAAACAAAAACTAGCGCAGTGGCCGACGCGTCGACTTTTAGTCGAGTCGTCGTGCAATTGACAAAACCCAGGACTCCTCCCCGAGAAGGACTGCCCTTCATGACACTTCAGCGAACCGCCTTGATCTCGCTCTCGGTGAGCGGTTTGTTGACATGAGCGATCCAGTTGGTAAGTCTCGAAAGGGGCCACCGCGAGAGAAGTTTGGCATCCGCTTCAGGGTACTGAAGATCTTCACCAAGAATCCGCTCAAACGCATCGTCGTCTTCCTGCTTTTCGAAAATCTCACCTCGGGTATTCGCTTGATTAAGCACGGGGTAGATGCCTGCGCCGCGTTTGCTATCGAGTGCCGGCTTCTCGTGTGTACCCATTCCATTCGCGCGTTCCAAACTCAAATCCCGAACTGTTTTTTTACCAAGAACTTGCTTGCGGAGCTATTGAATGCTGATTTCGGACGTTGAGAATGCAAGAGATTCTGGGTGCAAAAACACGAAAAAAATCGCCGAAAACGGGAAATTAGATGCGATCACCCTACGCAATGCCCATTAATACTCACTCCACCCCACACACCCCCCGATGAAGTGATTAGAGCCCTCTGTGTGGCGGGTTCCCCCTTCTCGAAACCACTCAACCGCTTCACTTAGTTCAATCCGAGAAAGCACCGCCATGCGTCGATTACACAACCTAGTTAAATCTTCAAGAAAATCAGACCCCAAATAACGGCGTTCCGATCGACGAAAACGACTTCGATTCGAAGTACTCGAGGATCGCCGTTTGCTGGCGAGTGGGCAAGAAACAATTGCCCTTGTTGTTACCCATGGCCAAAACCTGGATTTTTTCCCTGGATTGGATACGGGAGATGCGCTTGTTGCCGAAGCCGAAAAAAGCTGGCAAGGAGGAATTGCTAACGCAATGAAACGCGAAATCACACGATGGTGGAACGATTCTAAAAACGCACCAGTAATTCAAGGCGACGACCTGAATGTCGAGGTAGTTATCTCACAGTTGGAAACGGGAGGCCATATACAAGATCATGAACTGAATAATGTTGCGTTAAAGTTAAAGCGAATTCAACAGCGTGCGGAAAACGAAGGCGAGCCCTCTGTCGACGTGATCTTCGTTGGTCATAGTCGTGGCGGCATCTTCACTGACCGCTTAGCTGAAGAAATCAGGCTCGACCATCCAGATTTAGCCAATCGATTGGACCGGTGTTCATGGGTTTCTTTTGGACCCAATAGCCGTGAAGTTGTTTGGGGATGAATATCCTGACAATCGAGACTCCCTATTCGACCACCTAAAGGTCGACGACGACGGCTACCCATTTGATAGAGACATTCCCGTCGCAATTGGACGAGCAATTTCAGACAAATACTGTGGAAGCGACGAGTTTCTCGGCGTCTCATGCGGCGACGGAGTCGATTACGCTGCAAGATTCTTCGAAGGTATATCAGGTGGCAACAAGATTGTTCCCGAGCAAGCTTCGATTACTTCGGACGGAATGAATATCGGAGAAGCGGAAAACGAAGGGGTTCGTGAGGACGTGATCTCATACGTAGAGGATAATCCAAATCGCAAAGTCACGAGCTCGCGGGACCTGCGAGAAGATGGGTATGACAGCTTGGCTAACCATACCGCAATACACTTTTGGTATGCACAAGACTATCGATTGCGTGACGACGTTGCTCGCTTCATGGATGAATCTCATGCTCGAATCACGGCGATAACGCTTTTCAACAAGACCGACGAGACGATAGAATCTTACGTTGACAAAGATGGTGGGAATCCACTGAGTAACTTCCCACCAATCTTGAGTCGTACTCTAGAACCAGATCATTTCATCGTTCGTGCGTTCAAAACCCACGAGACTCCACGAATTGCTTATGGAATTGATGGTGAAGATGCATTCGATATCCAGTCGATCGATGGGGTTCTGACTCGGGATCGCACTCCCGAGCGGAACGATTCAAAAATCCGGGAATTTGTGGAAGATGGTTCGGATATTGATCTGCTGGCCGACTAAGCACATCGTCACAATTATTTCGGCGTAACCACGTAGCAGCGTCTCTCTGAGACGCTGGGAATTGCGAGTCTCAGAGAGACTCGCCTACGTGAGGTTCTGCCGAACCTTTTCCGCCGATGTGCTTCCGAGTAAACAGGCGCTGCGAGTGTCATGGTTCATCCGACCGAAGCGTGCGCCGACCCCAGGATCGAAGTTTTTCAAGGATCGCGGTAGGGACGGCTGTTGCCAGCCGCCCCCCGCACAGATCCGTACTCGAGCGTTTAACTCATACGGCTCCTCCATTGGGTCAAGCGATCCAGCGTCAGTGACGCCGTTACCT
>Ga0163216_101585_pt1 | contig 12412 bp, 7 predicted proteins | sample SynspAceP_FD_167610 | JGI IMG/M metagenome (GOLD analysis project Ga0163216, IMG submission 167610) | Saline lake microbial communities from Ace Lake in Antarctica - Synechococcus sp. Ace-P (Illumina Assembly) | ecosystem: Environmental > Aquatic > Non-marine Saline and Alkaline > Saline ...
CAAAAGCAGAGCAAGGCTTTCAAATTGCCGCTGATTACTGGGGAAAGATGTTTAGTAATGATGTCACCATTAACTTGTCAGTGCGCTTCGCTGCTTTAGGTCCCGGTATTATTGGTTCAACTGGTAGTTCTCGTCAGAATCTTTTAGTCCAACAATGGGTTGAAGGTATTAATGCCACTAAGAGCGGTTCTACGATTGACCAGACTGCCGTATTGCCTACTACAACAAAAGCCATCTTTGGTGTTGATTCAATTATTAACGGTTTAACTGCTGGTGTTGATGCTAATGGTAATAACGACAATAGCACTGCATCTTTAGATGGTAAGGTTGCATCTGCATTACTTTATGCCAATACCGCAGTGGTAAAAGCTGTTGGCGGCACAGCCACTTACGCTTCAAACAATCCAAACCAGTTTGATGGTTCAATGACATTTAGCAGTACTTTTGCTTTTGACTTTGATCCGCTTAACGGTATCAAAGATAAGACCTTTGACTTTATCGGTGTGGCTATCCATGAAATGGGCCATGCGCTGGGTTTTGTATCGGGTGTAGATTTCCTTGACGTATACGGTGGTCCTAATGGCCCAGGATACGGTGCTCTTGGTTATGACTTGAATGATACTTCAATTTTCAGTGCACTAGATATGTTTCGTTACAGCGCGCCTGGCGTAGTTAATTACCGCCCAGGCTCTAATACTTATTTCTCTTTGGACGGTGGTGTTACTGCTCTGTATAGTAATACGACGTCGACTGGTCGCTATAATGGTGATCGTCAACAGGCATCACATTGGAAAGATTTAGGTGGTTGCTCTGGTCAATTGGGTATTATGGATCCAAACTTCTGCTATGGCCAAATGGGTGAAGTTACTGGTTTAGACCTTGCATCTTTTGATGCAATGGGTTGGAATCTTAATGAAGATGCCTTGACCTATGGTAGTAAAACAACCTTCCAAATCTACGCTGAAGCAGTGCCAGAGCCTACAACTTGGGCCCTAATGTTAGGCGCCTTAGGTGGTTTAGTGGGTTTGAGCCGTCGTAGAAATGTAAAAGCTAAGTAATTTATTGTGCTGTCATAGCAACAATAGGTAAGTATGAGAAAAGCCCGCTAGTTAGCGGGCTTTTTGTTGAGTGATATATTTGTTCATGGGTTTTTTGTCGGCAATAAAAAAGTCAGCAAAGTGAGCTGACTTTTTTTATAACAGGCCAAGCACATACTTAACTGCCTGATTTTAGGTCTTATCTACTGACTAACTAGTGCGCCTAGCTACTTTGGCTGAGACCTTCAAATGGGCGTGCCGTGAAAGCGCAAAACTGAAGATCAATTTAGACCACAGAGTCGTGCCGGCAATAGCGCTCCAAGTAGCATAACTAGCAGAGCCCGTTACCACTAGATAAATCACCAAAACAACCATTGCACCTGCTAATAAATTAATCAGCAATTCAAAGGTTGCAAATTTTTCTGGGTATAGGGGTGATTGACCGTGTTTTAGCGCAACTTCTGAAAAATCTCGTTTTATCGCTATGCGCCAGGCTCTTCGCAACCAGAAAAAAGCCATAGGAAACAGTGCCAAAAATAAGATCCACGTTAATGCAACACTGACGTCAAAAACCATAAAATTCCCCTAATATTTTCTACGCTATGCACTTCATAAGCGTTGATGAAAAAGGCCCCTCCAAGAATACTGAGGGGCTTTACTCTCTTTTTGTTACTTGGATATTAAGCGCAACAACTGTGCACTTAACCCAAAGCTACTGATACTTAGTGGGCACCATCTACCGATTTAGCGCCACGTGGTATCCGTACTGCTTCTACCATAGCTTGAATATGTTCTGGTGGCTCTTTAGTAAATTTGTCTACCACAAAGGCAACCGTAAAATTCACCATCGCACCTACGGCTCCAAAGGCTTCTGGCGTGATGCCGAAGAAGCTGTTAGCGCCGCCAATCATATCCAAGTAATCCGTGCCTTTAACAAAGAATAGTCCTTTATGGGCAAACACGTAGAACAAAGTAATAAATAGACCAGCCAACATACCAGCAATAGCGCCCTCTTTGTTCATTTTCTTACTGAAAATACCCATCATAATAGCAGGGAACAGCGAACTAGCTGCAATACCAAAGGCCAAGGCTACTGTGCCTGCGGCAAATCCAGGTGGATTAAGCCCTAACCATCCTGCCAGCATTATCGCCACAGCCATGGATATTTTACCCGCCAAAAGTTCATTTTTGTCGCTGATCGTTGGTACAAAAATGTTCTTGATTAAATCATGTGATACCGCTGAAGAAATTGCCATCAACAAACCAGCAGCTGTGGACAATGCAGCCGCTAAACCACCAGCAGCAATCAAGGCAATAACCCAGTTAGGTAATAAAGCAATTTCAGGATTGGCTAATACGATAATATCCGCATTGACAGTCAACTCATTGCCTTTCCAGCCAGCTTCGTCAGCCTTGGCCTTCGCTTCTAGATTAGTCGTCTTGTCATTGTAGTACTGGATTCGACCATCAGCGTTTTTATCTTCAAAGGACAGTAGACCAGTTTTTTCCCAGCGTTTCATCCAATCAGGGCGTTTTTCGAATTCTAAAGAAGCATCTTTAGCATAAACATCTACATCGCCCATCACAACACCAGGCGTCATAGTACTGAGCAAGTTCATTTTTGCCATTGCCGCAACAGCAGGTGCTGTGGTGTATAAAATAGCAATAAAAACTAAGGCCCAGCCAGCAGAAGAACGGGCATCTTTTACCGATGGCACGGTGAAAAAGCGCATAATAACGTGAGGTAGTCCGGCTGTACCTATCATTAATGATAGTGTGTACATGAACATATTCAGGGTACTACCGGGTACTGATGTTGTATATTGACCAAATCCAAGCTCAGTTACCACACTATCTAACTTAGCCAGCAACGATACGTCTTGACCGACTAAATCTGAACCCAATCCGAGCTGTGGAATTGGATTACCAGTGAGCTGAAAGGAGATAAATATAGCAGGTACTGTATACGCTAAAATCAATACAATATATTGAGCGACTTGGGTATACGTAATGCCTTTCATGCCGCCAAATACAGCGTACATAAATACAATGCCCATGCCAATATAGATGCCCATTTCACTGGTTACACCCAAGAAACGTGAGAATGCAACACCGACACCGGTCATCTGGCCGATTATGTAGGTCAATGAAGCAGTTAGCAGACATAAGACTGCTACCGTGCTCGCACTCTTAGAGTAAAACCTGTCACCAATAAATTGCGGTACCGTGAATTTGCCAAATTTGCGCAAATAAGGAGCCAATAGCATGGCCAGTAACACATAACCGCCGGTCCAGCCCATCAAGAACAAGCCTCCACCGTAGCCCATGCTAGAGATCAAGCCCGCCATTGATATGAAAGAGGCAGCCGACATCCAATCTGCCGCGGTGGCCATGCCATTAGCAACAGGATGTACACTGCCTCCAGCTACGTAAAACTCACTGGTGGAGCCAGCTCTAGCCCAAATCGCGATGCCGATGTAGAGCAAAAAGCTCAGGCTGACACCGATGTAAATAGTCGTTTGAAGTTCCATGATTTAGTCCTTAGTCTTCGTGCACGTCAAAGCGCACATCTAGTTCGTTCATCTTCTTTTTGTAGTAAAAAATTAATACGATAAAGATATAAATTGAACCTTGTTGCGCAAACCAAAATCCTAAGGGATATCCACCTAGGTGAATGTTGTCTAAGACGGGGGCAAATAAAATGCCGGCGCCAAACGAAGCTAAGAACCACACAACCAGTATTTTGCCTAAAAGAGAGAGAGTTGCTCTCCAGTAGGCATGACTACTTAGGTCATCTTTCATGTAAACCTCCTAAAAATAACGTTAAATAACATTGGTATTTTCCATCGATGTATTGCTAATGCACTTTACTTTAGACTGATATAATCAGTGATGAAATGCGACCATGGTCGTAGGTAACAAAAAAGTTAATAATGTTAATATTTTGCTTAATTTCAATAGCAAGAAAATCGGTAGCTTAATTAAGCAAAATGAGAGATGAAGTGACTGCGACTATAGGTACTTTTTTATGGGCTTAGCTTGGCTATTATTGGCCTTAATTTATTTGGCCGGACTTTTTTGGCTCGCCCGCTGGGGAGAAAGAAACAGCACTAAAGCCAAACGCTTAAGTTCTCATCCCGCTATTTATTCGCTGGCATTGGCCATTTATTGTACCGCTTGGACTTTTTATGGCTCGGTTGGTGAGGCAAGTCGCACAAATTGGAATTATTTACCGATACTGCTCGGTCCAATATTGCTCTATTTGTTTGGCTATCGCTTTATTTATAAATTGGCTTTAGTGAGCAAAAAACAGCACATCACCACGATTGCTGATTTTATATCTTCACGTTATGGTAAAAGGCAAAACGTAGCCTTAATGGTAACGCTTATCGCCTTATTGGCCACTATCCCCTATATTGCTTTACAGTTGAAAGCCATTGGTTCGGCTTTTATCATCTTATCTGGCCAGGTTAATGGTCAATTGGTGATATTTTTGGCCGCCTCATCTATTGCTACTTTTTCTATCCTATTTGGTACGAAACAAACAGATGTGACCGAGTATCGCCGCGGACTGATGTTGGCGATTGCCTTTGAGTCGAGCATTAAACTTATTGTTCTAGTGGTAGTCGCGATCGTCGGTTTTACCTTGTGGCAACATCAAAGTGGCGAGGCATTATTTAGTAACTTAACCAGTAATGAGGCTTTAGCCACCTTCCAAACGGGTTCCTTTTGGGGTCAAACTCTGATGGCTGCCGCCGCGGTAATATGTTTACCACGCCAGTTTCATGTGGCTATCGTTGACAATCTAAGCTTAGATCACTTAAAAACCGCACGGTGGTTATTTCCACTGTATTTAGCTATTACCGCTGTCACCATTCCGATTATTGCCTCGGTCGGACAGGGGCTCTTTGCCCAAACCAATATCGAACCTGATACCTATGTGCTCAGTATTGCAGTTTTTTCTGATAGTTTATTGCTGCAATGTCTGGTGTTTATCGGCGGCTTATCCGCCGCGACCGCGATGATTATTGTCGCAACGCTGACCTTAAGTACCATGCTAACAAATGATGTTATTATGCCAAAGCTCTTGGTCAATAATCACTTTGATAAAAGTAGCCTCGATTACACCAATAAAATACTGCACATTCGTCGATGGGTTATCGGCGCTATTTTGCTACTGGCATTTTTTTATCAACAGCAAATAGCCAATACCAGTTCTTTATCTTCCATTGGTTTGCTAGCCTTTTCTTTAGTCGTGCAGTTATTACCCGCCATCGTCGGTGGCCTCTATTGGAAGCGCGGACATGCTCAAGGTGTTTACGCTGGTTTTATTGCAGGCATAGGCTGTTGGATACTGTGGTTAATTGTGCCATCAATAGACTCAAGTTTATCTAGCGCTTTGCAACCGGAAGAGATTACCCGTGGCGCGATATTGAGTTTGGCGTTTAATAGCGTGGCTTATATTATATTTTCACTGCTGGCAAGACCGCGCCTGGCGGATAAAATTCAGGCCTTGGCGTTTGTTGCCCCCAAAGAAGCTATGTCAGGACGCACAAAAAGACGTTTGGGTAAAACTCAAGCTATTGATTTATTGACCCTGATGACGACTTTTATGGGCGAGAACCGTTGCCAACATCTATTAGCCGATTATCAGCTTAATAGTGGTAACTCCGTCGAATCTTATGAGCCGCCCGATCAAGAATTTCTAAGCTTTTGTGAGCGTGCTCTAGGCGGTGTACTTGGCGCTTCAACCGCTAAAGCCTTATTAGATAGCGCCCTCAATGGTCGCAAACTTGATTTCGAAGAAGTCGCCAACGTATTTGATGAAACCACCCAAGCCATGCAATTCAATATGAGTGCTTTGTTGATTTCACTGGAAAGCATTGACCAAGGTATTAGCGTAGTGGATAAGGACCTAAACTTGGTAGCCTGGAATAAACGCTATGTCGATTTATTCGACTATCCAGATACCCTTGTTTCTATCGGTACACCGATTGAAAAGCTGGTGCGTTACAATGCTCAGCGCGGAGAGTGCGGCGTAGGCGATATTGATGAGTTGGTGAGCAAACGCCTAGAACATATGCGCTTAGGCCACGCCCATCGTTTTATTCGTCAACGTAGCGATGGGAAAATGATTGAGATGGTGGGTAATCCTTTGCCTGGTGGAGGTTTTGTTACCAGTTTTAGTGATGTTACCGAGCATATCGAAATCCAAAAAGCCTTAAAAGAAGCCAATATTGATTTGCAGATTCGCGTCCAAAAACGCAGTGAAGAAGTACAAGCGATCAATGCTGAGCTGCATAAAGAAATTGCGCGACGGGCTAGTTTAGAAGTCGAACTGACCAAGACCATGAAACTCGCGGAGCAAGCCAATCACAGTAAAACCCATTTTTTGGCCATGGCGAGCCACGATATATTACAACCCCTCAATGCTGCAAAACTGTATTTATCAGCCCTGAATGAAATGGCTAAACCGCAAGAGGTCGACACCATCATAGAAAAGCTCTCTGAAAGTATCAGTTCAAGTGAAACATTGATAGGCACCTTATTGGATATTGCCCGTCTTGACCAAGGTGGTTTACAAGCCAAAATTGGCCTTTATTCATTTTTGGATATTGTAAATCCATTGCTCGATGAAACTAAGATGATGGCAGAGAAGAAACACCTGAGGTTAAGGGTAAAACTGGCTGACGTTTGGGTCTACACAGACCGCACATATTTATACCGTATCTTGCAAAACCTACTCTCTAATGCAGTCAAATATACTGAGTCTGGCAGCATCCTTATTAGTGCTCGCAAACGTCACAGCAAGTTACTCATACAAGTTTGGGACAGCGGTTTGGGTATTTCGGAAGAACAACAAAAGCAAGTGTTTACTGATTTTTATCGGGTGAGTAACCACAAGGAACATGGCGTGGGTTTAGGTTTGGGTGTGGTATCTCGCCTGGCTGATAAAATAGATGCCAATATCAGCCTAAGCTCTCAATTTGGCAAGGGCAGTGTATTTAGTTTTTCATTACCACTAGGACCGGCCTCCCATGAAGTCACAAAAACGCCTCCAAGTTTAGTTAATGCTCCGAGCAATGTTCTTGCACTGTGTATTGACGATAAACAAGAAAACCTCGATGCCATGCAAACCCTGTTATCTAAGTGGCAAATTAAGTCGGTCATTGCCAATAGCGTAGAGCAAGCCAAAAAGCAGTTTGAACTAGCTAAGCCACAAGTATTATTGGTTGATTATCAATTAGAAGACAGTATCAATGGTATTGAACTAATCATGTTATTGCGCCAACAATGCGGCTCAAATATACCTGCCTTACTGATCAGTGCTAACCAAGAGGAAGAGATCAAACAAGCCTGTATAGAGCAAAATATCACCTACCTAAGCAAGCCGATTAAACCCGCGCGTTTACGTGCTTTTTTGGCCAGTGTAGCGGGCACATAAGTTGCACTTTTAGGCGTAATATTTAATGGTGTTGTAAACCTGAAGAGTTAAGTTGTAACTGTGCAGCAATTAATACTGCTTGAGTACGATTGTTAATACCTAGCTTCCTAAATACCGCCGTAATATGGGCTTTAACAGTAGCTTCGGCAATTTCTAATTCATAACCAATTTGTTTGTTTAATAATCCATCACGCAACAGACACAGAACCTTGTATTGGGCTGGTGTCAAACTAGACACCTGTTGTACCAGTTGACTAAAGTTATCATTACTTTTTGCGGCGCTGGCTGACATTGATTCAGGCAACCATAAATCACCTGCCAACATAGTCCGCACGGCTTGCGCTAAATGCTCTGCACTGGTTGTTTTAGGGATAAAACCTAAGGCCCCAGCTTGCATCACTTTAGCGACAATATTGACATCTTCGAGTCCAGAGATAACAGCAACGGGTAAGTCGGGAAATAGTTTACGAATATGGATAAAACCGAACAGATCACTGCTACCTGGCATATGTAAGTCGAACAATAATAAATCAACGTCATAAGAAGACAAGCAGCTGACAGTTTCATCTAAATTACTTGCTTCTAGTAGATTTAGGTCGTCAATATTTTTAAATAAAGCCCCGCGTAATGCGTCACGATAGAGGGGATGATCGTCGGCTACTAACAATGTAATCATGCTGTTACCTAATTGTTATAATCATGGCAGTGAGGCCATGGTAACAATAGTGTCGCTCGCTGCAAAACAAATACTGTCAAATAGCAAAAAGGAATGCAAAAGCATTCCTTTATTATAACAACATCAATAGTTTAAATTTAACGGTTGAGACGTTTTTCAATCAATGACTCTACGACAGTTGGATCTGCTAGGGTCGATGTGTCGCCTAAGTTCTGATGTTCATTTGCGGCTATTTTACGCAAAATACGTCGCATAATCTTACCTGAACGGGTTTTGGGCAAGCCACTTGTCCAATGGATTAAGTCGGGCGTAGCAATTGGGCTTAACTGTTTACGCACCCAGTTACGCACATCAATGGTAAGTTGGTCTGTGACTTCTATGCCCTCTACTGGACTAATATAAACGTATATACCCTGCCCTTTTAAGTCATGTGGATAACCCACAACAGCGGCTTCGGCCACTGCTGGGTGGGAGACTAAAGCACTTTCTATTTCAGCTGTACCTAAGCGATGCCCTGAAACATTCAATACGTCATCTACCCGTCCGGTGATCCAATAATAGCCATCTTCATCACGTTTAGCCCCATCACCGGTAAAGTAGTTACCTGGATAGGTACTGAAATAAGTTTGCACAAAACGTTCATGATCGTTGTAAACCGTGCGTGCTTGCGCAGGCCAACTATCGGTAATAATTAAATTACCTTCACATGCCCCTGGCATTTCATTACCTTCATTATCCACTAGCGCAACTTGCACACCGAATAAGGGGAAAGTAGCAGAGCCAGGTTTTAAATCAGTCACACTAGGCAAGGGGGATATCATCATACCGCCTGTTTCAGTTTGCCACCATGTATCGACTATAGGACAACGGCCTTTGCCGACTACCGAGTGATACCATTCCCACGCTTCAGGGTTAATAGGTTCGCCTACCGAGCCTAATAAACGCAAAGACTCACCGCTAATACCTTGTGCAGGAAAGTTACCATGGGCCATTAAGGCGCGGATCGCAGTGGGCGCGGTATACAGTATATTGACTTTATGTTTGTCGATGATTTGCCCTATGCGCCTCACATCAGGATAGGTTGGAACACCTTCGAATAACAAGGTGGTCGCGCCATTCGCCAAGGGACCATAAACCATGTAACTATGACCTGTTATCCAACCCACATCCGCGGCACACCAATAAATTTCGCCGAGATGATAGTCAAATACGTACTTATGAGTCATGGCCGTGTAAAGCAAATATCCGCCCGTAGTATGAACCACGCCTTTAGGTTTACCCGTTGAACCAGAGGTATATAAGATAAACAGTGGGTCTTCGGCGTTCATCACCGTGGGTTCGCAGGTGGGTTCGCAATCTTCAACTAGGTCGTGCCACCAGATGTCATTGGCTTGCCAATGCACTTTTCCGGCTGTGTGTTTAAACACCACAACATGTTCCATAGACGGGCAAGCATGAGTTGAAAACGCTTCATCCACATTAGATTTGAGCGGAACGACTTTACCCGCACGTAAACCTTCATCCGCCGTAATCAACACTTTGGCATCGCAATTTTCAACTCTATCGGCGATGGCATTAGGCGAAAAGCCAGCGAAGATAACCGAATGAATAGCGCCAATACGGGCACAAGCTAACATAGCGTAGGCAGCTTCAGGGATCATAGGCATGTAAATCGCCACCCTATCACCTTTTTTAACACCCAATTTTTTCAAACCATTGGCGAGTTTACATACTTCATCGTGCAGTCGTTGATAGCTTATCAAATCATGAGAATGTGGATCGTCGCCTTCCCAAATGATCGCCGTAACATTGCCTCTGGTGGCTAGGTGTCTATCGATACAGTTATAACTAAGATTTAATTCACCATCTTCAAACCAATTGATATGCACGTTATGACTGTCAAATGAGGTATTTTTAATTTTTGTCGGCTGCTTATACCAGTCCAGCATTTTTGCTTGTTCAGCCCAAAATATGTCAGGCTGTTCAACGGATTGCTTATACAAACGATGATATTCACTGGGCGTGAGATGTGAATTAAGTTTGGCCTGCTCTGGCACTGGATAAATGGTATCCACAAATATGCTCCTTTGTTAACAATTTGAATTGGTCAACACTTTACAGCGAAATAGACAGGATAAAATGCGACTTTGGTCTTACTTACAATAATAGACAAAACCAATATTTAGAAAAATAAGTGTTACGACTTAAGTCTTATAGACTCAGCATCAATATAGTTTAACGTATTATTGATATTTGATTAACAACTTAAAACCAAAGAGTGAGAATTAGTTATGAAAAAGCAGATTTGTGTTCCTTGTCTTGCGCTTTTGTCAGCATTTAGTTTGAGTCACGTTGCTCATGCTTCGACTCTTGACAAAACCGATGTTAGTTTTAGTGGTTACATAAAAGCTGACGCCATTGCTAGTCAATATAGTGATGGAACCCTTGGAGCCGGAAATTTAGGCAGAGATTTCTATGTCCCAAGTTTAACGCCCGTTGGCGGAGCTGAGGAAAACACGCAATTTGATGCTCATATACGTCAATCACGTTTTCGTTTTACAACCAATACTGCCTTAGATTCAGGCGACAAACTGACCGGCGTATTAGAATTCGACTTTCAAACCACAGTAGATGGTAACGAAAGGGTGAGTAACTCATACACACCACGTGTTCGTCATGCCTTCATCCAATATAACAATTGGTTAATTGGACAAACATGGTCAACGTTTCAGGATACTTCAGCACTTCCCGAAACATTAGACTTCGTCGGTGTCACTGACGGTACTATTTTTATTCGCCAAACAATGGTCCGCTATTCAGCTAACGGCTTTGCTATTTCCTTAGAAAATCCAGAATCAACCATCACGCCCTTTGGTGGCGGCGGGCGAATAGTCGGCGACGACAATAGCATGCCTGATTTAGCCGCAAGCTATACCATGAAACAAGACTGGGGATATTTAAAAGTCGCAGGTTTAATGCGAGAGCTAAGCTACGTAAACAAACAAAGTGGTGCCGATATCGATACTAGCACCAATAGCTACGGCATTAATGTGAGCGGAAAAATCATGTTAGGACAAGACGATATTCGTTTTATGTTTAACAGTGGTAAAGGTTTAGGCCGCTACTCAGCCTTAAATGCAGTAAATGGCGCGGTTCTCGATAGCAATAATGAGCTTCAAACTATTGATTCAACAGGCATTTCCTTAGCCTATCGTCATCAGTGGAATGAACAGTGGCGCAGTAACGTCACCTACTCAGCCCTTGATGTCGATAACGATGTTAGTTTAACAGGTGCAAGTGCTACTCAAAAAACATCAAGTATGCGCATCAACCTGCTTTATTCCCCCTCTAAAGAGTTGACCTTTGGTGGCGAATACACCAGTGCAACAAGAGAATTGGAAAATGGTCAGCAAGGCGATATGGATCGTTTGCAATTTTCAGCTATGTATAGTTTTTAAGCAGTCACTAGGTGCCATCTAGGTCGGTGGCACTTAATCTCAAGTAGACGCTGATTTAAGCGCATTGTCTTGAGCAGTATAATAATCCACAGTATAACGCCCTTGTTTCTTGCCTTGGTATAGGCCGTTATTGTAGAATAAACGCTGATAGCTACGCTTAGTTTACTGGTGGCATCTGCTGCAACTGGAATAATAAGTTTAGCGATATTACTGCTAATTTTTTCAGCGATATTAATAGTTTGAACGACCGAAACATCATCTAAAATAACCAAAAACGCTTTACCACCATAACGAGCAACGGTATCAATATCGCGGCAAAGACTGTGCTTGATACTATGCGCAACTGAGCGCAGGCATTGGTCGTTATTGGGTCTACATACTGATCATTAAATTGCTTGAAATAGTCCACATCAATCATCAATACACTTATCCAGTGTTTGTTGCTTGCATGACACTTTTCCTGCAGCAACTGCATGATAATGTATCTATTAGCAATCTGTGTAAGTTCATCTTCTCAGGCTTCTTTGCTTAACTTATGCCTTAGTAAGCGATTGGCTCGAGCAAAATACATGACAAAGGCGGCACTAATGATGATGGCTAGTGAAACCCAAATCTCTCAAGAGCGACTTTTGTGCAAAGACACAACTTCATTGGTTAAATCAGGTAAGCAGTCTTTAAAAATAAGCAAGGTGAAGATATAGACAAGTATAAAACTGCTAACCCGCCAAGAAAATCGACTATTAGACATCAACGATAGCGGGATAGGGAGCATGGGGAAACAGTACAATGAATGAGC
>Ga0163216_101586_pt1 | contig 12402 bp, 12 predicted proteins | sample SynspAceP_FD_167610 | JGI IMG/M metagenome (GOLD analysis project Ga0163216, IMG submission 167610) | Saline lake microbial communities from Ace Lake in Antarctica - Synechococcus sp. Ace-P (Illumina Assembly) | ecosystem: Environmental > Aquatic > Non-marine Saline and Alkaline > Saline ...
GGGAAAGATCATCAATCTCAGATAGCCAGGCTAGATAGTCGTGATGGTCCATGCGCGCCTCCTGCGTTCATGTTCCGTTATATCGCATCAGAGAGTGCATAGCTAATGCGAATTGAGCCTTAAAAAACCTGGAAACAAGAGTTTTCTCCGCGCTGCCGCAAGTCAGCTTCTAGCCGATTGTGTTGAAAAACTCCGATTTTTCCCGTTGGCGAAGAAATTCCCGCCTCCTCATGGCCAAGCGCCAAATTTGGCGAGGGGGTCGGCTAAATGGCGGTTGCGGCGCTGACAGATCGCCTCGTTGTCCCTGCTCAGCCAACCAGACCAACTTTCGATCAGAATGTGATCTTGGTGAAAAATTACTGATTTCAGATTTTCGAGTTTTTCAACAAAATCAGCCCAAACCTGATCACGATGAAGGCCGGGCTGGTGATCAGGTCATGCGCCTTCAAGTTCCGATGGATCGAAGCTTCTGATACAAAACAGATTTCCTTATCTGTGAAGGTTACGGCCAGTTCTCGCGGCGACAGCTCCGTCTCCTTCAGCGCCAGCTTGACTACCTTGCGGCGAACCTCATCAGGAATGCGGTTCCAGACATGTTTGGGCTTGGGGGATCGATCTTGCAATCCAGCTTCGCCAAGTTACAGGTATCGATCATATGGGACCTATGATCAAGGCTGGGTGCGACCTTACGCTTTGCGGCACCATAGGATCGCAATTTGTCCGCTCTCCGGCAAGGACGCAGGACGCGAATTGCGGAGCAATGTCACGAGAGGGGGGTATGATCCTTTTGGGAGCGAAGACCCACCGTTTCTTCAGCTTAATCAAAAGCCGCTTTGCGGCGCACTTGTCTCGCCTCGATTTCAGAATTTTCTCAATAACAACGCCGTGTTTGTCGACCGCACGCCACGGGCCAGCATCAGCTGCTCGACCTCGCTCAAGTTGAACCGGGCCGAGAGCCAAACAACATGAGCAATGATCTGAGGCGGAAACAGGTGTGGCCCTTGTAGCCGATTGTCTCTGTTTGCATCGACACTGGCTGCGCACAGGTCAGTGACCCCGCAGTTTCAAGCCTGTTAACGTTACAACACCATCTTTCGGAACCGGCTTACTCCTTACTGGTCCGGACGAGCTGTTACAAAAGTTTCCGAAATACGAAGTAAATACGTAACTCCCAAGCACCCCGCTGCATCGGCAACGTTGCGCACGGTGCCTGCCGTTAGAGTTGCGCGATGATCTCGTCTGGGGGCTGGGTCAGGGTGTCGAGGATCTTGAGCCCCTGCTTTCGGGCTGTCGAGATCACGGATCGGATTGTGGCGAAGGTCTGTGCGCCGTTGAGGGTGCGGAATGCGCCCGAGATTTTCATGCGCAGCTTCATCATGCGCAGGTCCCGTTCGGCCTGATTGTTGGTGAAGGGGACTGCAAAGTCGGCGATGAATCGCAGGACGTCATCCTGGTAATCGCGCAGGCGGACGAGCAGATTGTGGCCTGGCCGCTTGGCTTTTCGTCCTCGGGTGCCGAGGCGGTTGGTCAGCGGCGGTTGATGTTCGTGGAAGGCGAGCCCCGCGGCGACGATGACCCTGTATTCGGTGACGATACTCTGACGAACCGGTTGCGAGAGTTCGGTCTCGCCTCGGTCCTGAGCCTCGTGCTTGAGGCGATTGGCGGTGTTGAGCAACACGCTCATCGCCGTGGCCCACGGCTCTTTCTCGATCTCTTCGATGGCCTTGAGTTCGCGTAAATGATGGGTGCCGCAGAGAGCGTGGGCGTCCACCCCGCTGAGATGAGCGTAGTAGGGTTTCCAGTGATCATGAACGATCGTTCCGCCCGTCAGAAAGGCTGGAACATCACCGCGCTTGGTGCTGACGCGATAATGCGTGAAGGCGATATCGGAGACCGAGTGCAGCCAGTGCAGCTTGCCGGCAACACGAAGGCCGGTCTCGTCCAGATGCCGAACGCCGCCATAGGTAAGACGCCCAAGAATGTGTTCAGCCACGTCGCCCAAGGTCCGCGCCGCGCTGTTCACCCAGTTGGTCACGCTGGCCGCGCACAGGCTGGCGGCGCCAAACAGGTCGCACAGGAACTGGCAAACCCGATCCTCGGGTATCAGCTGCTGAACATTGCAATAGACCGCCGCCGCCCGCATGCGTGAGCCGTATTGCACGTGAGCGTTCACGCCATCGGGAAAGGCTGCCGTCGTCACGGCTCGACAATGGCCGCAACAATAGATTGTCGCCTGATGCTCGGTGACCTCCAGGCGCGGCTCGGGCAAGTCGAACACCTGACGCCTTTCCACCCCCTTCGCCATCCCCGCCGTCAGGGCGCTCCGACACGCGCCGCAGCGCGCGGCTTCATGCCGTTCAACAACGTCGGGTGTCGACGTCTGGCGCAGGGTGTCGCCCCGGTGGCCAGCCTGGCCGCCGCTTTTCTTCCCCGACTTGCCACGCAGGCTGCGCGGTGCAGGCTTCTTCTTCAGCCCATCACTCGAAGGAGGTTTGCTGCTATTGTTGCTGTTCTTGGCCAACTGACGACGCAGATCAACAATCTCTTGCACTTGGGCAGCTACCAATTCTTCAAGCTCAGCGATCCTGCGCAGAGCCGTGTTCAGGAGGTGTTCATAAGCAGCAACTTGGTCCATTCCACCACTGATTCAGAGAAATCATCACAGCGCCATGAAATTCCGACCAAACACAAAAATTAAGGCGCCCAATGGCCAAAGAGACCCAAATCAAACTGACAAAAACCCGTTATCGGCTGGGGTGCTTGGGAGTTACGTAAATACTTCATCAAATTATTGCGAAGTTGTCACATTGGAAGCCGATAAGTTGATTGAAAACGGCGTGCCGCTGACAGGTATGCCTCCATTCAACGAGGTAAAAAAACAATGCTCATTCAACGTCGCCACGCTCTTGGTATTATGGGGGCTGCTGCCGGGTCGCTCGCTATGCCGCGATTGGGTTTTTCGCAAACTCAGCGCCGTTCTGTCACGATTGCAGTGCAGAAAATCAGTAACAACAACACGCTAGATGTCTGGAACGAACAGTCCAACGTCGGCGAACGCGTGTTTTTTCCGAATCTCTGGGAAGGTTTGATCAATCGCGACTGGATGGGCAATCAGGGCGGCGTGCCCGGTCTGGCAACTGAATGGAAGCGTCTGGACGACCAGACCCTTGAGCTGAAACTGCGCAAGGGCGTCATCTTCCACAATGGCGACGAGATGACTGCCGATGATGTAGTGTTCTCGTTTTCGGACGAGCGCGTCTTTGCAGGCACCCAGCCCGATGGCGGCGAAACGCTTTATGCCAATAACTTCAAGCCCAAGACCGACAAAGAACTGCCCGCCGGTGTGCCCGGTGTTGGCCGCCGCCTGTGGCCCGCTCTGCGCGGCGTTGAAGCGATCGATAAATACACGGTGCGATTCTACAATGCGTCGCCTGACGTTACACTTGAAGGGCGGTTGATCGCTTTCGGCTCGCAAATCGCCAGCCGCCGGTCTTGGGACGAAGCGGAAAGCTATGCGGCTTGGGCTAACGCGCCCGTGACCACCGGTGCCTACAAGGTGCAGGAATATCGCCCCGATGTGTCGCTGACGTTGGTCGCGCATGATGATTACTGGGGTGGCCGCCCGCCGCTCGAGATGATCCGTTTCCTTGAGGTGCCCGAGGTGGCCAGCCGTGTAAACGGTCTGCTGTCTGGCGAATACGACTTTGCCTGCGACCTGCCACCAGATCAGTTGGACGCCGTGCGCAACACTGCCGGGCTTGAGGTTCAGGGCTCCACCATCCTCAACCACCGCATTCAGGTGTTTGACAAGGTTCACCCCGTTCTGGCCGATCCGCTGATCCGCCGCGCGATGACCCATTCTGTCGACCGTCAGTTGATTGTTGACTCGCTTTGGGATGGTCAAACCGTTGTGCCTGCCGGGCTTCAGTTTGAATTCTACGATGATATGTTCATAAAAGGCTGGACCGCCCCCGAATTTGATCTGGCGGTAGCCCGCGATCTGGTCAAGCAGTCGGGTTACAAGGGCGACGCGATCCCCTTCCGCGTGCTGAACAACTACTACATCAATCAGGTTTCGAATGCACAGATCATGGTCGAGATGTGGAAGCAGGCCGGTCTAAACGTCGAGATCCAGATGGTGGAAAATTGGGGTCAGATATTGGAAGACAACGACACACGCGGCATTCGTGACTGGTCAAACTCTGCCACGTTCAATGATCCGGTGTCGTCGATTGTTGCCCAGCATGGCCCCAACGGTGCGCAGCAGCAGCGCCTGGAATGGACCAATGTCGAAATGAACGAACTGTCAAATTTCATGCAGAAATCGGTGGATCGTGGCGCACGCAAAAAGGCCTTTGCCCGGATGCTGGAAATCACCGAACGTGAAGATCCCGCGTTCCAAGTGCTGCACCAGAACTGCGTGTTCACCGGCATGAAATCCGAACTGAACTGGAAGGCAGCCCCTGCCTTCGCAATGGACTTCCGCGCCAGCAACTGGCGCGCGTCCTAACCCTCGGTCTGAAACCATAGGCGCGGCGACGTTTTCGCCGCGCCTATGGTCGTTTTGAAAGCCAGATATGACATTTGTAACCATACGTGACCTCAAAGTCGCCTTTGACGGCGTTCATGTCCTGCACGGTATCGATCTAGACGTGGCCCGTGGCGAAGCCTTGGGGCTTGTCGGTGAATCAGGCTGCGGCAAGTCTGTGACGTGGCTGGCTGCGTTGGGCCTGTTGCCGGGAAAAGCCAGTGTTTCTGGCTCTGTCACCGTTGAAGGGCAGCAATTGATCGGCGCGAAAGCGGCGTTGGTTGAGGGCGTCCGGGGGGGGGCGGATCGCGATGATCTTTCAAGATCCGTCGTCATCGCTGAACCCTGTACGCACCGTCGGGCATCAAATCGGTGAAAGCTTGCGGCTGCACCGCGGGATGGACCGCCGTGCCACGCGCGTCGAGGCCGTTCGCCTGTTGGACATGGTGGGCATTCCCGATGCTGCCAAACGTGTCGATCTATACCCTCATGAATTCTCCGGCGGGCAGTGCCAGCGCGTGATGATCGCCATGGCGCTTGCGGGCGAACCTGATCTGCTGATCGCCGATGAACCCACAACCGCCCTTGATGCGACCATTCAGGCCCAGATCCTTGACCTGTTGGCAACGCTGCGCCGCGAAACCGGCATGGCTATGGTTTTTATCAGCCATGATCTGGGTGCTGTCGGCGCGATCTGCGACCGGGTCAATGTGATGTACGCAGGCCGGATCGTTGAAAGTGGCAACATCGGGGCGATGTTCGACCAGCCGCGCCATCCCTACACCCGCGGCTTGTTCGATGCGATCCCGCGCCTTGATGGCACGCGCAACCGGTTGATCCCAATCCATGGCACCGTGCCAGACCCGCGACATATGCCATCGGGCTGCGCCTTTGCACCGCGCTGTTCCAAAGCCTCTGATTTCTGCAACAGCGCAACGCCCACGCTAAAAGCACAAAAAGATGGCCGTTTCTTGGCCTGCTACCATCCCATTGCAGCAGTCGACATGACAGAAAATTCTAACCTTGAAAGGGTGTCAGCGTGACCCAGTTGCTAAGTGTGCAGGGGCTGGTCCGATGCTACGAGGGGCAGAAAACCCTGTTCAAAAAGGCCACATCAGTACGGGCTGTCGATGGCGTTGATCTGACGCTAAAGCCAGGTGAAACCTTGGGGATCGTTGGCGAAAGCGGGTCTGGAAAATCTACGCTCGGCCGGATGTTGCTGGGGATTGATCCCCCGACGGTGGGCGAAGTCCGCTTTGACGGTCAGCCGATGCCACCGTTGCAAAGCCCCGCGTGGCGGGCCCTGCGCGCACAGATGCAGTTCATCTACCAAGACCCCCTTGCAGCACTGGACCGGCGCCTGACCATCGCAGAACAAATTGGCGAACCGCTAGAGATTCACGGGCTGGCCAAGGGTCCCGAACTCAGTGAGCGGGTCCGCGATCTGCTAGCGCAAGTCGGGCTGCGGCAGGATCAGGGCGCGCGCTATCCGCACGAGCTTTCTGGCGGTCAGCGCCAACGGGTGATCATTGCCCGGGCGCTGGCCACATCGCCCCGACTGCTGGTGTGCGATGAACCCGTTTCTGCGCTGGATGTTTCCATTCAGGCGCAAGTCGTAAACCTGCTGCGTGACCTTCAGGAAAGCCACGGCATCGCGATGGTGTTCATCAGCCACGACCTGAAGGTGGTGCGCAACATCTGCGACCGCGTCGCAGTGATGTACCTTGGCCGGATCGTGGAAGAAGCCAGCTCTGACGAGATTTTCGTCCGTCCTCTGCACCCCTATACCAAAGCATTGGTGTCCTCTGTCCCGATCCCCGGCAAACGGTTGGAAGGGCGCATCTTGTTGAAAGGTGAACCGCCAAACCCTGCCAAGCGGCCATCGGGATGCGCATTTCATCCCCGCTGCGGTGCCGCTGTGCCCGGCTGTGCGGGTGCCGTGCCTTTGCTGCAAGACACCGGACCAGACCGCAGCGCCGCCTGCCATTTACTGCCCACCACCCTAAAAGAGGAGGCCGCCTGATGCGCCCCCGCACGTTCCAGAAAGCGCCACGATGCTAAGTTATGCACTGACCCGCCTGTTCAGGGCAACGTTGACGATCCTGCTGGTAATGACCTTTGCCTTCATCGTCTTGCGCCTGTCTGGCGACCCTGCGGCGATCATGTTGGGGCCAGATGCGCCGACCGACAGTGTTGATGCGTTCCGCGCGGAATGGGGATTGGATGACCCGATCTGGAAACAGTATTTCGCCTATCTCAAATCCATCGCTCAGTTGGATTTTGGCGTTTCGATGCGCGACAGATCACCGGCGATCAATCTGGTGCTCGAACGGGTTCCAGCCACGCTGGCTTTGACCGTGCCAACACTGATCATACAGTTGGGCATCGGGATTCCGGCTGGGGTTTATGCCGCCCTGCACCGTGAATCGCTGGCCGATCGCGGGGTTATCATGCTGTCGATCTTCGGTTTTACCATTCCGTCTTTTGTCATGGGGCTCGTGCTGGTGCTGATCTTTGCGGTGACGCTGGGTTGGTTGCCCTCTGGCGGGCAGGACAGTTGGCAACATGGGATTCTGCCGATTGCGACGATGTCGGTCGGCGGCATTGGCATTCTCGCCCGGTTTTCCCGCTCTGCCATGATTGAGGTGATGGGCCAGCCCTATATCCGCACGGCAATGGCCAAGGGGTTAAGTTGGCGCGATGTCGTATGGAAACACGCGCTGCCCAATGCGTCGGTGCCGATTGTCACCATCGTTGGTTTCATGGTCGGCTCTTTGATCGCGGGGGCTGTAGTGGTCGAAAGCATCTTTTCGTGGCCCGGCATCGGACGGCTGCTGATTGTGTCGGTGTCAAATCGGGACTTGGCGGTGGTGCAGTGTCTGCTGCTGGTCGTCGCCTCGACCATGGTTATTGCAAACCTGTGTGTTGATTTCGCCTATGGGCTGTTGGATCCGCGCCTGCGGTCCAAAGCAGCCGCGCATTAAGGAATTTGTTATGACCATTCAAGCAACCAATGTGGCACCGGGACGCGGTCTGATCCGCCGGATACGGTTCAATGCGCCCTTTCTGGTGGTGTTCGGGTTGGCATGGTTGGCGCTGATGGTGCTGACGGCAGTCTTTGCCGATTTTATCCGCCCCTACGAGATCACCAAGATGGACCTGTCGGCACGTCTTGTCGGCCCATTCAGCCAAGGCCATCTGCTGGGCACGGACGAGTTGGGCCGTGATGTACTGTCGCGATTGATCCAGTCGATCCGGGTTTCATTGGTGATTGCCTTTGGTGCCACGATCATTTCAGCGGTCTTTGGCACGACGCTGGGGTTTCTGGCGGCCCAGTTTCGCGGTGTGGTCGAACATTTCATTCTTGTGCTGGCTGATTTTCAGGCCGCCTTGCCATTTCTGATCTTGTCGCTGGCCGTGCTGGCCTTTTTCGGGTCGTCAATGACGTTGCTGGTGGGCCTGATGGGGTTCTACGGATGGGAACGCTACGCGCGTATTTCCAGGGGTCTGGCGATTTCGGCAGGTGCGCAAGGCTATGCGTCGGCGGTTGTGCAATTGGGGGCCAAGCCGTCGCGGGTCTATCTAAAGCATATTCTTCCCAATGTGGCCTCAACTCTGATCGTCTCGATGACGCTGACCTTTCCCGAAATCATCCTGATGGAAAGCGGGCTGTCGTTTCTGGGGCTTGGCGTGCAGCCCCCCGAAAGCTCGCTTGGCAACATGGTCGGGTTTGGCCGCGAATACCTGACCCGCGCCCCGTGGATCATGCTGGCCCCGGCCTTTGTGATCATGATGACCACGCTGTCGATCTCGCTGGTGGGGGATTGGCTGCGCGACAAGCTTGATCCAACCATCCGCTGACCAAGGACATTTCCTATGACCAAAATCATTGCCCACCGTGGGGCGCGCAACCTGTGGGCCGAAAACTCGCTGACCGGGTTTCGAAACGTGCTGGACCTGCGCGTCACAGAGGTAGAGTTCGACCTGCATCTGGGGGCCGATAACACGGTTCTGGTGATCCACGATGCAACGCTTGATCGCACCACCACTGGAACCGGCCCTGTCAGCGCCCTAACCACAGCCAGCCGCCATGATCTGCGCCTGATTGGCCCCGAGGGCGAGATTGACGAAGGCGTGCCGCTTTTGTCTGAGGTGCTGGATGTTCTGGCCCCTGCGCAGGCGCTGCACCTCATGCCTGAAATCAAGGCGGATGAGAACGGCGTTTATGACCCCGCGTTGATCACCGCGACGGTTCAAATGCTGCGCGACCGTAATCTTGGTGCGCGCACAACCCTGCACAGCTTTGACATCGACGTGGTCCGCACACTCAAAGCAGTCGCACCCGAGTTTAGGCGCATGATCTCGGTCAATGGGGATTGGCTAGCCAAACAGGACGGCGTTGAAGTGTTCTTTGAAACGGTCAACGATCTGGTGGACATCGTCGCCGTGCATCATGAACTGTTCGAGGCTGAGTTTGACCGGATTACAACTCTATTTCCTCTCGACAGGTTAAGCGTTTGGACCGTCAATGATACTGAAATGATCGGCCATTGGTTGAAACGCGGCCCCGGCTTTCTGACCACTGATGATCCGCGTCTGGCCCATCGCATCATGACACAAGGGGTCACAGCATGAAGCCCTTTGATCTGGTGATCTTCGATTGCGACGGTGTGCTGATCGACAGCGAACCGTTGGGTGCCCAAGCGCTGGCCGAGGCGATCACCGCCGCTGGCCACCAAATGACGCAAGCCGAGGCAGAAGCGATTTTTTCAGGCTCCGGCGCTGCGCAAACGCGGCTCTTGCTTGAACAGTTGGGCCTGGGGGCGGATGCGGTCATCGCCGATGCCGACAGGCGTTTGTCGACCCTGTTTGCCATGGGTGTCGCGCCAGTGCCGGGGATTGAACAGGTGCTGCGCAGTCTCACGGTCCAGATATGTGTCGCCTCGAACAGCAGCGTTGACCGCTTGGCCGAAAGCCTGTGCCGCACGCCGCTGGCCGCGCTTTTTGGTTCGCATATCTACAGCGCCAGCCATGTTGCGCGCAGCAAACCCGCACCCGATTTGGCGCTGCACTGTCTGGCCCAGATCGGTACCACCGCGGATCGGTCTATTTTCGTCGATGACAATATTCACGGCATCGGCTGTGCGCGGGCTGCCGGGATTTTGTCGATTGGTTTTGTCGGCCCCTCAGACCACCGCCCCGATCATGCCAAAACCTTGCGTGCTGCCGGTGCCGATCACGTGGTCCACGGTGCCCAAGACCTACATGCCCTGCTGACAGACCTGACAATGCCTGCGCACGCAGATCACGTTGCAGAATAATCCCGACTCTTTTCCCCTTTATCATCCAAGGAACATACCATGACCGACCTTCCCTTGCTGGGCGCCGCCATGCCAACGGCCACGCTTGAGACCCTTCAGGATTTCATCCTTTCCGAAAATCGCGATCTGGAGATTCAGGATTTCTGCGATGCCGACCTGCTGAACGGCGACTGGAAGGCGGTCGCTGACCATACCCGCACGCTGTTGACCGGCTATACCGGACGGCTGGGCATTCACGGCCCGTTCTGGGGTCTGAACATCGCCAGCCCCGACACGGAAATGCGCGCGCTGAACCGCCGCAAACATCTGCAGGGAATCGAAGTTTGCGAGTATCTGGGGGCCACGCAGATGGTGATCCATAGCCCCTACACCACTTGGAGCTACAACAACCTCGACAACGGGCCAGAGCGTAAAGAATATGACCGCCTCGTCGAAAATTGCCACGACACCATGAAAGAAGTCGTCAAGCGGGCTGAAGATTGCGGCGTGACCATGGTGATCGAGAATATCGAAGACATCGATCCCGATATCCGCTGTGCATTGGCCGACAGTTTCAACTCGCCTGCTATGGCAGTGTCGATCGATACAGGGCACGCGCATTACGCACACGGCACCAACGGTGCAGCGCCGGTCGACTACTACGTGCGCCGTGCGGCCAATCGTTTGCAGCATATCCATCTGCAAGATGCTGACGGCTACGCTGACCGACACTGGGCCATCGGCGAAGGTACGATCAGTTGGCAGGCCGTCTTTCGTGCCTTGGGAGAATTCGAAAATACGCCCCGCCTGATACTGGAACTGCGGGACAAAGCGGGCATGCTACCATCGGTCGCTCATCTGCAAAATCTCGGTCTGGCGCGCTGACCGCGACCGGATTTCGCTTGTACCGAAAGAGTGATCTTTGGGGGCTGGCATAACTTTAAGTCTCGAAAAGGTTGGCGCGTTGAACCTATTGCGCGATACTCGCATCTATATCCTAGGCGCGTCGGGTGCAGGGGCGACAACTCTTGGCTCTGAATTGGCCAAGGCTCTGTCCCTGACGCACGTGGATTGCGACGACCATTTTTGGGCCAAGACTGAGCCACCATTTTCGCAAATCCAAGAGCTGAATGCGCGCATCTCGTCGATGACGGATGCCTTAGGTACTGCGGGTTGGGTGTTGAGTGGAGATTGCAACGGATGGGGGGCCGAATTTATCGTCAAGGCAGACATCTTCGTGTTTCTGACAGCGCTTGCCGACCTACGGTTTCACCGTCTTGTCCGGCGCGAAAAAGAAAGATTTGGCAGGCGTATCGAAATCGGCGGTGACATGTATGAAACCCATGGGAATTTCCTTGCCTGGGCCGCCGCCTATGACCAGCCGGAAAATAGTGGTCGAAGCTTGGTCATGCATGAGATCTGGTTGAGCCAGCAAACCACGCCAGTCTGTCGCCTCAATGGTGCTCAACCCGTCGATGTGTCGGTTCAGGAGATTATTTCGAAGATGCTTTTTTAGGGGCCTTGTTGCATAGATCAACTTGAATTTGGGACGCGCCCTACCTCCCCGGTTCAGCCGCACCACGCGACGACAGCCAGCGGTGTTGATCTGCCCATTCCGATACCGTCAGATCTGGATCGGGACGTATCCCCTTGCGCCAGCTGCACGGGATGTCCTCGGCCCTGTCAAACTCAAGATCGAGACCGTCGGTCAGGTCGTGTTCTTCTCCTTCATCAAAGCGAGACCCTGAGAGGTCACGTCCGTCAAAGTCCTGCGCCAACTCAATCAGAGTTCGCTCCCCCTTGATCGCAGCCACCGCCACTTTCACCTTGAATGCCGGGCTGTGATTCCGGCGCGGTCATCTTGTCATGGTTATCTCCTCGCTTGCAGCATCATGCTGCTGTTGCGCGGAAAATCCACTTATCCCTGCTGTTCAGATTTGCCGAGCCACCTCTAAATGATCCTGCAAAACTTCGTGATGCCATGCATGAAAAATCATGCTGCATCGGGCACTACGAGGGCGGTTTGGAATGGGACAGGAGAGACGCCTTCATTGCAGCAGCAAACGAGGCAGTAGACACTCCAGACCCTGCGCCATGGCACGCCGTCAACGCCATTTTAATTGTTGGGGATGTTGCAATGGTTCATATTGAAAACATCTGGCTTGGTATGCATTTTGATGACACGTTGACGCTTCTTAAGCATGAAAACAGATGGATTATTGTCTCAAAGGTTTTTTCCTCAGACCAGCAGAGTGAGCCGCAACTAGGCTAGATGCCGGTGTCGGTTTGGGAAAAACCGACACGTAGAGAAAGCCTATCGTCAAGGACAACATCGGGCTGCCAAGAGTATCCGTCTTGATCAAGCCTCTTTCTTCACCCAATTTCGATTTGCTTTGATGAGGGCGTTGGCGAGTTCAATCAGCTTTCGCATGAGCACCGTAATGGCAACTTTTGGTGGCTTTCCAGCTTTGATCATGGCTTGGTATTTGGCCTTGAGGTCGGGATTGTGTCTCATCGCCACCAGGGCAGGCATGTAGAGGGCGTTCCTCACTACTTTGCGCCCACCCTGAATGA
>Ga0163216_101587_pt1 | contig 12402 bp, 12 predicted proteins | sample SynspAceP_FD_167610 | JGI IMG/M metagenome (GOLD analysis project Ga0163216, IMG submission 167610) | Saline lake microbial communities from Ace Lake in Antarctica - Synechococcus sp. Ace-P (Illumina Assembly) | ecosystem: Environmental > Aquatic > Non-marine Saline and Alkaline > Saline ...
GTCAGACACAATATCGTCAGAAAGCGGTGTCTTCGAAGGCATAACCATGGGTACGTTCTCCTACACCCTCAAGTGTAAACTTCAGCCACTCAATTGTCTCACTCTTATTGGCACGGAGGGCGGCGTCGAAGAAAATCCCATTGCAGCGGTGGCAATGGCGTGTCGATCGCGCAAGATCGAGGAATGGGAGCTCCACAAGCTTCTGCTTCAAGCCAACCTGCGCTTGGTGGGGAAGGCAAAGGGACAAATTCAATGTGCTCAGGTTGGAAGTTGATGCCGTGCGAAAGCAAGGGTAAAGGTGGACGACTTTTAAGTCGCCCGCAGCAGGCTCATCCCGCCGCTACCGTGGCCGACTTTCGCACCGCCGTTCTCAGGTATTCCGTCTGCGATAATCGCCTGACAGCAGACCGCAGATCACAATCACCAACGCTCCCGACAGTTCGCGTGGCGATGCGGTTTCCCCGAAGACGGCGTAGCCGATCGTCAGAGCGAACAGTATCCGAACATAGGGAAAGCTGGCCAGCGCAGAGACTTCACCGAACCGATAGGCTTCAACCGTCAAAAGCATACCTAGGGTTCCGAGCGTGCCCGCTGTCAGGAGCAACAGGGTGTCGGACAGGCTTAGGCCTGTCCATCCCGCGGCTGCCATGGGCATCGTTCCGACACTGGCAACGAGTCCGATCCAGAACATGATCGTCGCAGTATGCTCGGTCTGCGCCAGCACGCGGTTCTGAAATATCAGGATCGCCGCTGCGAAAGCGGAACCAAGCCCCAACAGAACGCCGGGTTTGCTCGACAGATCGCTGATTTCGCTTGCGATGATGACACCGACGAAGCCCAGAACCGTCGTCAGTCCGCGCATAACCCCGATCCGTTCGCCCAGCACAAGCGGTGCCATCGCGACGACGAACAGGGATGTCGTGAAGGTCAGTGTCGACGCCAGCGCGAGGTCCAGCGTCTTGAAACTGGCATAGTAGAGCCACCAGCAGATCAGACTGGTCAGGCCACGCAGGACAAGTTGCGGCCAGCGCTGTGAGCCAAAGAGGGCGGGGCGCGTCGCACCGATCCAGAGCGCGACAATCGCAAGCTGGCACAGCGACCTGAAAAAGATGACCTGCGCAAAGGGCACGTCCGGTGACAGGAACCGCAGCATGGTCACATCGGCAGTGAACACACCCCCCGCCGCGATCAGAAGCACGGCGCCGTAACGGTTGTTGATGTTGTCCGGCGTTTTCACCTATCTACGATACGGTACAAAATCGTCAGGGTCGATCTCTGCGATCTGGCGCAGGATCTGAACCCAGGCGGCCAGCCCGTCCGGGATGGATGACAGGCGGAAGAATTCGTTCGGCGCGTGGAAATTCTCGTCTGCGACCGCAAAGGAGAACATCACCGTATCCAGCCCCAGCACACGCGACACGATCTCGGTCAGTGGCAGTGAGGCGCCGATGCGCACCTTGAGCGGCGTCTGGCCCGTCGTATGTTCCAGCGTCGATACAGCGGCCTTCAAAAGCGGGTGATCGGGCGGTACGGCATTGGCGCCACCCTGTCCCCGGTCACCGTAGATCTCAAGCGTGGCGTAGGGTGGCACCTGCAACTTGAGATACGACAGGACGGCTTGCTTGGCGGTTTCAGGGTCCTGACCGGGCACCAGGCGCATCGTGACCTTGGCAAAGGCCTCATTGGGGATGACAGTCTTGGACCCGGCGCCGGTATAGCCGCCCCATAGGCCGTTGACGTCCAGCGTGGGCCGCATCCAGAGCCGCTCCAACGTGGAATAGCCAGCCTCGCCATGAGGTTTGGCAGCGATCGCGGCAAAGGCATCGCCTTCATCATAGGGAATTGCCTCGATCTCGGCGCGTTCCGTCGGTGTAGGGTCTGCGACGCCATTGTAGAAGCCGGGGGCCCGGATGGTCCCTTGTGCATCATGTAGGCTGGCGACAAGCGACGCCAGGACGTGCAGAGGATTGGCGACAATCCCTCCGTAGCGGCCCGAATGCAGATCCTGCCCGGCGGTCTGCACCCGCATCTCGAACCCCGTGGTCCCGCGGGAGCCGACATTCAGCGTTACCAGATCCGGACGCCAGCGCGCGCCGTCCGCGGATAGCACGGCGTCGGCGGCCAGCAGGTCGCGATGTATTTCCAGAATACCCGGCAAGGAGGGAGAGCCGGTTTCTTCCTCGCCTTCGATCAACAGTTTGATGTTGATAGGCAGCCGCCCTTCGACCGCGACAAACGCTGCCAGCGTGTCAAGGGCGATCAACATGGGGCCCTTGTCATCGGAAATACCGCGCCCGTACAGCCTGCCGTCTCGTTCGACCGCTTCAAAGGGAGGAGTATGCCACTTGTTCAAAGGGTCAGAAGGCTGCACGTCATAGTGCGCATACACAAGAATGGTCGGTTTGCCCGGTGCGTCGAGCCGTTGTGCAAAGATGGCTGGCTGGCCACCTCCATCCGCGGGTGTTATGCGTTGAACGTCGCGGAACCCGATGGCGTTCAGGCGTGCCTCGACAAGCTGACGCGCGTCTTCCATCCCTTGTGCCATGGCGGGTTCAGCCCCCACGGAAGGACAGGCGACGAGTCTTTTCAAATCTTCGATCAGCTGTGGCTGTCGGTCGAGCGCATGGGCAAGCACGAGGTCGGTCATGGTGTCTTTCTTTCAGGTTATGCCGCCGTCAACGCTGAGGATCTGGCCGGTGATCCAACTGGCCTCATCCGAGGTCAGAAATACCGCTGCGGCGGCGATATCTTCCGGGGTTCCCAGCCTGCGCGTATGGATGCGCCCCAGCAGCTGTGCCTGCCCCTGCTCGCCATAGGACTCCCACTGGCGGCGCGAAGACGGGTTGGACAGGATGAAGCCGGGTGCGACGGAATTGACCGTGATGCCGTGCTGGCCCAACTCAAGGCTAAGCTGTTTCGTCAGCCCGACCAAAGCGTGTTTCGCGGCGGTATAGGCGTGAATGCCTGTCAGGCTGGGTCGTAGCCCGGCCCCGGAACTGATGGTGACGATCCGGCCCCAGCCTGCGGCCTTCATTGCGGGGACAAGGGCCTGCGAGAGGTAAAGCGTTGCGTCGACATTGATCGCGAAGATACTGTGCCACGCGTCAGGCTGCACCGCTTCCAGAGGGGTCCCGACCTGGCCGCGCACGCCACCCGCAGCATTGACCAGAATATCGGGCGTGCCGTAATCGGAACCGATCTTTTGCGCCAGTGATTTGACCGATTCAGGATCCCCAAGATCAGCGCTGACTGCCGCCAATCCCAGCCGACCGGCCGCCTCTTCAAGCGCATCGCCGGGTAGGTCGTTCACAATGACCTTGGCGCCGCCCGCCGCCAGACGTGTGGCAATCGTCGCGCCGATCCCGCCGACTACGCCGGTGACAAGTGCAATACGAGCCGTCATTTCAGCACCTTGGTGAGTTCGTGGAACGTATCCTCGGACATCTCGCAGCGGCCGTCCTCGATGTCGTGAATCAGTTCCACCAATCTGCGCAAAAGGGGCGTGTCGATGCCATGGCCCGCGGCGATCTCGGCCACGGCTCCGACCTGGGGATCAACCTCGGTCTTGCGTTTGCGGACGGCCAGATCGCGGTAGATGCCGGTATGTGTCTTTGCGGTTTTCGAATTGAAATCGGCAAGGTCCGCAAGGCTTTGCAAGGCGGCCGCGTCGTCTTCATCGGGCATGAATGCGCTTGGTTCGAACCCGTTGAAGGGCTGGGGCGCCACGCCTTCGGCGATTGCGGTGCGCATGACCTCGCGCGCAAGGCCCATCAGTGCAGGACCGCGCGCGGGGTCGGCAAAGTTGGCCGTCATGCTGTCCGGGGTCAATGCGGTCGCGAACAGCATCGCGCCATAGCCCAGCTTGCCCCACAGATAGGCCCAGATATCTTCGGTCAGGACCGCGTTCGGCTCGAATATCTGCAGCAGTTCGTGCATGTCCCGCGTCCTGTCGCGCAGACTGCCATCGATTTCCCCGACCACAACCGCGCCGCGGTTGCCGAATAGGATGCGACCCGGCCCGATCCAGTCCGCGCCGTAGTTCACGAAGGCCCCCATGGTGCGATCCGCGCCGACGTGCTGCGCGATCACCCGTTCGTTCAGGCCGTTCTGCGCTGACAGAACGACGCCGTCCTCTGCCAGATGGGGCGCCAGTGCCGCCAATGCGGTTTCGGTCGCCTGTGCCTTCACGGCCAGCACGATCCGGCTGTAGGTGCCCGTGACCTGTTCCGGCGTGACGCAGGGCACGACCTGGGTAAATGCCTCGACCGGGCCTTCGATGGACAGGCCGGCGGTGGCGCAGGCCGCGACATGTTCCGGCACGATATCCACCATGAGAACCGGCACACCGGCCCGCGCCCAATACGCGCCCAGGATACCGCCGATGGCACCCGCGCCCCAGATAAGAACCGGATCAGTCATTAGCGGTCTCACCCCAGGGGCCTTCGAGGGCGGCGCGCGTTTCAGCGACGCCTGTTTCCCAGATTGCCAGCATGTCTTCGTCCGGGCGCTGCCAGAGGCCACCAAAGGACCCATCGTCCAGCATGGTGCGCACTTGTGCGGGTGCGGATGCTTTCATCAGCGTCATGTCGACAGGAGCCTTTTCGCCTGCGCGGGCCGGCGCATGCGCCAGTCGTGTCCAGGGGAAGTTTTCCATCCAGTTTGCGTGGGAACCGGTCGAGTCGATGGACTGGATCTTGGCCCATGTCGCGGGGGCGTTCCACCAGTTGTGAAACTTGATGGAGGTGTCGCCGTATTCGGACATCAGTTCTTGTGCCAGTGCCCCGACAGGGTTGTTCCCGCCGTGTCCGTTCACGATGAGGATTTTCCGGAAACCCGCGCGCCGCAGCGAAGCCAGCACATCCCGCATCACCGCCATCAGCGTTTCGACCCTCAGGCAGATCGTGCCAGGATATCCGTTGAAATAGGGGGCCAGCCCGTAGGGCATCACCGGAAAGACAGGAATGTTCAAAGGTTCGGCGGCATCGACTGCTACCTTTTCTGCCAGTATCATATCCACGCACAACGAAAGCTGCGCGTGCTGTTCGGTCGAGCCGATGGGCAGGATGCACCGTGGATCGCGGGCGGCGGCCGACTCAATGTCATGCCAGTTCATATTGGCGACTTTCATTGCGGTTTCCCTTCTTTGTGGTTGATGGTTCCGGTCATCGCCTCGGGAGGAAGTGAGTCGGCCCAGCTTTCGGCGTCAAGGACCACCTTTGACAGCAATTCGAAAAGCATCTGCCGTTCTCCATCCGAGAGCGACGTCAACATGCGCTGCTCCTGTGCCTCGAATGCGGGGCGTGTTTCATGGATCATAACCCAGCCATTTTCCGACAGATGCAGCGCCTGTGTGCGGCTGCCGCCGGGTGCTTTGTCGCGCGCGTCGATCAGGCCCATGAGTTCGAGCCGTTTGATCGCACGGCTGAGCGTGTTCTTGGGAAAGCCGGAGGTGCGTGAGATATCTCGGGCGCTTCCGCCGTCAGCCAGGGCCAGCGAGTACAGAACGACATACTCAGGCCGCTTCAACCCGTAGGTGTCATGCACCCAAGTATAGAGCGTCGTGTTGTAGAGCAGCGCCAAATAGTTGATCCGAAATGTGAAAGGGCAAGGGTTCTCCCACAGCTTTGCGTCCAGCATGTCCGGACCGGGGTCTGTTTCCATTGTGCCGCGTTTTTCATCCCTGGCAGTCTGAGGATCTGACATTATTTCCCGATTTCCCTGGCTGACTAGTTGGAGTTCCAAATTGAACTTGACCGGTTCATTATCTACGTACATTGTATGAAAGCAAGTTCCAAATGGAACAGCTAAATCAAAAGACGATTCCGGACGGGTTCTGGTGCCTCTTCCGCCAACGGGAAGGAACACTCATGAAACACCAGAATTTCCTTACGCCTCTTGCGTTCGCGCTGGGCATGACTGTCGCGGGCGCCGCTTCGGCGCAAACGCTGACAATGGGGGTGCGTGGCGGCCCCGAATCCATGGACCCGCATTTCTCGGCGCTGGGCTCGCACGCAGAAGCCGCCAAACACATCTTCGACACGCTTGTCTGGTCGGGCACTGATCTGCAGATCGAACCGGGACTTGCGATAAGCTGGACGCCGGTGGATGAAGACACTTGGGAATTCAAGCTACGCGAGGGCGTTAAGTTTCACGACGGGTCCGATTTTGACGCGGAAGATGTCAAATTCTCGATCGAGCGTATTCCGGTCGTCACAGGGCCCACGACCACGGAGATATATGTGCGCCGGGTGGCCAGCGTGGATATCATCGACCCCTATACGATTCACATCAACACCGACGGTCAGGCGGCGACCCTGCCCAATGATTTCATCCGTCTGTTCATCGTCTCGTCCGAGGCGGCTGCCGACTATTCCACGCTCGAAACAGCCGCGGAAGGGTTCAATTCGGGCGCGGCGGCCATCGGAACCGGTCCTTACAAGTACGTCAGCTGGGAACCGAAGGGCGACCTCGTGCTGGCACGCAACAATGACTACTGGCGTGGCCAGGGCGCCTGGGAAACCGTGATCCGCAAGGAAATCCCCAACGACAGTTCGCGTCTGGCGGCGTTGAAGGCGGGACAGGTCGATGTGATCAACTATGTCTCCTCGGTCGACTATCTGGCGCTTCAACAGGATCCGAACATCGACGCTGTCATTGGCGACAGCGTTTACATCATGAATCTGCAACTCGACCAGCGCGAGGACACGCCGCTGGTGCGCGCCATCGACGGTTCCGATCTGCCTGAAAACCCGTTCCGTGACTTGAAGGTGCGTCAGGCCATCGACTATGCGATCGACCGCGAAACTATGGTCGAGATCGTGCTTGAAGGTCTGGGTAAACCGGCCAATCAGATGATGCCGGTGGACTTCTTCGGGTCCAACGCGGATATCCCGATGTCGACCTATGATCCGGCCAAGGCCAAGGCTTTGCTTGCGGAAGCTGGCTATGCCGAAGGGTTCGAGGTTGATCTTTATTGCACGGCTGACCGCCTGCCGGGCGATGGTGCAATCTGCCAGGGTTTGGGGCAGATGCTGACCCAGGTGGGTATTAAAACCAACGTCAACGCGATCTCCAGAACGGTCTATTTCCCCGCGCAGGCGAGGCTGGAGTATTCCATGTTCATGAATGGCTGGGGCACCCTGACCGGTGAAGCGTCCTACACGCTTGGCGCACTGGCGCATTCCAACGATCCCGACAATAAGTTGGGCGCTTTCAATCGCATCGAATACAAGAACGAAGAAGTCGATGTGCTGCTGCAGGCCGCCGCCACGGAGATGGACGAGGATCAGCGTCGCGCCACCTATGAAGAGGCAATGGAAAAGATCATGGCGGACAAGGCCTATATCTCCATTGTTCAGCTTCAAACGGTTTGGGGGACGAAAGCGGGCGCGCTGACCCTCGAGCCGCGCTTTGACGAAGACACGCTGGCCTTCTTCATCAAGCCTGCGTCCTGATAAACCCAGATGGCAAGGGGCCGGGCGGTCTTTGCGCTGCCCGGCCTTTGTATATGCGGAGAGACACCTGATGCTCGGCTTCATCATCCAGCGATTCCTGCAAGCCGTTGTGGTCATGGCTGTCATGTCGGTCATCGTCTTTTGCGGCGTCTACGCCATCGGAAACCCGATCGACATCGTGATCCCACCGGAAGCCACCGAAGACATCCGGGCTGAGGCGATACGTCGTCTGGGTCTCGACCGTCCTCTCTACGAGCAATACTTCATCTTTGTCGGCAATCTGCTGCAAGGCGACCTGGGGCGTTCGTTCGTTTACAATATCCCGGTACTCGAACTGATCGGGGGCCGGTTGCCTGCCACGCTTGAACTGGTTCTCATTTCGGTCGTGTCAGCCACTGTTCTGGGAGTCAGCCTTGGAATCTACGCGGGCTATCGCCCGGACAGCTGGGTGTCCAAGATGATCATGGCGGTATCGGTTCTTGGGTTTTCAGTGCCGTCCTTCTGGGTGGGTTTAATCCTGATCCTGTTTTTCGCAGTGCACCTAGGCTGGCTGCCTGCAGGGGGGCGTGGTGAAACTATTAAGATCTGGGGTGTCGCCTGGTCTTTTCCCACACTCGACGGGCTATACCACATCGTGCTGCCGGCGACCAATCTGGCGCTGTTCAAGCTGGCGATGATGATCCGCTTGGCGCGCGCCGGGACCCGCGAAATCATGCTGACCGATACCATCAAGTTCGCCCGTGCCGCTGGCCTGTCCGAAGCCACGATCCTGCGACGCCACCTGCTGAAACTCATATCCATCCCGATCATCACTGTTTTTGGTCTTGAACTGGGATCGACACTTGCCTTTGCGGTGGTGACCGAAACGATTTTCTCCTGGCCGGGTGTCGGCAAGCTGATCATCGACAGCATCACGGTGCTCGATCGCCCGGTGATGGTCGCGTATCTAATCATCGTTGCCTTCTTGTTCGTCACCATCAACTTCGTGATCGATCTGGTGTTTGCCCTGATCGACCCGCGTGTGCGACACGGAGCGTCGACATGAGCAACACGAGTACACCGCTGCGCCGCTTCTGGGCAGAGTTTCGCGAAAACAAGATCGCGGTCGTCGCACTTGTCGTGGTGGTGGTGTTGATACTTCTTGCGCTTTTCGCGTCACTGGTGTCGCCGCAAAACCCTTATGATCTGGCGAATCTGTCGCTGATGGATAGCCGCAGACCGCCAGGGTTCGTCGGCACCGGCGGGTATACCCATATCCTGGGGACTGATCCGCAGGGGCGCGATTTACTGTCGGCAATCCTTTACGGTTTGCGTATCTCAATTCAGATAGGGCTTGCTGCGGGCTTTGTCTCGCTGACGATCGGCACGACCCTTGGCATTCTTGCAGCCTATTTCGGGGGTCGGGTCGAGGCGTTGATCATGCGTCTTGTCGATCTGCAACTGTCTTTCCCGGCGATCCTGCTTGCATTGGTGATCGTCGCGCTGCTGGGGCAGGGCAAGGCGCAGTTGATCGGGGCGCTGGTGGCCGCGCAATATGCCTATTTTGCCCGGACCGCCTATGGCGCGGCCAAGGCGGAACGCGGCAAGGATTACATCGAAGCAGCACTTGCAACACCGCTCAGTGCGCGTCTGGTGGTCTGGCGGCACATGCTGCCCAATTGCACGCCGCCGCTGATCGTTGTCGCGACCGTGCAGATCGCCAATTCGATCTCGCTCGAAGCGACGCTCAGCTTTCTGGGCCTTGGCCTGCCGGTTACAGAGCCGTCGCTGGGCATGCTGATCTCGAACGGTTTCCCCTACATGATGAGCGGTCGATACTGGATATCGGTCTATCCGGGTGTTGCGCTGATCATCCTGATCTTCGCGATCAACATCGTGGGTGACCAGGTGCGCGATCAATTCAATCCGAGGCTTCGCAAATGACCGAACCCGTTCTGAGCGTCGAAAACCTGAGCACGCATTTCTTCACCCGCGGCGGTGTCGTCAAGGCGGTTGACGGTGTTTCCTTCGATCTGGCGCGGGGCGAGATCATGGGGCTGGTCGGTGAAAGCGGGTCGGGCAAGACGGTGACGGGTTTTTCCCTGATCGGTCTGGTCGATGCACCGGGGCGGATCGTTGAGGGTTCGGTCAAACTCAACGGCACCGAACTCACCAACCTTTCGGAAAAGGCGATGCGTACCCGTCGGGGCAGTGAGATCTCGATGATCTTTCAGGACCCGATTGCCACCCTGAACCCGATGCTGACCATCGGGCAGCAGATGAAACTTGCAATCGACGCACATGAAGGGATGAGCCCCCAAGCAGCCGAGGCGCGGTCAGCAGAGTTGCTGACGCAGGTTGGGATTCCTTCCGCCAAGGCAAGGCTGCGGGCCTATCCGCATGAGTTCTCGGGCGGTATGCGGCAACGTGTGGCGATTGCCATTGCGTTGTTGCACCGGCCAGCCGTGATCGTGGCGGATGAACCGACGACAGCGCTTGATGTGTCCATACAGGCGCAAATCCTGTTCCAGATGCGCGATCTGGCGCGTGAAACGGGGACGGCGATGATCTGGATCAGCCATGATCTGGCCGTCGTCTCCAGCCTCGCCAGCAAACTGGCGGTGATGTATGCGGGCCGCATTGTCGAACAGGGGCCGACCGCAATGCTACTTCGTCATCCGCGGCATCCTTACACCGCAGGTCTGATCGCCTCTTTGCCGGCGATGGCGAAACCGGGCACGCCCTTGACGCAGATACCCGGCACCACGCCCTCGCTGCTTTCGCTTCCGCCGGGGTGTCCCTTTGCGCCGCGCTGCGATCGCGCCGATGCAGTCTGCAAGACCGCCCCCGCGCTAACCATGAAAGGCAACCGAGGATGGCGTTGTTTCCATCCGGTAGGACAAGACACAGAGGTTTCCGCATGACCGCGTTTCTGACCATCGACAATGTCAGCCGCCTGTTCGGCCCCAATCTTAGCTTGGGCGAAAAGATTGCCGCGCGGTTGGGGGCGGATGTTGAAACAAGATCGGTGCGCGCTGTCTCGGACGTCTCGTTGACGATCCGCAAGGGCGAAACCCTAGGGCTGGTCGGTGAATCCGGTTGCGGCAAGTCCACGCTGGGGCGCCTGATCGCGGGCATTCTGCCGCCGACCACCGGCACTGTGTCCCTGGAGGGGACGCCTGTGATGGAGGGCGCAACCAAGGTCACGACCCGTGTGCAAACCGTGTTCCAAGATCCTTTCGCCAGTCTGGACCCACGTATGAAGGTCGGCGACACGGTGTCCGAAGGCCCGATTTCCCACGGCCTGACCACCAAGTCTGAGGCCCGCCGCTATGTCGCTGGCTGGTTTGAGCGTGTGGGACTGGATCCCGTCTGGGTCGATCGGTATCCGCACCAGTTTTCGGGCGGTCAACGGCAGCGTATCGCGATTGCCCGCGCACTTGCCATGCAGCCCGACGTGCTGATCTGCGACGAACCTGTCGCCTCGCTGGACGTTTCGATTCAGGCACAGATCATCAATCTGTTTCTTGAACTGAACCGCGATCTTGATCTGACCTGCGTGTTCATCAGCCACGATCTTTCAGTGGTGCAACACCTCAGTGACCGTGTCGCGGTCATGTATCTGGGTCGCATCGTCGAGTTGGGTCCAGTGGCGCAGGTTTTTAGCACACCGGCGCACCCCTATACGGCAGCCCTGTTCGGCAGTGTTCCAAAACTGGTTCTCGATGCCGATGAACTGGTGCGTTTCGATCCGATTGAAGGTGAGGTTCCGTCACCGCTATCCCCGCCATCAGGGTGCGCTTATCATCCGCGCTGCCCGCTGGCGACAGCGACGTGCAGCACAACCCAGCCCGAAACGCGGACCGTGTCGGACTTGCGCTCTGTCGCGTGCCACCATTTCGAAGCGCAACTGGTGACCGAAGCCGCCGAGTAAACGATGTGGCGGCGACCGATGCCGCGACGAAGACCTGCCGGGTTCAGGCTGGTGGTGCAACGCGCAGGCCGACAACACCGTGTTTTGCGATCAACTCCTCGACGAAACCGGATGCCTTGAGCTCTTCTACCACGTCGAAAAGCCATGCGGCCGCGCCTGTGTTACGACGCGGGGTGCCGATGGCCTGCTGCACTGCGCTGAATTGCCCGTCAAGGATACGCGCGCCCGGCAAACGCCTGACATCCTGGATCAACCGGGGATGCAACCCGGCGAGCGCATCAAGTCCCTGCTCCACGAAGACGTCGAAAGAACTGTCTATCGTATCCGTCTGCACGATCTCGGCGTGGCGGATATTGTTCTCTAACCAGAGCTCATAGGCGGTGCGCCCTGTCGCTGCGATGCGCAGGCCGGGTTGATCTATGTCGTCCACCGAACGGATCTTCGACCCGGCTGGGACCAGATAGGTGCAGGCGATTTCGCAATAGGCCGCGCTGAAGGCGATGGTTTCCGCGCGCTGTGGTTCGGCACCGATATTGCCGATGTCCCAGGCATCCAGTTCGGCGCCGTCCGCAAGAGTGCCTGGGTTGGGGTAGCACAAATACTCGACCCGAACCGCAAGCCGCCGCGCGATCTCGGCGGCCATGTCGGGGGATACACCGATCGGATCACCATTTGCGGCCTTGCCTGTGACCAAAAGGAAATTGCTCAGGTTGATACCGGCCCGCAATGTCCCGCTGGGTGCAAGCTCTGCCAAAACGGAAGGATGGATATCAGCTTTTTCCATTTTGGCCTCGCTCGAAGGGACATATGTCATGATGTCTTAATTGCAGGCAGCTTTCTCAGTGGTAGTGCCCGTTTCGCAAATTGTCTTGTCGGGTTTTGTTAAAGATAATTAGCTTTAGATACTGTGTAACCGCCCGATTACGACCGCGGTCCGTTTTCCTTGACACGCGCGATGACATCGGGGTCTTCCACGAAGTATTGGAGGAAGCTGAGCCAGTCCTTTGGTGATTGGCGCGCATCGCGGAGCATGTC
>Ga0163216_101597_pt1 | contig 12261 bp, 10 predicted proteins | sample SynspAceP_FD_167610 | JGI IMG/M metagenome (GOLD analysis project Ga0163216, IMG submission 167610) | Saline lake microbial communities from Ace Lake in Antarctica - Synechococcus sp. Ace-P (Illumina Assembly) | ecosystem: Environmental > Aquatic > Non-marine Saline and Alkaline > Saline ...
ATCATGCGCGCCGCGGCTCGCGAGCGCGTTGCGGAGCTGCCGGACCGGCCGGAAGCTGAAGCGCACCGCACCGAAAATTGCCGCCAGACAGAGCGGTATGACGACCAGCAGCGGCAATCCGAGCCCAAACTGCATCTCGCGCGCCATCGACGCCCGGTGATCGAGCGGCTCGGCCACGGCAATGGTGATGGAATCCTGCAGTGCGGAATCATAATAAAGCCTGTGAGTGGCCGACTGGCGGAATCCGACGCCGTCAAAGGGCGGAAACACCGACGGATCCGCCGCATGAGACGATATCAGCACGCGCCCCTGCGCGTCGCGCACGATGTAGGTCAGAAACTCGCTGTGCTCCCTCAGGTTGGAGATCCGCTGCGAAATCCCTTCTTCCTCGCGGTCGATGATGTCGACAACAGCAAGCGGCAGCAGCCTCTGTGCGGTCTCCTGCAAGGCCGAATCGAACACTTCGTCCATTTCCTGGCGCAGCAGTGTCGCTGTTACGGTGGCTGCGATGATCCACAGCAGGGTCACGGCTAGCCCGATGAGAATCGCCAGCCTTGCCTGAAGCGACCGGGGCGCCCTCATGTGGTTCCCAGCCGATAGCCGAGGCCCCGCTCCGTTTCGATCACGGAATGGCCGAGCTTCTTCCGCAAGCGGCTCACATGCACCTCGATCGCATTGCTGTCGATCTCGGTGTCGAAGGAATAGAGCCGTTCCTCGAGTTGTGACTTGGAAAGAAGCTGCCCCGGACGCTGCACGAAGGCCTCGAAAAGCACCCATTCACGCGCCGTCAGCGGCACCATGCGACCGTCCTTGCGCAGGCTGCGGGCGGCAAGATCTATCTCCAGTTCCCCAAACTTGATGATGGGATTCGGATTACCGCTGTAGCGCCGTGCGACGGATCCGATGCGTGCAGAGAGTTCGGCAAGGTCAAACGGCTTGACCAGATAATCATCAGCCCCCGCATTCAATCCCTCGATACGGTCAGAGACCTGGTCAAGCGCGGTCAGAATGATGACGGGGGTGACATCACCCTTGGCGCGAAAAGCCTTAAGGAACGGTATGCCGCGCCCGTCGGGAAGCATCAGGTCGAGCAGCACCAGATCGTAGGCTGCAACAGCGACGGCATCGCTTGCCTCATCAAGCCGTTTGACCCAATCCAGCGAATGACCGTCGGCGGCAATCTGGTCATGGACGGCCGAGCCAAGAACCGTGTCATCTTCAATCAGGAGTATGCGCATGCTGTTCGCCCGTGTTGTTCGTGCACTGTCTCGCATTGCCAACTGACGGCAAACTGAAGCGCCCTGCTGGCCATGTTCAGCCCGCCGTCAGCTTCGGGGCGCAGATGATCCCTCAAGAATCTATTACAGGGAGTATGGGGTATGAGAAGGTCACTGGCCATTCTGTTTCTTTTCGCATCTCTCGGCGCCACGGGTCTGGCCCGCGCCGACGAGGATGATTGCACCGTGCCGATGGCGCAATGGCAGCCGCGTGAAGCAGTTCAACGCGCCGCCGCCGAGCAGGGCGTCACCGTTCGCAGGATCAAGATTGATGACGGTTGCTACCAGATCAATGGTCGCGACGCGTCAGGACGGAAAGTCGAGATCAAGGTCAATCCGCAGACATTGGAAGTCATTGATATCGAATATGACGATTGAGGGTGTGAGAAGTGCTGGCGCCTTTGCGCCGCACTCCTTGATCCGCGGATTTGTTCCTGACGCCAAGCTGAAGCAAATAGTTCTGAGACGTCAGTAAACGATAAGGCTCAGGAACGAGGTTCCGGGTGTCGATCAAATCAAAGGAGACACCCATGAAGACCACACTTGCCATCCTGACTGCAACCACGGCGCTCGCCGCTTTCCTCGCGATGCCTGCGGTCGGCGCGGTCCATTCCGTTTGGACCGACGATTCCGGCCAGTTCACCGGGATGCACCACGCGTCGTCGAAGGCCACGAGCTTCCTGCTCGCCAGCAATGACGACGATGATTACAAGTCCAAAGCCGGTTACCGCTCGGATGACGATGGCGAAGATGACGATGACGATGACGATGATGATGGCGGCCAGGCAAGTGCAAGTCCTGCCCCTGCCGGTTCAGTAGCGCCTCCTGCCAATGGCCTGTTTGATACGGGCGCAGGATCCAAAGTTCAGGTGAACTGACCCAAATCTCGTCCTCCCTGCCTTTTAGCCCCGTCATCAACCATCGATGGCGGGGCTTGCTTCGTTCCAACCGTCGGTCAGCGGTTCCCCGAAAGCTGACGGCAAGCTGAAGCGAATTGTTTCAGTTGTTAAGGAAGGCATCAGGCGCGGAGCCCATTGAAGCACCATCAGATCAACTCGTGGAGAAAAATGATGAAATCAATCCTGGCTGCACTTGCCATCACCACCGCGCTGACACTTCCCGCGACCGCCTGGGCGCGGCCTGTCACCATCGACACAACGCTGAAGAACTACAGTGGCAACGGCGCATATCTGGCGATCTATGTGACCGACGCCAAGGGTGTCTACAAGGGCAGTCTCTGGATGGCCGGCGGCAAGTCGAAATATTATCAGCATCTGAGCGATTGGCAGCGCGCCACCGGCGGAAGCCTGTCCGAGATCAACGGAATCACCGGCGCCAGCGTCGGGTCGGGCCGTAAACTCTCCATCACGCTCAACCTCGCAGATGCTCTGTTCGATGCGGGTTACCAGGTGCATGTCGATGCCGCCGTGGAAGACATGCGTGAAAGCCCCTCAGAGGTGGTCGTGCCGCTCACAACCACTGGCGTGGGCAAGGCAACACCCGGCCGCCGCTATATCGCTTCATTCGCTTACAACATGTGAGGCCAACCAGCATGATCCGCTCCCTTCACAGATGGCCCGGCCTTATTGCCGCCGCCCTTCTTCTTGTCCTCAGCCTTTCCGGCGCCGGGCTGTCGGTCTTTCCGGCACTCGAGACCGTGACGGCGCCTGCGCAGACGGAGGCCGGGCTCAGTGTCGCTGACCTGACAGCACGGGTTCTGGTCACCCATCCGGGTGTCGAGCAGATCAAGCGCGCGCCGTCGGGGCGGATCACGGCCTACTGGTTTGACAACGGCACGCCGGGCGCTGCCGCTGTCAACCCGGCGACGGGTCTCGATGCCGGATCCGCTGACGCATCACCTGTCGAGCGGTGGCTGAAAACGTTGCATCGCTCGTTGTTTCTCGATGATTCAGGGCGAATTGTGGCCGCCATTGGTGCCGCCGCCATGCTCGTTCTTTCGATTTCCGGTACAGCACTCATTGTCCGCCGCACCGGCGGCTGGCGCCGGGTGTTCACATCCCTGAAGGGGCCGCTGCCGGGCCGGTTGCACGTCGAGATCGCCCGTCTTTCAATCGTTGGACTTTTACTGTCATCTGTGACCGCTTTGTGGATGACCGCCTCGACATTCGGCTATCTGCCTGAAGACAATGTGACACCACCGATTCCGGATACGGTCAGCGGTGAGAGCGGGTTCTCGGTAATACACATGCAGGCTCTGCGCACCACGCCGTTGTCGGCGCTGCGGGAACTGACTTTTCCCTATCCGGACGATCCAACGGACGTCTTTACGTTGAAAACCGATGCAGGGCAGGGGTATATCGACCAGGGAACCGGTGCGCTCCTGACCTGGGTCGAACCCGGCGCCTGGGACCGGATATCGGAAACCATCTACATGCTGCACACCGGCCAGGGTGCCGCGACCCTCGGCCTACTGCTTGGGCTTATGGCGCTCGGAGTTCCGTTGATGGCGGTGACCGGAGTTATCGTCTGGGCGGCAGGACGGCGCGCCCGGCCGAAGCTGCGCGGCAACGTGGCGGCTGGTCACGCTGACACGGTCGTGCTCGTGGGCAGCGAGGGTGGCAATGTCTGGGGCTTTGCGGCAACGCTGCAGGCGGCTCTGACGGCAGCAGGTCAAAAGGTTCATGCGGCGCCGATGTCGGCATTCGCTCCCGATCGCTACACAAATGCTGAACGTATCATCGTTCTCGCCTCGACCTATGGCGACGGCGTCGCGCCGGCCTCGGCGAAGGGCTTTCTCGATCGTCTTGCAGCTTTGCCCACGCCTCCGGCCATGTCGCTCGCGATCCTGGGTTTTGGCGACCGCAGCTTTCCGGATTTTTGCGGTTTCGCAAAACAGGTGGCCAGCGCTGCCGAAGCAAAGGGTTGGACCACGGTCCTGCCGATCGACACGGTCAACCGCCAGTCGCCGCAGGATTTCGCCCGCTGGGGTCATTTACTCGGCGCAGCATTGGACATGCCGCTTGAGCTCGATCATCAACCGGTTGCGCCCAGGACATCCGTGCTGACGCTGATTTCGCGTCGCGACTACGGCGCCGAGGTACAGGCCCCGACGGCAATCCTGCGCTTCGCCCTGCCGCAAGCACCTCTTTGGCGGCGGGTAACCGGGTTCGGCGTTTCTCGTTTCGCGCCAGGAGATCTGATCGGAATCGTGCCTGAGGGATCACCGTCGCCGCGCTTCTATTCGCTGGCTTCGGACGACAAGGACGGCTTCGTGGAAATCTGCGTCCGCAAGCATCCCGGCGGCCTGTGTTCCGGGCAACTGCTCGCACTTGAGCCGGGAGCACCAATTCAGGGCTTCATTCGTCCCAATCCGGGGTTCAGGCCTGCACGTGGTAAAAAGCCGGTGATCCTGATCGGCGCTGGTACCGGCATCGGCCCACTGGCCGGCTTCGCGCGAGCCAACACACGGCATCAGCCGATGCATCTGTGGTTTGGCACTCGCCATCCCGACAGCGATCTTCTTTACCGGCCCGAGCTGACCCAATGGCACGAACAAGGAAAGCTGACCTCGGTTGCGGCAGCCTTTTCCCGGACAGAAACCCGCACCTATGTGCAGGACATTCTGCGCCGTGACCGGGCTCGGATTGCGCGGTTGATCGCTAATGGCGCGCAAGTTCTGGTGTGTGGTGGCCGCGATATGGCGGCCGGCGTTGCTGAAGCGATGACGGACATCCTGGTTTCGCAGGGCCTGACGCCTGCCATACTGAAAGCGGAGGGACGATATGCCGAAGACGTTTACTGATCTCAAGCGCCATGTGCTCAATGGTGAAACTATGGGGACACGGTGGTCCGCGCTGTTTCACAAACCTGTCGAATTTGACGCGGCACCGGTTGCTGCAGCGATGGCGGCGGCGGTGGCTGAGGTGGATCAGCAGATGTCCACCTGGAAGCCCGACAGCGACTTGATGCGGTTGAATTCGGCACCGCCGGGAATCTGGGTCAGGTTGCCTGAACATCTGATGGTTGTGCTGGCGATGGCGATTTCGGTGGAACGGGCTTCGGGCGGAGCGTTTGACATCGGCGTGGGAGATGCTGTTTCGGCCTGGGGCTTTGGCCCGGCGCAGCATTGTCTGAACACAGGCGTTCGACGCACGACGTATTGGAACTCGATCTGCCCGGGCGGCGCGCGCGCAAGAGTGCACCGGTTACGCTGGACCTGTCGGGGATTGCAAAGGGGTACGGGGTGGATCGTCTGACCGATGTCGCCAGGCAATTTCATATTTCCGACGCTCTGCTGTCGATTGATGGCGAGTTGCGGGGGATTGGACTCCAGCCCGATGGCTCCCCTTGGGCAATCGCGATCGAAGACCCCGATTACGCGACGCGCAAACCATTGGCGATTGTGGCCTTACACGATGCTGCTGTCGCCACCTCGGGAGATTACCGGCATTGGGTTGACGTTGGCACAAAGCGGTTATCCCACACCATGGACCCGGGGCGCGGCGGGCCACTCGCCCAATCGCCCGCTTCGGTCACGGTCATCGCCGAGACTTGCATGATTGCTGATGCATGGGCAACGGTGCTGATGGTGAAAGGCAGCTCGGAGGGAGCAGAACTGGCCCGTCAAATGGGTTTGGACGTCCTGTTTGTCGAGCGTGAAGGCGAAGGTCTACGTCAAACAACTGTCGGACCGCTTTTCGATTCTGGTTCGGTAGAAATGAAGGAGCCTGGGAGATATTCTTGTTGTTGAACAATGAACACAAGGAGAATTATATTGACCGTGCCCCATCTCGATTATCCAGCTAAATGTTCGTGTCCGGCGTCGGTGACACCATGCTTGCGACAGAGCTCCGCAACCGGAATCCCGGACGCGTGCTGCTCAATATCCCAATAATCTGTTCTTCTGAAAAATGGTTCCGCTTCATGTTCTCGTCCTCTGATTAGGCCTGAATGAACTTCAAACTGGACCACTCAATTGGGGCTGCTCAGTGCGTACGTGAACATGCCGACCAGCATGGGGACCGAAGATTTTTCTTTCACGCTTGAAGAGAAGCCGGGCGCATATATCTGGGTGGGCAATGGTACCTTTCAGGGCGGACGCAACCTGTATGGCCCGAAATATAATTCCAACGATGAGGGGCTCATGGTTGGAGTTTGATACTGGATCGAGGTCGTCCGCCGAGCGCTACACAGAAACACCCATGCTGCAGAATAGCGCCGCATGGCTGAACTCGTTTCGGAACCGGTCGCGCATTCCCTTTGTGCAATGAGTTGGTGAGCATGTCACGCTCCATCTCAGGAGTTGGATTCTCCGGGAAATTCGGTGCGGTTCACTTTTGAGCTGGCAGGTTCGGCGGCGTATCGCCAATTTTCTATGAAAGCGGCCTTCATCAACATCCGAAGACATCTCCGCTGAATGGGGCGGTGGAACTCGGTCAAGTTGAGAGCAATTGCATTCGTCGTTTTCATTATCGGTAAGTCAGCACATGCTGCTTTGCCGTTGGCCGCATCGGTTCAAGTTGTGACCTTATCAACCGCTAACCGACATTGAGCGTCGAAAAAGTGCTAGACTTGCGGCAAAAAAGACAGCGCCCAGCCCCCCCATCAAGAGCAACTGCGGCCAGACCGCGGTCAGGTCCGCACCGCGAAAAGCCACCGCCTTGGCGAAGGAAAGGAAATGGCGCGAGGGCAGCGCCAGCGTTAATTTTTGGACGAGGTCGGGCTGGCTTTCCACCGCTCCCATGCCGCCCGACAGCATGATCACCGGAATGATGACCATGATCACCAGCAGCGCGAATTGCGCCATGCTGCGCGCCAGTGTTCCCAGGAGCATTCCGATTGCGGCGGCAGCCCAAAGGTAAACCGCTGCCCCTGCCACCAGAAGTGGCGTCGATCCCGCGACCGGGACCTGTAACACCCCCTGCACAACGAACAGTAGCGAACCGACAAAAGCGGCCAGTACCACCATGATCGTTGCCAAAACCTTCGATAACCCGATTTCGACCGGCGTCAACGGCATCACCATGAGATGTTCGATTGTGCCATGTTCACGTTCGCGCAGCATCGCTGCCCCCGTCAATGCGATGGTGAGCAAAGACAACTGGTTGAGTAGCGAGGACATCGCCTTGAACCAGACCGGATTGCCATTGGGGTTGAAGGCGCGGCGCAGCTCTAGCTGAAGTTGGGGAGGGGGGCCGACAGGACTGCCCGACAGGAAGGTAAGTGCTTCGGCTTGCACGATGTTACCGATGTAGTCTGTGCCGAGTTGAGCCTGCGATACTGCGGTGGCATCGGCCAGAAGTTGAGCGACCGGGGCTTTGCCGGTGATCAGGTCGGCAGCGAAATCGGGCGGGAAGGACAGCGCGAACATGATTTCTCCACGGTCCATCGCAGCGCCGGCCTGATCCGCAGTCATGACGACAGGGACCTGGAACCAAGGCGGCATCAGCGCCGCTTCAATCTGTCGAGTTAGAGGCGAGTGGTCCTCATCCGTGATGGCAATTGCGGCGTTTCGGACGGTGTCTCCTGCGCCGCTGGCCTCGAGCATCACCGCGAAAACAAAGGACCACAGAATCAGGACCACCATCACCGGATCGCCCAGCACGCTTTTCAGTTCCTTGCCAATCAGCCAGAAGATATTTTCAAGGTGCTGCATCTCATCGTTCCTGCTTGCGCAAGGCCAGGATGGACAGCCCGACGAAGACCGGGCCGAACACCGCCAACCGCATCAGCGCTCCACTCAGATCGGCCAAGCCGAGTCCTTTCGTAAAGGTGCCGACGCTAACGGCCATGTACCAGGTCGTTGGCCAGAAGCTACCGAGCATCCGTGCAGGTCCCTCCAGCGACGAGACTGGCGTCATCATCCCGGAGAACTGCAAAGTCGGCATCACCGAGAGGATTGTGCTGGCAAAGACTGCGGTAACCTGCGTGGCCGAGATCATGGATACCAGCAGGCCAAAACCGGTGGCGGCTACCGCATAGAGCAACGCCGCCAGCAGGAGTACCAGCGGGTTTCCCTGCAGCGGTACGCCCAGCACCAGCACGACCAGCGCCGTCAGGATCGCGAAATTCAACAGCGTGATGCCAATATAAACCAATTGCTTGCCGATCAGGAATTCGGCGCGCCCGGTCGGGGTGACATAGAAATTGGTGATCGTGCCGATTTCTTTTTCGCGCGCCACGCTGACCGCCATCAGGATCGCCGGGAACAGCAGAAGCAGAAGTGGCGGGATCGAGGGGCCGATGGAAGGCAGGCTTTCCATCGCCGGATTGTAGCGAAAGCGCGGGGTCAACTGTACTGGCGTCACGGTCGGCGCCAACATGTCGAGCGAAGGCACCGCGCCCCCGGCATTGGCCGAAACCGCGGCATGGGCTCCTTTGACATAGCTCTCCACAGTACCTGCCCGCGTGGTATCTGCGCCGTCGATCATCGCGGCAACTGCAACCCCGGTGCCTCGCCGCAGATCTGTGCCGAAACCGGGCGGGATCTGCAAAGCCAGCGTAAGCTCGCCACTCGCCAATCGCTGGTCCATCGCCGCTGCGTCAAGGATCGGTGCATGGGTCTGGAACCATATTGTATCCTCGAAAGTTGACAAATAGGCGCGACTTTCCGGGCTGCGGTCCTGATCGAAGGCGGCAAAGGGAATGTTGCGCACCTCCTGCGAGATGCCGAAAGACATGATCAGCAACAGCAATGCGCTGCCCAGAAAGGCAAAAGCCAGCCGCACTGGATCGCGCCGTACCTGCTTCGCCTCGCGCGTGGTATAGGCCAGCAGGCGGCGCATACTGAAGCCAGATGCATCGCCAAGAGTATCAGACGTGCCAACCAGCGTAGCGCTGCTGGCCGGTTCGGGCGGGATTTCAGCGGATATGTAGGCGATGAACGCTTCTTCCAACGACGGTGAATTGCGCGAGGCGATGATTGCCTCTGGACTGTCGGTGACCAGCACCCTGCCTGCGTGCATCAGAGAAATACGGTCGCATCGCATCGCCTCGTCCATGAAGTGGGTCGAGATGAAGATCGTAACCTTGTCCTTGCGCGACAAGTCTAGAAGCAGCCGCCAGAAATCGTCGCGGGCTTGGGGATCGACGCCAGACGTCGGCTCATCAAGGATCAGGATCTCGGGTGCGTGAATCACTGCCACCGCTAGCGAGAGCCGTTGACGCAGACCGAGCGGCAGCGCATCAGCGCGCTGGTCGAGATAATCCGCAAGCCCGAAGCGGGGCACCAGATCCGCCATGCGCTGGTCGGTCAGCGTTCCGCCAAGGTGAAACAGCCGCGCGTGCAGCAACAGGTTTTCGCGCACACTTAGCTCGCCATACAGCGAAAAGGCCTGCGACATGAAGCCGACGCGGCGGCGGGCCTGCGGGTCCTGAGCATCGACCGCATGGCCGAAAATCCAGGCCTCTCCTTCAGTTGCAGGCAGGAGACCGGTCAGCATTTTCATCGTCGTCGTCTTGCCGCAGCCGTTGGAGCCGAGAAAGCCAAAGATCTCGCCGCGTGCAATATCGAAGCTGACCGCATCGACGGCCGTAAAATCGCCAAAACGCCGGGTCAGGCTGCGTGCCTTAATCGCGGGTTCTTCGGGTATTTTCGGTGCGGGAGGCTCGCCAGCCGGCGCGGGACTCCATACGTCAGCAGAAGCAGTGTCCTCGGCTGCCAGGGCGTCGCCCGCCAAACTGCTATCCGCCCGCAGCAGCGAGACATACGCCCCTCCGACAGACGTACTCGAAGTCTGCTTCATCAGTTCAGCGGGGCTGGCCTCGGCCAGCACGCGACCGGCGTTCATTGCCACCAGATGATCAAAAAGTGCCGCTTCCTCCATATAGGCAGTGGAAACCAGGACGCTCATCTGCGGACGATCCGTACGGATCGCGTCGATCAAATCCCAAAACTGTCGCCGTGATAGAGGATCGACGCCAGTTGTCGGTTCATCCAACAGCAGGAAATCGGGATCATGGATCAGAGCTGAACACAGTCCCAGCTTCTGCTTCATGCCGCCCGAAAGCTTGCCCGCCGGACGATCAAGAAACGGATGCAGCCCGGTGGCGCGGGTCAATCGTTCGATGCGTGTGTTTCGCTCCTTCCGGTCCAGTCCGAAGAGTTTGCCAAAGAAATCGAGATTCTCGCGCAACGACAAGTCATGGTAAAGGTTGCGTCCAAGTCCTTGTGGCATGTAGGCGATGCGCCCGCCCACCGCAGCGCGGTGACGGGCGTCAGCCATGCTACCGCCCAAGGTGCGAACCGTCCCCTGCTGCAGCCGTTTGGCCCCGGCCACCAGCCCCATCAGAGTCGACTTGCCAACACCATCGGGGCCAATCAACCCGATCATTCGCGCCGCCGGCAACGTTAACGTGACATCGTCCAATGCAGTAACTTTGCCGAAGCGATGGCTTAAATGGACAAGCTGGGCGACGGAATCGGCTTGTTCGGTCATGGCTTGTCCGGGCCCACTGCGGCAGACGGGATGGACACGAGCGGTGGTGTCAAGCCGTCGGGCCAATCCGGCAGGCTGCCGTCGGTGAGCGTCAGCCGCACCCAGGCGACGCCACGCACGCCGGTCTTGACCTGATCGATGCGCTCCGCCACGAATTCGGGCGGAATACGTACGCGAACACGGAACATAAGGCTTTCGCGCTCGGTTAAGGTTTCCACTTGTTTAGGCGTAAACTGCGCCTGCGGCGAGACAAATGCGATCACTGCCGGAATAGCCATATCGGGCATGATGTCGGCTACGATACGGGCAGCGTCACCAATGCGCAGGCGCGGTGCTTCATTTGCGGGCAGAAAAAACTCCATATAGACATCTTCAAGGCTCACCAGGGTGAGAACTTTTCCACCGCCGCTGATCACCTCGCCAGGCTGGGCCAGACGATATAGCACCCGTCCCGCAGTTCCTGCGTATAGTGTCGCGTCCTCAATGCGTGCCGCGATCTCGGTCCGAGCGGCAACCTCCGCGTCGACGGCCCGCTCTTTGGCAACCTTGGTAGCCTCGGCGGCGATAAGACCAGCCTTGGTCAGTTCGGTTTCGGTTCGCCGCACATCGAGGTTTTGACGGGAGACAACGTCGCGCTCACTCAAAGTTTCCGCACGGGCCTGTTCGCTTTTCGCCTGCGCCAGCCGCGCACGGGCTTCGGCCACACCGGCTGTGGCAACGCCAACCGTTGCTTTGGCGCTCGCCACCGCTGCATCGGACCGGGCCAGTTGCGCGCGCAACTCCGCCGTATCCATCACCACCAGCGCGTCGCCTGGTTGCACCAGGTCTCCCTCTCGAACCTTGATCTCTGCCACTCGCCCGGCCAGACGAGGTGAGATATCAATCAGATCCGCCTCTATCCGGCCATTGCCCCGGGCAAAGCCCTCGGGTGGTTGATCGGAAGGCTTGAGCAAAACTGTCCAGGCACCGAAGCCAAGTAACCCGGCAAGTGCAATCAATACGATCGCTATGGATATCTTGCGTGACATCAGGTCCGTCTCCTTGTGATTTTGTGACAGTCGGCACAACGGGCAATTCGGCAGGGCGCAGTCATTCCGGTGGCTGCCCGTGATAGAAATCCTGCAGTACTGTCACGGCTTCCTCCGCAGTGTCGACCAGGGTGAATGAAGCTCTGTCGGTCGCCGAAATCATGCCTTCCTCAACCAGAAAATCAAAATTGACCGCCTGTCGCCAGAATGTCGATCCGAGTAGCACTATCGGGATAGCGGCCATCTTGCCGGTCTGCACCAGGGTGAGCAACTCGAACAGCTCGTCGAGCGTGCCGAAACCACCGGGAAAGGCCACCATTGCCTTTGCCCGTAGCGCGAAATGCAATTTCCTTATCGCGAAGTAGCGAAACCGGAAGGCGAGATCTGGTGTGATAAATGGATTGGGATGCTGTTCGTGGGGCAAGGTGATATTGAGCCCGATCGAACGCGCACCCACCTCCCATGCGCCGCGATTTGCCGCTTCCATGATGCCGGGACCGCCGCCCGTGACGACAACAAAATCCCGCCGCTGCTCTTTCTGAAACCTTTGCGACACCA
>Ga0163216_101599_pt1 | contig 12240 bp, 9 predicted proteins | sample SynspAceP_FD_167610 | JGI IMG/M metagenome (GOLD analysis project Ga0163216, IMG submission 167610) | Saline lake microbial communities from Ace Lake in Antarctica - Synechococcus sp. Ace-P (Illumina Assembly) | ecosystem: Environmental > Aquatic > Non-marine Saline and Alkaline > Saline ...
GAAATCTTAAATCTTGAATAACCCCGTAAATGTTGTAAATAGTCAGCAAGAAACAAACAACAGCTATAAGGGCAGTAGACACAAATAAAACCACAGCTTCATCATAAGTAAAATAGGCAAAAGCCGCGCAAATAAGACCAATAAAAAACTCTATAAAGCTAGCCTCAATAAAGGTTTTAACATTAGTCGTAATCGGCTGAGCGTAGTGAGTAATTTTGACAGACATTGAGCGACCCTCCTTGTAAACATAACAGCTTATTATGTAGCAGCCTCATCAACTCAAGGCCCTCTAATAGCAATATTTATATGAACTTAACTAATATTTAACCAATTGCAAGTAATATGGACATTAAAATTACCTGACTTTTAAGCTGTAACTGAAAATTATCAGCAATACGCTCGAACAAATTTAATAATCAAAATATGTAAATTTTTAATATTTACGAGTTGCAAGCGAGGGTTTTAAAACAACTTGTGTTTTGCTAAAAACGCTTTAATCCAAGCTGATTGTCGGCGCGATTTCTATTAGGTTAGTCTTTACTGACGGGGGACCTAAGTGAATAAGCAGTTCTGCTAGTGATGCATAAAACCCTTAAAATTTTGGCTACGCGAGGGGGCAATATCTTCTATACCGTGCAAAATTCATTTATCATGGTGCATGAAATTAAAAATAACCCATGTCAATATTTATCGCTATCACCGCCCTGTCGAACTGACTAACCATCAGCTTATGCTTCGGCCGGTGGAAAGCCATGGTCTGCAGATCCGTTCTGAAAAACTTGAGGTTTATCCACTCAATAGCCTGAGTTGGGAGCACGACATATTCAATAACTCGGTGGCTAATATACATTTCACCAGCAAAACCGACGAACTACGCATAAGCTCGGAATATACGGTTGAACAGTTCAATCTCAATCCCTTCAATTTCTCTCTTGCTATCTATACCAATGATCTTCCCTTCGACTATCGCGGCGAAGATTTGATTGATTTAGCCCCATTCTTAATTCGCCAGTATCCACAAGATCACACTGCTATTGGGCAATGGTTACAGCCCTTTCTCGATCCCTTTGGTCGCGCTAAGACTCTGAAGTTTCTGCTGACGCTGAACGAATTTATTGCAGCAAACTTCGCCTATGGTCGCCGAGAAGAACCGGGGTTTCAGAGTCCTGCTGAGACCCTGACCTTAGGCACGGGTTGTTGTCGAGACTTTGCATTATTATTGATGGAAGCGGCTAAGTACATGGGTCTAGCCGCTCGATATGTCAGTGGTTATTTGTGTAACCTTGAGCAAGATGAAAATGAAATTGCAGCCAACGCCACACATGCTTGGACAGAAATCTACCTGCCGGGGGCTGGCTGGAAAGGATTTGATCCTACCAGCGGCATTCTCGCAGCGAGTCTGCACGTGCCTGTTGCGCGAACCCGAAGTCCAGACCAGGCAACACCTATTCGAGGAAGTTATCTAGGTGAGGCCTCACTCTTTAAAGGCATGAGCGTGTGTATTGATGCTCGAGTCATTGAGTCATAACTATTAATGGTAATTAAAGTGAAAAATAATATAAATATTCAAGGTGGCATTGCCGACGCTAAATTAGCCGCACAGAAGTTGATCTTAACTCAGGGCGGTGAACCAACATTTGTGCCCTACGACACCACCGCACCTGAGTGGAATCTTGCTGCCCTAGGTCCAGAGAAGCTCAAATACGCCCGAAAACTGGCCCACGAATTGGCCTCTACAGAATTTAAAGGTGCGGTTGTGCTGCAATCATTTGGCAAACATTACCCCGGTGAGCCATTACCACGTTGGCAGATAGGTATTTATAAATCTCGCAGCGCAGAACCACTATGGAATGACCTAAGTCGTTTACGCTTGGGGCAAGATACGATTGCTGAGGGTGATCCGGCGATGCCCAAGCAGTTTATTGCTGAACTGGCCGCGAGCCTTGGGCTTCAGGACACTAGTTTGCCAGCCTATGAGGACCTCGACGCTAAACTCAGATCCATTGGCTCAGATGAAACAACAAACTTGTTACCGCGTTTTAGTCGCAGTAAACGGGCCTTTATTTCTCGTCCCTTACCTGATGATATCGGTGAAAAATGGCAGTCATTCTTTGAGCCTGCTGGTTGGGTTTTGCCCCTTGATCATGACGATAAAATTTGGTCTACCGGTGAATGGAACCTGCCTGATGGCGACGACCTGACGCTGTTCCCCGGTGATAGTCCTGTGGGCCTGCGCTTGCCCTTGCATCGTTTACCCGAAGGTGCAATTCGCCGTGGACTGTCGGTTGAACTCAGAGACGGCGAGTTAATTGTTTTTTTACCTCCCTTGCCTAGCTTCAAGTGTTTCGCCGAGCTTGTTAGAGCAGTTGAGCAGTTGGCTCTAAAGCTCAGCTTACCGCCAATTCGACTAGAGGGATATACACCACCACGGGACGAAGATCTCGAATCTATGGCATTGACCTCTGATCCTGGTGTACTCGAAGTCAACTTGCCACCGGCCGATAACTGGCCAGACTTCGAACGCTTTATTCGTGGCTTATTCAAAAGTGCAGAATCTATTGGTATGCGCGCTCATAAGTACCAACTCAGCGGCCGCAAAGTCAGTACTGGCGGAGGCGCACATATCGTACTTGGGGGGCCAGACTTAGCACATAACCCCTTTATCGAGCGCCCCACTTTACTGAGTAGCTTTCTGCGGTTTTTACAACAACACCCTTCACTTTCATTTGCGTTTAGCGGCTTATTTATTGGTCCATCTAGCCAAGCCCCGCGAATAGATGAAAGTGCCTATGAATTACCTTATGAACTTGAGATTACCCTCAGAGCAATAGAAGCAATGAGCCAACCAGGTGATCCATCGATGATCGATGCCCTGTTGCGTAATCTACTCATGGACTGGAATGGCAACACCCACCGGGCTGAATTGAGCGTTGATAAGTTTTACAATATCAATACTTCCAATGGCAGAAGCGGTTTGATCGAATTCCGCGCATTTGAGATGGTGCCAGAGGCTGAACCTTTATTGGCGGCTAATGTATTGCTGCGCTCACTAACGGCTTGCTTCGCAGAAAAGCCTTTTACCTCCACACTCATTGACTGGCGTGAAGCCTTGCATGACAAGTTTATGTTGCCGTATTTTTTACGTGAAGATTTGCATGCTGTAATTGCCTATCTTAACCAGCATGGCTTCTCTTTCGACAACAATATCTTTGAAGCACAACTCGATTTTCGCTTTCCTCTTGTTACTCAATTTACTACTGGGCCGATTAAATGGACCTTGCGCCATGCCATTGAACCTTGGCCAGTTATGGGCGAGCACGAAGGGACAGGCAGAGTTGTTGACAGTACAACTGATCGTTTGGAAATGTTAGCCGAGGGAGACTTAGCAACTGCGGGTTTAATCGTCAGCGTGAATGGTATTCGCTTACCACTTCAGCAAGTTAATAATGAAACAGCAGTAGCAGGTATTCGTTACCGATTGTTTAATAATTTTTGGGGTCTACAACCCCACATCACGGCCCATTCGCCACTTAATATTGTAATTATTGAGCAAGGGACCAACAAAGTGGTACACGCCTTTGACTACGTGAACTGGAAGTTACTTGGCGAGAAGTATGATGGTTTAGCCACAAACGACGAAGAAGGTCGAGAACGGGTTGCCGAAAGGTTAGTAGCTAGGAATTCCTTAGTGGGTTCAGTGGCTGTCGTGCAAGAACTACCGGCCTCGCAACCACCACTTTACACCCTTGATTTACGTCGTAGTGATCTTAAAAGCTAATAATGTCTCTGCCCATAAGCAATTACTTATGGGCATTAATACACATTACTATAAGTAGATTATACCTTAGAAAGACAGTGGACCATCGATAAGCTCAACTGTCTTTTTTAGATATTAATGGCGCAAAACCAAAGCCGCTGAATGACTTGCTAGGACAATGCCACGTTTGAGTCTTGGGGCTAAAGCTTGTGATACTAGTTTAAACCCACCGGCTGATAAGCAATGCTTACAGTGGCGACAAGCCCACCCTGCGGGTGGTTAGACAGCACCACTTTACCTGAATGCATTTCAACAATACGCTTAATAATGGCTAATCCTAAACCAGACCCCAAACTACCGCGAGCCACATCGCCTTGGGCAAAAGGTGCAAACAAACGCTCCATTTGTTGTTCTGGAATACCGGGACCAAAGTCACGAATAGCGAAACACAGTAGCTGTTCTTTTTTATTATAATTCGAGGTAATTTCAATATCGTTACTGCCATAACGAAAGGCATTTTCAATTAGATTATCTAACACGCGCTTTAAGGCAACACGACGGATCATACACCAAGGCAAAGGGGCTAGGTTTAATTTAATATTATGGTCTTCTTCAATATTACGTGCCTGCACTGCTTCATTAATCAGACCGTTAATATCCCCTTCTTGTAATTTTTCTTGCTGATCTTGACGCACATAATCGATAAATTGGTCGATAATTTCATTCATGTCTTCAATATCATGCACAATGCCTTCTTTGATCCAGTCTTGACTGTCAGGCAACATTTCAGTAGCGAGGCGAATACGTGTTAGGGGCGTGCGTAAATCATGAGAAATACCCGCAGTCAACAGGGCCCTATCGTCCTCTAGTTGTTTAATGCCTTTGGCCATTTGATTAAAGGCTTGAGTAACCGCCATTAACTCAGTCGACCCTTCTTGTTCAAGGGGTTCAGGTACCCTGCCTTTACCCACCAGCAATGCGGCTTCTTGCAGGGCTTTAAGAGGTCGATTGAGGCGTCGCACAAAAATCCAGCCACCCGCCACACTGAGAATACCGATGACCAGTAAATAAATAGTCAGGGGCGAAATATCCGCTTCACCAACCCCAATCATCGGGATGGTGATCCACAAATTAGGGTTTTGTGGCGGCTTAATCCAAAATAAATAAGGTTCACCGGGGGTGATGCGTACTTCTGCTTCCCCACCCAAACGCTGTGACATCTGACTCGATAAAAATTGATAATAGATTGCTTGATCTAAGCCTTGTGCTAGCGCTTGGCGCTCAGTGAAAACCCGAATACCAGTTGCCGCATAAAAGCGCCTATTTAATTCGGGATCAAAATGATTTCTATCTTCAATAAATACCAGTTTGATTTGGGTGGCCAACAAATTATTAATTTGCTGATAACTGGGACGAATAAAATAATAAGTAACCGACAAATAAGACACAATCTGGTTGATCAGTAACAACATACCGATCAACAGAACAGTTTGCCCAAAGGCACTTTTAGGAAGTAGTCTCACGTAGTCAGTACTTGTGCATTAAGCGCTTTGACCACCATCTGGCACAAACACATAACCTAAACCCCATACTGTCTGGATATAACGCGGGTTGGCTGGATCTTCTTCTAACATGCGACGCAGGCGCGACACTTGCACATCAATACTACGCTCCAGGGCGCTGTAATCACGACCGCGGGCAAGATTCATCAATTTATCCCGAGATAAGGGCTCACGCGGATGGGTGACTAAGGACTTCAATACCGCAAACTCACCACTGGTTAAAGTCATGGGCGTGCCCTCAGCGCTCATTTCACGGGTTCCAAGGTTAAGTGAGTACTTACCAAAATTTACTATTTGTTCTTCTAATGAGGGGGCACCTGGGGCTTCAGTAGTTTTACGTCGAAGCACAGCTTTAGCTCTGGCTAACAACTCACGTGGATTAAAAGGTTTAGGTAGGTAATCATCGGCTCCCATTTCTAGGCCAATGATACGGTCAACCTCATCACCTTTAGCGGTCAGCATAATAATGGGAATCTGGTTGTCTTTTTGCCGTAAACGCCGACAAATCGATAAACCATCTTCACCGGGCAACATTAAATCAAGCACCATCAAATGAAAATTTTCACGTTCGAGATAACGATCCATTTGTTCAGAATTGGCTGCGGCCCTCACCTGATATCCTTGTTCAACCAAATAACGCTCAAGCAAGCTACGTAAGCGCATGTCATCATCAACAACGAGAATTTTGGTGGTTTCTTGACCCATAAGGTTCTTCCATTAAACAGCAATATCATCACTATATGTTAAAGCAGTGAAATTCAAAAGCTTAGCTCTGTAACACCCTAGTTTGGATTGTTACAAAGTTTGTCATTTAAAGCCATAATCACACTACCGAAAGGCGCGACAAATCTGAACTTAGCAAAATGTTATAAATCGTCATGTTTGTTAACAACATTATTCTCACAATAATTCCATTCGTGAATAATGATTTTTGTCTCAATGACACATGTTTGTTATTTTAAGCTCAAATAATCAGGCGATTTATGCCTAACTTTAAGCAGCAGCATGAATTTACTTTTTCTTCTTCTTAGTCAGATCATTGCCTTACCTGAACAAACTAACATAAAGTTAGAGCTTGTTGGGCAGGCCACACAACATCCTAATTGGGCATTTTTTGCGCCTCACGAAAATGAAAATGTCGCCAATGCTTATGTCATTGAGCAAATTGAGCAACATGGCGGCGTTTTTGTTATTTTGCGCCAAGAGGGTAAACGCCTCATCCATCTGGACATTGAGCCATTTCAGGTGAAAATCGATCCTAATCGTATTTTTACTGAGCAGGGCCGACGTAAAAACATCATCAAACTTAATCCTAAGTTACGCCTTAATACCTATGTTTTTCACCGTGCGATGCGCCGCTCGGCCGCCCTTGCCCAACTTATTGTCAATAATTTGGGTGGCACAGACCCATCCCGAACTTGGGTAGCAATTCATAATAATACCCAAGGATATCAGGGAGATAAAAAGCACGGCATCGGTGATATCTCTATCCAAAAATACCAAAATAGATTAGCACAGGGGGCTCAATTTCTAATTGCGGTGAGTGAGCATCAGGGAGACGAAGATGATCTATTTTTTGTCACTGAGCAAGCTGATTTCAGGGCACTGCAACAAGGAGGCTGGAATGCCGTGCTGCAGCATCCTCAAGTGGTCACTAATCCTAAAGAAGACGATGGTTCAATGTCGGTTTATGCGCAAAAGCAGGGGATTCGTTATATCAACATTGAAGCCGAACGCCGCACCAATAACATCGGTGAAAATCACTTAAGCGAACAAAAGCAAATGATAGATTTGGTTTTTAGTCGCTTAGTGAACAAAGCCAAAAACGTCATTGCCAGCGACTAAATATAATGTCCCTTGCAGTGGATGAAGTTAAAACTGAAAAAACCGCAGTTAATAAGTTCCATTCTGCTTATTCAGCTTGCGACAAAATTTCATCCATCACCCAATTGGTATGGGCCCCACTTTGTGCCATAGAGGGATGGGTTGTAAGACCGTTAAGATGCTCAGCCATAGCTTGCACAAAATCACCTTGGATTGGCGAGTTTTTGAGCATAGCTTGGGTAATGTATTTATCGGCAGTAGTTAATTCAGCTGGTATTTCGTCAAAAATGCTAAAACTAATTTGACCGTGCTGCCCAATAATCAGCACTTTATCAACCTGACTACTGGCAGCAAAATTCCAATGACCAGTGCCCGTTACGCCACTCTCAAATAGTAAACTGGCCGCAACAGCATCATAGGCAGAATATAAGCCTTGTTGATTGCTAGCCACTCCTTGGGCTTGTTTCACCTTACCCAATAAAAATGTCATGAGATCTAGACCGTGACTGGCGATATCTTCAAAATAGCCAGCCTTAGCAATCTCTTTTTGCGTACGCCAATTAGCTGTTCGACTTAAATCGATGTCACTGGGCGGGCGAATATATTGCCAATCAATATGCCTAACTTGGCCTATTTCTTCATCTATAAGCCATTGTTTAATTTGATTAAACACCGGCAATGAACGGCGGTAATAAGCCACAAATAAAGGCAGACCCTGCAGCTCGAAAGCCTGTTGCATCTCTACACATTGTTTAAAGTCCAAGGCCATAGGTTTTTCAACACAACAAACTTTACCTGCTTGTGCAACTTGCAGGGCATATTCATGATGACTATCGGGTGGGGTAGCAATATAAACAGCATTAATATCAGGATCGTTGATCAGAGCCTGCGCATTATCATAGGCCTTTGGTACACCGTGTCGTTGGGCAAAATCTTGGGCTTTAGCCAAGGAGCGCGACATTACCGCCAGTAATTCAAAGCCTGCTACTTGCTGATAAGCGGGCGCACTTTTAATTTCACATACATCGCCACAGCCTATTATGCCCCAACGATAGTGCGTTGTTTTATGCATGTTTACCCTTTACTTGTTAGTCTTATTTTTCAGACACCCAGTCCATTTGGAAACCGGCACGACGCTTTTTATCAAGTATTTCTTCAAGCAAGGGCGAAATAATCAGCTCCATGGCTAGGGTCATTTTGCCACCGGGTACCACTAAGGTATTGATGCGCGACATAAACGAGCCGTCAATCATCTGCAGTAAATAGGGGTAATCAACGTTTTTCATTTCCCGGCGAAAACGCACCACCACAAAACTTTCGTCTTGGCTGGGGATCTCTCTGGCACTGAAAGGGTTAGACGTATCTACCGTCGGTACCCGCTGAAAATTAACGTGAGTCAGAGAAAACTGCGGGGTAATATATTTAAAATAATCGTCGAGGCTGCGCACTATGCTGCTCATAACCGCTTCACGGGAATGACCTCGTTCGGTGGTGTCACGCACGATTTTTTGGATCCACTCTAAATTAACAATGGGCACAGTACCCACTAACAGATCAACGTGTTTGGCCACATCCACATCTTCATTGGCGACGCCACCGTGCAGCCCTTCGTAAAACAATATATCAGTTTTTGCGGGTAAATCTTGCCAAGGAGTAAAGGTACCGGGCATTTGATTAAAGGGCACCGCTTCATCAAAGGTATGTAAGTATTGGCGGTGTTTTCCTCGGCCAGTTTCACCATATTCTTTAAATAGGGTTTCCAACATTTCAAAATCGTTAGCGCGGGGACCAAAATAACTGATGTGACGACCTTGCTCTTGGGCCTTGCGGATCTCTACTTCCATTTCTGGCCGCGTAAAACGATGGAAACTATCTCCCTCTACCATCGCCGCATTAACCGACAAATTGCGGAAAATATGACGAATAGCATTTGTGGTTGATGTGGTACCGGCTCCAGAGGAACCAGTAATTGCAATAATAGGATGTTTTACTGACATGGAATGTTCTTAGTCACGAAACGGACTACCGTTATAAGCAAGCTAAGGCAAGGGGTCAAGACCCTGGAGCGCTTTATCGAATAAAATTAACTTAGTCCTTATCTGGACAACCACTTAAGGTGGCAATTAATGCCCCTTGCTTGGGTTTATACATACATGGAATGATTGACAAAACCGCAACGAATGAGTAATTTTCCGTACGCCTGAATAAGCCGTGGCTTTTAACAAGCTATAATGGAGTAATGTAAATGGACCTTTTTTTAAATGAAGTATTTAGCTTCCCCACCGTTATTTTTACTATTCCTCTGATTATACTGACCTTATTGTGGTTGATGGCCTTTGCTGGTTTATTAGATTTAGACATACTCGACTTTGGCACTGACAGTGATACCAGCAGTGACACCGATGCCGACGCGACTAGCACGTCTTGGCTTGAAACCCTCGGCTTAAACGGCGTACCTTTAACCGTTGCTCTCACACTCATCGATATTTACGCCTTCAGTTTTACCTATTTAGCCCGTAAATATGCCGCACCGCTATTTGATGGTGTGCTCACGGCTACCGCCCAAGGCGCTGTAGTAGCGGCTTTTGCCATAATAATCGCCTTACCTCTCAGCGCCTTATGTATTAGACCTTTGCGGCGCTTTTTCGTCACTCATGAAGGCCTAGCAAAAAATGAACTCATTGGCACCATTTGCACCTTAACAACCCTGACCGTCAACGAGCATTTTGGCCAAGCTATTACACCTGATGGCATGGTGCTAACGGTGCGCTCAGCTAGCCCCAATACCATGAGTAAAGGCAGCAAAATTGTGCTGATTGACTATCTGCTTGAACAAGATTGTTATTCTGTTGTAAGCGAATCCGAATTGATGGCCATGTCATCAGCCACTTAATTATTACCCTATCTAAACTTGAAGCAGGAGCTACCCAATGACTGAGCCCACCGACCTAATTTTTTGGTTGTCACTCGCAGTTGGTATTTTTATATTTATTATGGCCGCCATCTTAATGATGGCCAAACTCTACAAAAAAGTAGAGCAAGGTCGTGCCATGATCGTTAATACCATGCGCGAAGAACCCAAGGTAACCTTCACGGGTTCGGTGGTTATTCCGGTCTTCCATAAAATGGAAATCATGGATATCTCGCTTAAAGCTATTGAAGTAGACCGCAGTGGCTCTGAAGGCTTGATCTGTCGCGATAATATTCGCGCAGATATTAAGGTAGGCTTTTTTGTTAAGGTCAATAAAAACCGCGATGATGTGCTCAAAGTAGCCCAAGCCATTGGCTGTGAGCGAGCCTCTAACATTGCCACGCTTGAAGATTTATTTAGCGCCAAGTTTTCAGAGGCCTTAAAAACCGTAGGCAAGTCACTGGATTTTGAAGACTTATACGCCAAACGCGACAAATTCCGCGACATGATTATCGACAACATTGGCACCGATTTAAATGGCTATGTGCTTGAAGATGTTGCGATTGACTACCTTGAACAAACCCCCATTGAAAAACTTGATCCGAACAACATTCTTGATTCTCAAGGTATCCGCAAAATAACCGAACTGACCGCTGAACAACACATTCAAACTAACGTGTTTCGCCGTGATGAAGAAATGAAAATAAAGCGCAAAGACGTGGAAACCCGCGAAGCCGTGCTTGAACTTGAACGCCAACAAGCGGATGCCGAAGCCAAACAAAAACGCGAAATCGAAACCGTTATTGCCCGAGAAACGGCTGAAACTGAGCGCGTACAACACGAAGAAAAGCTCAAATCAGAGCAAGCCCGCGTGAGCGCCGCCCAAGAAATAGAAGTACAAGAGCAAAACAAACAACGGGAAGTAGAAGTGGCACAAAACAACCGCTTACGTGCCGTAGCAATTGAAGAAGAACGGGTGATACGCGCCCGTGAATTAGAAATAATTGACCGCGAAAAAGAAGCCTCATTACAGCGCATCGCCAATGAAAAGCTGCTTGAACATGAAAAACGTGAAATTGCCGATGTGATTCGTTCGCGCATCGAAGTTGATAAAACAGTGGCCCAGCGTGAAGAAGAAATTAATGAATTGCGCATGGTCTCAGACGCCGAACGCCACAGAAAAGCCAAAGTCATCGCCGCTGAAGCGGAGGCCGAAGAAGCCCTAGTCAAAGATATTAAAGCCGCCGAAGCCGCTGAGAAATCCGCCAGTCATATTGCCAAACAAAAAGGTATTGATGCAGCCGCTGATTTGGATGTAGCTGAAAAACGCGCCATGGGTCAACGTAAAGAAGCCGAGGGTAAAGAGGCACTTGAAGCCGCTGCAGGTCTTGCCGCTGCAAGAGTAATGGAAGCCCAAGCCCTGGCCAAAGAACAAGAAGGCATGGCCCAAGTTCGCGTGCAAGAAGCCATGGCCGATGCAGTCGAAAAAACCGGTGTCGCTGAAGCCCAAGTTACAGCCAAAAAAGCCGCGGCCGAAGCCGAAGGTATGACAGCGAAATTTGCTGCCATGAGTACCATGTCTGAGCAGCAGCGCGCGCACGAAGAATTCAGAATGCAGCTCGATAATAGCCATGCTGAAATCATGGAATCTATTCGCACTAATGTAGACATTGCCAAAGAACAAGCCATGGTCTTATCTGCTGCCCTTAAAGCCGCTAAAATTGATATTGTCAGCGGTGATAGCAGCTACCTAGACAGTTTTGTTAAGTCTATTTCGGTGGGTAAAGCCATTGATGGCACCATGAACAAAAGCCAAACCTTGCAAACGGCCTTTAAAGATCACTTAAACGGCGATGCCAGTTTTGTCGATGATGCCAAAGAATTGGTGGCCGGTTTTGGCAATGCCAGCGGCAGTGTCAAAGACACCGCTATTACTGCACTGGTGGCTAAGTTATTAAAAGAAGGTCAATCCAATCCGCAATTGTTAGACATTATTAGCGGCGCTCTGAACCCCAAAAAATAACAGTGTTCTCTCGATTTGGCGGCCATTAGCCGCCCATTGATTGACAAGGAATCAATAATGGCTTCAGAGCAAACTCAAGTTGATCAGGCCGTCGCCGAGGGAGGCGCTTATGACGTTATTCGTCAGCGCTTAAGCCACCAAGCGAGCAGTCTTAAACAACAAC
>Ga0163216_101605_pt1 | contig 12143 bp, 10 predicted proteins | sample SynspAceP_FD_167610 | JGI IMG/M metagenome (GOLD analysis project Ga0163216, IMG submission 167610) | Saline lake microbial communities from Ace Lake in Antarctica - Synechococcus sp. Ace-P (Illumina Assembly) | ecosystem: Environmental > Aquatic > Non-marine Saline and Alkaline > Saline ...
ACGTTGTTACCGCAGTCGCACCTCCGCCGGAAGCCGAAGTCGATGGCTACTCGTTCTTCGTAAGAAACTTTCATTCTCTATCCAAAACCGGTTTTATCCCGGCACACCCTGACCCCTTTTCTTCGTCAGCCGGAGGATGGAACCAGCCGAGAAGAGCATGGGGACAACCAACGGCAGGGCCGATCAAAAAACTGCGTGTCCCCGACTCTGCTCCGACTCAGCCCCCCGTCGTATTCAGACCGTCCGCCGACTCAGCCCAACTCAGGGCCGCCCGACTCACGTTGTCCCATCGCTAAATGCCTCGGGTTCGGTGCTCGGTTGTTTTGATTGGTTCAGACGTGACGAATATTGACAATATACGCCATGTGTAGTACAGTTAGCATATGGCTTGTTCAGAATCGTTAGGGTTTCACAGGAGGCAAATTGATGGCATCGTCACTCAACCTTTCACTAACGGACGAGCTTCGCGCATTCGTTGATCAAAATTCTGGCGACGGAACGTTTTACGCGACGCCAAGCGAATTCGTACGCGATTTGCTACGAGAGAAGAAGAACCGTCAAGAAGCCGCCTTGGCTCGCGATTCAATTCTCGAAGGTTATCAAGATGCGATTGCCGGGAGAACGGTGGCATTCAAAGGTGATCTAAGGAGCCTCCTTAAAAAGGCGAAACGGTGACCGGCAAAAAGGAGAGCAAGCGAAAGCCACCCAAGATGGCCATTCAGCTTACCAATCGCACGCTGCAGGACCTCATTTCAATTGAAGACTATTCGATTGACACGTGGGGAAAGAAAGTCGCCGCCCGCTACATGGATGACTTTGAATCTGCGTTGCAGCGGATATCTGACAACCCAGGCTTGTTGCGATCCGAGCCGAACTTGCACGAGTATCTATACTTCTATCGAGTCAACAAGCATTTGCTTGTCTGCGACATTCAGCCCACGGCAATTTTTGTGCTGACCGTTCTAAATGCGAACATGGATATCCCGGAACGCCTTCTTCAACTAGAACCAACGCTCAATCTCGAAGTCGAAATGCTTCACGAGCAGCTGGCGAAATCGAAAAAGAAGAAGCGGTGATTGCTTGACTACAAGCAAGGGCTTGGATGTTCGCCTTCATGCCAAACGTCAAATCGGTGGCGATCAGTTGCAGTCGAAATATGAGCCCCAAAACCTCACACAGTAGACAAATTGAGCTAAGCCATTTTGCTTGACATACGACTTGCAATTAGTACGGTCATTTAGCCATTCTTAATTTTGTCAGCACAATAGATACGAATGAGGCTTGCCGTGGAGCGACATGCTAACAGCGATGGTGATTCTGGCGTCATAAATATTCGAAATTGAAAACGACTCGATCACGGTGGGATTCAGCACTGGTTCAGTTTACCTTTACACTAACGTGAGTACTGGTGAAGCGCACATCGAGCAGATGAAGAATCTGGCGAAGGCCGGGCAAGGTCTTAACGAATTCATCAATCGCACTGTAAGAAAACGGTACGAAAAACAATTGAAATAGACTCTTTACAGGTTCGCGCGCTAGCTGTTGACGTGAAGCATTATCAAACGCATTGGTAACTTAAATGTGACCGGGCGGAAGACGCAATTGGCGGTATCGCCGTTTATTCATTTGATTCGAATAGTACTCCACGTACATTCCAAAATTTCGCCGTCGCAAGTTGGTCCTCCGAAATCACCTTTGGTGGGTGTGGCTCAACTGGGTTAACACTCGTTAGCACACAGCTGTTATCAATGTGATAAACTCGCTTTATCACGCAGCCAATGCCATCTACGTTTGAGTCGATGACGGCAATCGTGCCGTTGGCGATCTGCCGATAGTCAGTAACAGGCTCGGAATCAACCAGTACTTTTTGACCCGACCTTGCGATTGGATCTAAGCTGCGCCCTTCGACGTGTACGGTCGATAGGTTTTTCACCCAATCAATTTGGAAATCAATTCGTAGGCTCCATTCTAGAAGATTCGTATTGGTTGGGCTACTCATTTCACAGCTTGGTGTGTAAAGCACCCCAACGATTTTTCGAACGGCCGATTCGATTCTCGACACGACAACATCCGCAACCGGTTCGATTGGATTTATTGACTGCAACGACAATTCACTTCCACGGGCCCAAGCCCTTCGAAGCAGTTTTCCGCCAGTAGCGCAAGTTACAGCAACTAAATCACCGTCATTGAAGGCACTGTATTCGCTGGCGAGCAATAGCCATTGCCCAAAGTTAGCCACAGGGGCAAGAGTGTTCGCCACAGCCAAAACAGCCCCGCCAGCTGCCACGCGAACAATGCTTGGCTCACTCGGGATATCTACTTCAAATGATTCCCCTCTTGCCGCTGCACGTCCAAATTCTCGCAATTGGATCGGCTCATTCCAAATCGCTTGGCTGGGTAGCGATGCGAACGGCACAAGGCAGCTTGGAATTGCTGCTTGTCGACGACTATGTAAACGCAAAGTCTCAAGGCGTTGAAGTTCACTTCGAACCGTTCCATCACGAGCTTTTAAAAATTCATGACACGCTTCGATCATTTCAGAAGTTACATTTGCCTCTGTGATAGCATGTGACCCCGGATCAAGAACTTTACTCACTCGTTCATCGGTCAGCGTTGCAACAATTTTTCGTTGCGATTTACTTGCCAATGGATGCGTGCCGGAAAACCCTCTGTATGCGTCCAGAGAACCACTTAGATTCCCAGTTTCAAAAAACGGAGTTGTGCTGTAGGCATCGAGTGAGTAAAGCAAGTCTTCGCGGTACTTTCGCATCTCTGTGGGGGCATTGGTCGGTGCTCGTAGAAGCTCTTCTTCAGCTCGATCTAGCCGATTTCCCGGTCTCCAACAAATTCGGCTTTGTCGATTCCTAGGATTAAGTTCAACAACCTGTTCTTCGACAAAATGGATACGACAGTTTGTTAAATAATGAGATTGATGAGTTGCAACTACGAACTGCGCCCGATCCATCCAAGGCTTGAGAATTCCGAGCGACCACGACTCTCTATGACCATCGTCTAATGAAAGTATTGGGTCATCCATGATTGCGAATCCTAGGCCTCGGGGGTGTTGTTCCAACAATGCGAAGTAAAACGAGAGAGCAACTGCCCTTTGGAGTCCAGCATTGCCGAAGAACTGTCCTTGGACTTCGTAGCCGTCGCCGGACAAGAAGGTTGTGACGCTTTTGTCTCGTCCTGCCCCAACGACGACTCTGGCTGGTGTAAGTCCGCCCGATGAGGCTGGATACAAGATATTCCAGTTGTCAATTGTCTTGTCTTTAATCCTAGAAAAAACAGTTTGAACTTCCGACTCTGCGTACTTCTTCAATGCCTTTAGCGATTCAAGTGGGAGTCGCACTTCTTCTAAAAGAAGCCAGCCGTCTTCAAGGCATTTCAGTTCATTTCGCTTGGCATATGCCCAACGCAAATCATCTCGGAGCGTTTTAAGAGGAATAATCGCGGCTGCCGCTTCTTTGCCAACAGACATTGTAGAAAGAAGCGACGGGCTGTCGTCATCCTCGCTGTCATCTGACAATTGCTGATGCAATTCATGGCACGTATCATCATGCGAATTTTCACTCCACCCCAATATCTCCAATGCGTTTCTCGCCAATTCGATTTCGTGGAGAAAATCAATTGCGAAACTAGAGAAACCAGCATCCGCGTCGCTAGACAGTAAAACGATGGGAGCAGACGATGAAGTCTTTTGACTGTCAGCGATTTCGTTTATCTTTGCGTCATATTTTTCGACAAGGACTGCGAATTCACTTGGCAGACTTTGCTTGAGTTCAATCCAGTCATCGAAAATCCGGTCGCGTGGCGATCGCGTGGCCAACTGCCGGACTGCCTCCGGTACGACCTTGTCGAGTTCGTCACAAAGATTGCGAAAGAAATTCTTGACGTCCTGCAGTAGCTCTGGATCAACGTCTTTGAGCCTCTCAAGTTCTCCCATTACCGCCAAGTCTTTTATTGATTGTTCACAAACAGGGCAGTCGTGACTGGCAGGTTCATAATATTTTGAAGCTTGAAGCAAGAGGGTTGCTTTGCTGCCTACTGCTACTTCTGCACGCCACCATTTCAGTCTTCCATCAATTCTCTCTACTACATTTGCCAAAAACTCGCTCAATTCGTTTTTAACTGAAATCAAGAATTCCACACTTGCGTTTTCCCCATCTGCCGGAAAAACAGAATCTAGCGCGATCGCATTGAGGGTTGGGAAACGATCCGGAATACCTTTCTCCAACCAAAGGATAGCACGGGTTAGCTTGTCGCCCAAATCTACTGGCGGACTTTCGCCGGTAGACTGCAGCCCAATAATCTCCCCCAAACCGATTTCAGACAATTCAATAAACCTACTCAGTTCGTTACCGGCCTCTTCAATCTGGATCTTGCTTATCTTTTCTTGGGAAGCCAAGCCGACAAATATAGGAAGTGCATCATGGGCTGTGGGTAATCGGTCTGGCAGCTGCTTCAGTCTTTCAGTCAACTCATTCCAGCGGGATTCTACAGCCTGCTTTTCTTTATTCGCTAGGCGTGTTCGATTGCCAGACATCGTGGTCGCTAGTTCACCGATGCTCTCAATATCATCGTAGCCTAACATTAGGCTTAAGAGGCTTTTGGTGTCTTTTGCAGACTCGATCGTGAAACGTCCAAATGTTGTCGGAGCATGAAGCGACATCTGCAAATCTAACGGCTCAATTCCAAATTGAGTGAGGTCATTGCATTCGCTCCACTCATCGCCATCAAGACTTGATTCAAGACCGTCAGCAATACTTCTTCGCAAATATAGCTTGGTGTCATCGCCCGAAGAGACCAGCTCAATACAGCCAGAGCAGGCCGGAATTGTGTTTTTGGTAATTCCATCCTTAGGAAGTGTTGCGATTACCGGCCAATCAATAATCTTCTTGCCCTTCCCGGAAGATGTCGGAACGCCGTGAACTGATGAGACATCGCTACTTTCGTGGGCGTCACTCACCGTGATGCCGGTCAAGATCCAGATGACAGCCGCTACAAGGCTAGTTTTCCCACTACCATTCGGCCCATAAATCAAATTTGATTTTCCGTTGAAGTCATAATCAACACTTTCACCAACGGGCGCGAGTCCACGAATTGACGTGCATTCCAGATGGCCCAAACGGTAGTCTTTCTGACAAGCGGATTCCGAATAGACCGCAGTCCCTTGCGCAGCTTCGCCAGTTGCGGCTACGGATGGGGGGGCCAGCGTTGTTTGCGATTCATCTTCAGTCTCCGCCAATTCCGCTAACTCTTGCTTGGCGGCTTTGAACGAATCTCGAAGAAACTTGGCGCGATCGTCCCCACTACGTTTATTGAGTGTGTCCAATTTGTCACAAACAACGCGCAGTAAAACTACCCCCAACGGTTCGAGAGGTCCAACTACATTCGATCCCGAGGTGACTGAACTACTAGACAAGAGTTGATCAATAACCGATTGACTCTGTGGACTAAACGACATGACTCTTCTCCAAATCAAAAAACTGAGCATCCAAAAAACTGCGGTAACGCTCAGGATGGCAAGTGAGCAAGACGATCTGGAAACGCTGAGCAGATTCTTCGAGGATCGTGGCGATGCGGGCGAGTCGTGTTGCATCGGTGTAGGTGAACACGTCGTCCAGAACGACCAACTGACGACTGTGTGGAAACGCGATATCCGCCAATGCCATCCGGACCGCGAAATGGACTTGCTCTAGCTCGCCTCCGGAAATCTGATCTAACGCAACCGCCTCGCCACTCGATTGAGGCGCGATGCCGGTTGGCAACAATGAGTCGTCAAATTCAAGTCCTTCAAAGCGCGAGCCAGCAATCCGCTGCAGAATCGAATTGGCTCGCGTGCGAATGGGATCAATCAGCGATTCCATCACGCCGCTTTTCTGCTGCTCCACCGTGTCGTGCAATAGACGAATGGCGTCGATGTGAATACGGTCTCGAGCAATGTCACGTTCGAGCCGAGCAATTCCCTCTTCGACTTCGACCAATTTTGAATAGGGAGCCTCCGATACAATTTGTTGAAGTCGTCCCGATTCGGTGTTCAAGCTCTTCTCCGCTTCATCCGCCTCGGTGCGACAAGCTTGTTGCTGCGATTCCAGGACTGACAATAATTCAATTGGATCGTCACCGAATTCCTCGACCTGTTTTTCAACTTGTGCCAACTTGCCTTTGGCAACATCCAGATCCAATGCAAGTTTCGTTCGACTTTCGATCCGCATCTTATCCGCTAATCCGTCTTTCCGCAACGCGGTAAGCTTCTCTTCACCTGACGACACTTGAGCCTCCGAACTAGTGATTTTCGTCTGGTGATTCTCAAGCTTTCGCGTCTCTTTTTGCAGCGTGCCCTGCGCATCGTCGTCTGTCTGTTCAGCGGCGCCAATTTCGCCTGCGAACTTTTCTTCAATCTCTTCTGCTTTTTTAGTCAGCTCGGTAGGATCCGGAGGCGATGCCTTCCACTGGGACTGGGCGCCGTGGACCTCATCGAGACTGGCGATTACGGATGCGTGATCGGCACGAAGTTTTTCGATACTGTCTCCGTCGAGCAGGGTCGTGAGCTTGACCTCCGAATTAGAGATTTTGCCATCTAGCTCTGTTGCCTGGGTGTACAGCTTCTCCAACGTTGCGAGGTCGCTGGTGCCATACTTAGCCGTCAATTCGTGTAGCGTGTTCTTTGCGGATTCCCATTGTTCGCGTAGTGAATCGAAATCGGTCGTGGGGCCCGTTGCAGTAAATCGCCCCACACCTTGAATTTGAAACGCAACATCCGGCGCGCCCTTGATCTCGATTGCCTCGTCCTTGTTCGCTGATCGAGAGCCTGTTTCTTCCGATTGAGTCACTTCAATGTTCTGGTCAGAATCGAATTGCACGCGAACGGTGACCACAGCGGCGTCGAGTTTCAATCGCGCGTCATCTCGCTGCCGTTCGATCTTGGTCATTTTTTGGATCGCCGGTTTGTCGGGCGCGACCATCGGTTTTCGGGTTTCGCGGAGTTTTGCAATCTCCGTTTGAACGGCATCAATCTGCTTGAGCTGTTTTTCAAGCTCAAGAAAGTTCTCTTGATGGCGCATGTACTGCTCGGCAAGCTGCGCGAGTTGTCTGGCCACAGTTGCTTCAATTCGTTTGCCTCGAATCGTTTTGACTTTCTCGTCGGCCAGTTTTACTCGCTGCTGACATTCTTCAACCAGCTTTTTGATTGCGGGTAGCTCTTTTGCGAATTGTTCTCCTTCAATCGTCGCCGTTTGCCGCTGCTTAACTGCCAAAGCGATCGCGTCAATTTTCTCAACGAGACTGCCGTAGCTCACACTGCTTGCCTTGAGTTCCGCTTGCAATTGTTTCTGTTGAGCCGTCAGTTTTTGATAGGCTTGGACCTTTTCTCGTGTCGTTTTCAGCTGGCCATCAAGTTCGGTTTCACGCTTGCGAGCCGTTTGCGTCTGCAGCCGCGAATCCTTGATGCGTCGACTGGCGTCTTCGAATTCCTGCAGCCGCTGTTGTAGTTCAGCACGACCCGAGTTTTCGTTTGCCAGCTGGGACTCAAGCCCTACTACTGCTGGCGCAGAGGCACCTGACCGGGGTCTGCCTGTTGGGGTAAAGAATTGTCGGTAGACAGTTTCGATTCGTTTTTCCAGAGCGTCCGTGCCGGCACCCGTTATTTGAGCGCCCAAGGCATCCTGGATTGTGGTGCGAGTCCCCGACGCCAACTCGTTGATCTGTAAACTGCCCTGTGTTGCCCACAGAATTTGTGCCAATCCCCAGTGTCGCTGATCGGTGGCGCCACTCTTTGAAGCTACTCCCGCAAGAATATTTCGAGCTTGTTCGTCGGCAGCCCGGCTTTCAGCGAACGGAACGTAGGCCCCATTTTCTTTTCGGGCGAGCTTTGCGGACGGCGAATCCAGGAACTGTTTATGGAGTTGAAAGAGTTCATCGTTTTGTTCAAACTCGATGGTGACTTTGGGGGCCAGTTCCCGTCCCCACGACCTCGCAGTTTGAATGCCCGCCCCACCAACGTTATGACTGTCAAACAGGCCTCGCGCGAGCGCCATCATCAACGATGACTTACCACTTCCATTGGGCCCGTGAATTATGTTCAGGCCATCCACAAATGGTCCGACGTTGGCCAGCGATACGAATGATCGCCAACCCTCTAATTGAATGGATCGCAAAATCATACGTTGCTCTCCTGAACCAACCGGTAAAGTTCCAGCAACGCTCGTGTAGCGGTCTCGGGCGAAGCATCCGCAGGACGATCCGAAGTGCCTGCAGGGTCACTCAACTCTTGCAGCCGTTTGGCAGCCGATTGCATGACTCCACCGGGCACGGCGTCCAACCAACTTTCATCCGATGGACTAGGGGCAAGATTGGACGTTTCGAATCGACTATATAGAAATCGCGCCCGAACAAGCTCTTCAATTCGCTGCAGCTCTGCTTGATCTTCATGATAAAGGATCCCGCCAATTCTCAAATCGACCAGCGTCGTGTTCGCATCAGGCAACGATTCGATTTGTTCACGAACGCGAGAGGCATCGCCAACATCGGTCAAAGATTCTTCGATGACAGTCCATTGCAAACCGCCTGTCGGGATAGATTCCAGAACAGGTGGACTTCCTCGCTGAGCGATTTCAACCAGCAGAGCATTGCCGCTGTCACGCTCACCAAACTTTGTCGTTTCGTGAGTTCCCGAATAAGCCATTCGCACGATCCCGTCCGCCGACGGATAAGTTGAAAAGGAGTGCCAATGTCCGATTCCCAGATAATCAAGTCCGCTTCTGGTCGCGGCGTCGCGTGGAATCGGGTAGTCCGGCTCTGCTTGTGAGATGCCGCTAACGGTTCCGTGGCCGATACCAATCGAGATCTTCGAGTTGCCACTCGCGTCAATCCAGGCAGTCGGGTCAGACAAAGAGTGTTTTTCGAACAGAGGGCACGGATAGAGTGTCGTTTCGTCCAGTTCGATGGGTTGGGCTTCAGTAACCACATTCAGATTGGAGTGCCATTTCCAGGCAGCATGCTCCCAAACCGATCCAGAAACGAGGGGATCATGATTCCCGGAAATGAGATAAACCGGTCCTGCGAAACTGCCAAGGATGTCGGCGACTTTCTGGACAAGCACCCGATCGACCGCGTTATCTTCGAACGTGTCGCCCGCCACGATGATGAAGTCTGCCTGTCGACTTGTGGCGACTTCAACAACACGTCGTGCCGATTCAAGTCGTTCCAAACGAACTCGTTTGCCAACCTCTCCAACATGAGCGGCTTTCATTCCGATCTGCCAATCGGCGGTATGAATAAATTTCACCATTTAGTATTGCTCAGATCTCATAAGCGGGCCTTGCGACTCGATCGAATGATTCGACGTGGCGGAAATGTGGGGAAGCCTTCGGTTGATTCAGCCAAGTCTTGACTTGTGCAAAAAATCTCGAACCAAGACGTAACTAATTGTAAGAAGAATGATGTTCAGCCGCATCGACACGAGCAATGAAAATTGGAAGAGAATAGCCTTCCCCATCCGGCTTGGTTGTGAGGTTGCAAACTGTTGTTTCAAAGGGAAGTCTGGGGACAGAGCATCTTTTCGGGTGTTTAGCGAGCTTCGGGACGGTCGAGTCGTCTCCTAAAGCGACGGCAAGCCCCTGAACTCCGGTCTAGCTCAAAATAGGTGCATTTACTCCACCCGAAAAAGTGCTCTGTTCCTATTCGTTCTAGTCGTGTGATCAATTTACGGCTCAAGAGCAATGCGATGTTTTGGAAGAGTGAGCACGCCGAGTCGATGCTTCAAGTGCGCATCCAAGTGGTCCCTGAGCAATGGGACGAAGCGATGACGGACTTGGCCGAATTCCGTCGCACCGAAGCTCATGACGGTTGGCACTGGGAACCGGAAAACATGAGCATCAAAAATGAAAACACTCCTGCTGTGGCAACCTAACCCCACAAAACGCTGGCTTTTCGTGTCCTTTTTTTGGGAATGCACCCTCGCGAACCTACTGTGCGATTGTGAGGTGCTGCATTAATTTATGTCAGGAAGGTTGCGATTGTTGCGGTCGCACCTGCGCACAATAAAGCGAACGGAATGCAGCAACCCAGCGACTTGCCCAACTTTCGCTGCCTGCCAGAGCGTGTGAGTGGAACACCCAGATTACGGGAAAGTTTGCCCTTGGCTGCGGACAATCCGCTTGCCCTTTTCCATGACCATGAAAACCCGAACTTCTTACTACGGCGTCCCATTGGGATCCTCTTGCAGGATGTCATTGAGATGGAGACGTGACTGTTCGGTCCCCGCGTTTGATTCATGGGCCTCCATTTCACGTGCTTTTGAAAGTGCCGATGCCACGAGCCCTGCGGGCACGGAAATGATGCCGAGACCGGTTGCGAGGACAAAAAACGTAAAGACCTTTCCGCCAGTTGTTACGGGATAGACATCGCCGTACCCGACGGTTGTCAGCGTGCATACTGACCACCAGAAGCTGTGAAATACGGAGGAAAACACCTCGGGCTGGGCTTCGTTCTCGAAGTAGTAAATACCAACAGCGGAAAGAAATAGTAGTAAAGATGCGACAAGGCCGAACAGGATGATTTCTTCTTTCGCGATGAGCAACGCCCGATGGAAACGCCAAATGGCGCGATTGTACCTGACGACTTTGAGCACCCGAAATAGGCGAAATAGCCGGATGGCACGGACGGATCGTAGGTCAACGCCAGTGGAAACATAGAACGGCAAAATCGCGAGAAGATCAACGAACCCGAAGAAACTGAAGATGAACGCCAGTTTTCGATCAGCGACGTACAGACGCATTAAATACTCGGCTGTGAAGATGAGCACCGTGAAAATTTCGGCGTAATGGAGAACATTGCGTACTGGCTGCGAGAGATCGGGAAGCGTCTCAATTGAGAACGTGATAAGCGAGACGACGATCAGAAACTGGATCGCTAGGTCAAAGACGCGGCCCGATCTCGTGTCGTTTTGCTCAACGATGCGTTTTAGCGTGGGCATTTGCAACTGCTTTCGCCGAGCCGAGAGGCTTTGGCCAAATAAAGAATCCATGAAGTCCGTGGTCAGAGGCGAGTCGGCTGGAAAACCTGCTGACCAGGCGGTGATCTCGATCTCTCGATCGGTCACAATCAACACTCATTAACACGGTGACACCTCCAACCGCGGAACAAACACCATGATGACACTCGCAATCGACCTTGGCAAGTTCACCTCCGTTGCCTGTTTTTTCGAAACCACCACCCAGAAACACCGCTTCGAAACGATCCAAACCCAAAAGAACCACATCGAGCACTTGCTTGCCACGCCGGGCATCGACCAGGTCGTCATGGAGGCCTGCGGCCCCTCGGGCTGGATCACGACATCTGCGAAGAAAAATCGCTAGCCACCATCGTTTGCAGCACCAACGAGGAGGCCTGGGCCTGGAAGAACACCAAGCGGAAAACGGACCGAGACGACGCACTGAAACTCGCCCAAATGGCGATGCTCGACACCCTTGTTACCGTGCACGTCCCCAAGATCAAAGTGCGTGAGCAGCGATCGATCACCAAATACTGGAAAAGCCTCGACCAAGACATCACCAAGCTCAAGAACAACATCCGCAGCATCTTCGCCAATCGCGGCATCAAAATCGACACCTGCGAGCGTGCCTGGTGTACCGGGCGGAAGAAGCCTTTTTAATCCGACATCAACGCCTCGCCCCTGCCCTGAAACGGACTGATTGACCACGAAGCGAACGAGATCAGAACCAAGCTAGCGAACAACCCCGAAAGGTCTTTTCCTTTGCCAGAAACCCTGACCCCAGCTGACCGCGGGCGGCGAAGAAAAGGGGTCACGAAGAAAAGGGGTCAGGACTCTTTACGGCGAGGTTGAAGGTGGCTAAGCTTTGCGGATGCCCCGTCCCAAACGCGTTGATGAGAAGAACGCGATCTACCATGCCTTGAATCGAGGCAATGGACGCTCGACCATTTTCCTCAAGGAGGGTGATTACGAGGCGTTTGAGAATATTCTTGCCGAAGGGCTTGTGCGTTATCCATGCCTCATCCTTTCGTATCAGTTGATGCCGACTCATTGGCATTTCGTGCTCCAACCGACCGAAGATGGAGGGATGAGCAATTTCTTGCGTTGGGTTACCCTGACGCATACGATGCGATATCACGCCCACTAC
>Ga0163216_101609_pt1 | contig 12121 bp, 2 predicted proteins | sample SynspAceP_FD_167610 | JGI IMG/M metagenome (GOLD analysis project Ga0163216, IMG submission 167610) | Saline lake microbial communities from Ace Lake in Antarctica - Synechococcus sp. Ace-P (Illumina Assembly) | ecosystem: Environmental > Aquatic > Non-marine Saline and Alkaline > Saline ...
CGCTCCTCACATCGCTCAGCCGCCGGCGTCTCTCAGCAAGCACCTCGGGCTGATTGACGATCATGTCGATTTCAGGCTGCGTCGGCTCTTCGGGCGTCCCGTCGTCTTTCTTGCGATACGGGAACAGTCTCAGCCATCGCCGGGCGACTTCCTCATCGCTCCACTGGGCAACCACATCACTACGTGTTCTCAGGACCAAATGCATGTGGTTACTTAGCACAGTATAGGTCAGGCAGTCGATGGCGAAGATCGATGCCAGAAACTCCAGGCGACTGCGAATCCAGCCTCTGCGATGCTCATAAGACTGCCCCGAATGTGGATCTTCCCCGCAAAGCCAGGCCCGACGCACGCATCGCTGAACCAAATGAAAAACCTGCACCGAGTTGGGGTCGGTAATTTCGCATCTTGGCTTTCGTGGCATGATCGCCTCCTTCATGGGGGGTGAACTGAGCTAGTTTTCGTCGAGATAGCACATCGCCGCCGCTTCGCCAATAGGTGGGTGGCCCCAACTTTCCGCCGAATAAGACAGTGTGAGGCTACTGAGCTTCGGATATCTACCAGGGTGGCGAGACTGAACCACTGCATGCTGACCGAGAAGTGCCGGCGGCAAACAAATCATTGGACTTTGAGTCCCAAAAAAACTACCCTATCGGTAGTGCCGCTATCGGTCTGCGCGCATCGTAAATTTCTAGTTTGACCATGACAGTGCTGGTATTCGCCGAACCGTTTCTTGGAGCATCCAGAATCACTGCGACTTCTTCGAGGAGTTTGTCTGGGTTCACAACTGCTTCTGCAAGTTGCGTGATACAGGGAAAGACCCATGCCGCTGAGTCTTCGTCAAAAGGAGCCATTGGTCCGGTAGAATTGTAAATCACCTTGGCGGTGTTTTCTGCCAACAAGGACAGGCACAGGTCGATCGAATAAAGTTGAGTGTCGAGTTGCCTCGCTTCGTAACGGAGCGTTCGCGTTCGGATAGCGGAAAAGACAGACTTTGCTGTCCAGCTTAGCCACGAATATTTTCCGGCGATCAACAATTGCTTGTATAAATAGCTTTTTCGACGGCTTGCCCTCAATGCAACATCGAATAGCTCGCAACAAATTTGCGATTGTTCTCTTGGAGTTTTCGCTTCGAAATAATCGTGTCCGTCTTGAAGGCGCATTCTATGAAGAGTCATCGATTCTCATCTGCTTGATCGCCACTACCGAAGCCCACACCAACCATTATTCCCGTCGAACCGTCACTCGGAGCGAAAAACGTTGTGCCCTGCGGGGTGATACGGAAATACGGAGGGAACGAAGGACGTTGATTAAATCCCCATCTCGTGCCGGCGCTCCCCACCGAGTTGCCTACGGACTGAAGCCTACTCGTGAGAATGTCAATCTGAGGGTGGCTAGTGTCGATCCTGAAGTCGATATCACTTTGTGTGCCGGGACCTTTGCCCTCAGGTAGGTCAGTCCCAATATCGCGTCCTCTGCCGGCGGATCTGCTACCTGCAACATGAACCTCCGTTTCCAATTCAGTAACGATTAACTCGGTATCAGCGATCTCTTTTGGCGAAAGTGTCTTATTCTTACGCAAAGGATTCTTGATGGGACGACGCAGTATCGCAGGAAGAGGGATTGCCGGAATGATCGGAGTTTTAGGGATCGGAGCTACGCCAATCCCAACGCCAGCTTTTCCGGCCAAACCAAACCCGCCCGCAGCAGTTCCAGCCATCGCTCCGGTGCCTGTAGCAATGCGAGTGCTTCGCTCCCATCCATCTAATTGGCGATATTCTGCTGCATCAACTCCAACCGCACCCTCTGCAATTGCGTTGGCTCCAGTCATCTCTTGTGCCAAGTTCATGCTAAACCTTCCCCAGTCAGCCAAATCACCATCGAACTGATCTCCGGATTCGTTGAAACTCAACTTGACCGAGCGGTCTCCGAGGTGTCGTCCCGCATCACCATTGACGATCGCTTTACCAGCACCGTAGGCATTTGAAGTGAATTCGCTGACGAGCGTTGAAGTAAAAGCCCAACCGACCTTTGAATTGTCGATTACTGAGTTCCAAAATCCTTTGAGTCCACTCGGATCGGTCGCATTGGTCGGCCCGTTCCCCACATACCGATACAGGTTCGCATCACCCGCAGCAAATCCGATGGGGTCATTGCTGATGAACTCGCCCGTGTTCGGGTCGTACCAGCGGGCGTCGTAGTAGAAGAGGCCGGTGTCGGCGTCGTATTCTTGGGCCGTGTACAGGTAACGAATTCGACTCGTGTCGCCGCTCGTGACTTCGCCGAAGGCGGAGTAGGTGAAGTGCTCGTCGACGGTGGATTGATCGGTTGCCTCGTCGTAGTGGACGAGGTCGCGGATGCTGCCCAGGTGGTCGGTGAGTGTCCAGTCGGTTTCCACGGCGAATGTGTCGGGGTCGCCACCGGTGCCGGGGATCGTCTCGATGGTTTCTTGTGCGAATAACTGGTCGACGTTTTGCCCCCAGAGGTAACGTCGGTCGAGGTCGGCGGCGCCGGCCTCGGTGTCGCTGTTGTCGTCGACGAAGTCCAGCACCACGTTGCCCTTGTCGTCGGGGCGGGTGATGTCCCAAACGTATCGCTCGCGACGTTGCGATACGCCGTCGTCGATGGTCTTGCCGATCCGGCGGATCTGCACGTCGTAGGTGTACTCGATCGTCAGGACCGCGTTCGTGCTGGCGCCCGCGTCGGTGGCGTTTGCGTAGTCACTGACCTTGGTTAAACGGTTGCGGATGTCCCACTCGTAGACCGTGACGGTGCCATTGGCGAGATGCGTGCGACGGCTGCGGTTGCCCATCGCGTCGTACTCGTAGTCGTGGGTGCCGTCGGTCTCGGTCCGGTTGTGGGTTCCCGCCGGGGTGTCGAAGTCGTCCGTGCCGGTGACCGTCGTGCCCGTGTCGGGATTCGCCGGATCGAAGGAGGCGGGTAGGGTGACTTCCCGTCGCTCGGTTCGATTGCCGTTGGCGTCGTATTGGTATGTCCAACTGGGGTGAGACGCCGATGCGTAGTACTCACCCGTCAGTTGGCTGCGGGCATCGTAGGTGTAGTACACCGCGCCGTCCGCGGTGCTGGTAAACGACGTCAAACGATCGACTTGGTCGTATTCCCAATCCCAATCCGCCAGCACGACGGAGCCTTGACCGTGCGTGATCCCGATCAATCGGGAGGCGTCGTCGTATTGGTACGAACTGGAGGCGACGAGCAGGGACTCGTCCAACGCGTTGGTGGTGCAGCGGGTGATCTGATCGAGTTGGTTGGCGGAATCGTAGCCCAAGCGAACGTCTTTGAAGCCGATCGGGATCGTTCCATTTTGACCGGACTGGGTCAGCCGCGTGAGTTGGTCACGTCCGTTGTAGACGTAGTCGTTGCGGAAGTCGGCGGCGCCGTCGATCGACGCGGACAGGAGAACACGGCGATTGTCGGCATCGTAGAGCGACGTCAGCGTGACGTCGGTCACTTCGGGCGTGGTGGCCGTGACGGTGAAGTTCGACACGGCGGTCATGCGATCGAGGGCATCGAACTGATACGTGTACGCACTGAAATCATCGACTTGGCTGTACAGTCGATTGGCGATGTCGTAACGCGTGGTGATCGTGTTGGACAGCGTGCCGCCGTCGTACCAACGTTCTTCGATCTGGCGGTCGGATTCGTCGTAGTCGTACTCGAACGTATTCCCGCCACGATCGGTGAACTCGACCAAGTTTCCGTTGAGGTCGTAATCGTACTGGCGGGTGAGTGAAACTCCGCCGACGGTGGTGGTTTCCAGGGTGACTTGGTTCCAGTCGTCGTATTGGTACTCGGTGACATTGCCGGTGGGGTCGGTCAGCGAGAGCAGGTTCCCGGCGAGGTCGTACTCGTAGGTCGTTTCCCCGTTTTCGGGGTCGATTTCTTTGGTTTTGCGGTTGAGGCCGTCGTACTCGAACTGGGTGACCAGGTCATCACTGCCGCCCTCGGCACCGATGACTCGGGTTTGTTTGACGAGTCGCCCCAGTCCATCGAATTCGGAAAGGGTGATTGGTGCGGATTGCGGCCCATCCCCATCGGGATCGGGACGGGTTTCTTTGACGACGCGGCCCCACCCGTCGTGTTGGTAGGCGACTTGGCGTCCGAGCGGGTCGGTTTCGAGCACGACCTCACCGGTCTCGTTGTAGGCGTAGGTGATGATGGAGGGTTTTTCGACGATCCGGATCGCGTCGGCGATGGCTTCGCCGCCCGCGTTGTCGGCGATTTCGACGGTGAGCGTGCCGCTGCTAACGGTGTACTCACCGAGTCGTTGCCAGACGGGATCGCCGGGGTTCTCGGGGTCGTCACCGGACGGCGCCGAGGTTTGGTCGACGCTGAACGATTGCTCCAAGGCATCACCGTCGAAGACGGAGACCGGGGTGCCCGTTGACGCGGTTGCGATCGCGGGCCAGGTGATGAAAATTTCGTAGGAGGCCGAATCGAGATCGTCGAAAGTCCAGGTCGCGGTATTGTCGCCTGTTCCGACGGGGATGCTCGAATAGCCAGCGGAATGGCTCGTCCAGGTACCTGGTCCGTCGGTGGTAAAGGAGTTGAGTTCCTCATCGATCAACACGCCACTGCTGCCTGTCGAGGGCAGTTGGACTTCGTATGCCCGGTGCTGGTTATCGAACCGGGTGAGCGTGAGGCTGCCCGAGGGATCGGTGGATGCGATTTGATTGCCGGCAATGTCATGGCCGAACTGCCAAGTCGGGGCGGCGCCGCCGAGGGCGGGCAATTGGGTCGAGGTGTGGCGATCCAGAATGTCGAAATGGAACGAGGTCGTTCGTCCCAGGGGATCGCTTTGGGATGTGTTGCGGCCGAGAATGTCAAAGACACTGGTGTAGGAAACGCGACTGAGCACCGAGGCACCGCTCGCCGGGTCGGCGTGCGATGTCGCGGGCGCGAGCAGCTCGGTGGTACGCCCGTAGGCGTCGTGGACCGCGTTGATCGTGAACCCAAGCGGGTTGGTGATGCCGGTCGTGCGACTGAGGGTGTCGTGTTCATAACTCAGTACTGCGGCGGGTTTTCCCGTCAGCGTAGGGAGGGTGACCTGCGTGGGCCGGTCCAGTGCATCGAACTGGGTGGTGGTGAGCCGGTCGAGTGCGTCCGTGGTTTCGACGGGCCGTCCGACGATGTCATAGAGAGTCGAGGTCGTTGGCCGTCCGCCGGCGACGGCAGGCGAGAGCACTCGGACCTGACGATCCAAATTGTCGAATACGAAATCGGTCGTTTGCGTGGTCTGTCCGAGCGCGGCGACGTTGCGTTGGTTTAACCGTCCACCGGCGTCGAAGACGAACCCGGTCGCTCGCGTGACGCCTTGGATTGTGGGGTCACGCTGCACAATCATTCGGCCTTGATTGTCGTAGACGTACTCGGTCTTACGATCGCCATCGTTGACGTATTGAATCCGTTGACGAAGTTGGTTCGCGTTATCGAACTGGGATGTCGTGACACTGTGGCCGGTAGCGGCGAGCGAGACGACCGATTCGGTCAGGTTGATCGATGCGGAATCTTCCGACGCGGCGACCGTTGCGATTTGTCGATCTCGGGCATCGTAGTAGAACGCACGGTCCTTGCCTGCGGTGTCGATGTGTAATCGCAGGTTCCCGATCACATCGTATTGATAGAAACTCTTGCCCGCCTCGGTGAAAGGGACCAGGGTGGTGGGATCCAGGTGTGTCGCGGAGGGTAATTCCTGTGATTTCAATCGACCGAGATTGTCGTACTCGTTCGTCGTGGCCCGGTTGCCGCTCGGCGTCGTCTCGGTGATCGTCAATCGATCGTCGGCGTTGTTGTAGGTGTACGCGGTGACCGGGGAGGCGTGTTGAGAGGTTGCCGGATCAGTGATCGTGACGACTCGATTCAAGGCGTCGTACTGGAAGGTGACTTGATTGAGGAGCGAGTCTCTGGTGAGCGTGACATTGCCCGCCGCATCGTACTGCCAGACATTGTGAATGCCTTCGGGCTGATACTGATCGGTGCGACGACCGAGACCATCGTAGACGTTGGAGACGATCGTGCGTCCGGCTGCATCGGCGATCGAAGCGACGAGACCGCTGCCGCCGTCATACTGCGTGATGAAGAACGGTGCGGCATGGGGCTGCGTGCCGGTGACGGGATGGGTGCCGGGTGCGGGCAAGTTTTCGCGAGTTTTGCGATGCAGTGCGTCGTAGACGTAGGTTCGCTCGCGATTGTTGCTCGCCGAATGCAGCGGATCTTTGACACTCTTGACGTTGCCGAGGGTGTCGTATTGGAATGCCGTGACGCTGGTTCCGTGATCTCCCGTGGCCGGAAGCGTTTGCTTCGTCTTCCAGTTCCGCTCGTCATATTCGTAATCGGACGTACGTCCGAGCGTGTCTTCGACACTGGTCAGATTCCCGGCTGCATCGTACGCGTTGGTGATCGTCCCCGTGGCGGTGGCGTCGAAATGAACCGCCTCGGGCAGTGTGGTGACGGTTGGCCGGAACTCACCGTCGTACTGGAATTCGGTCACCCGTCCGAGAGCATCGGTCTGTTTGACCAACAAACCCTGAGCGTCGTATTCGAGGACGGTCTTGGGTTGGGAGGCGGTGATCGCGCCGGTTTCGTCAATATGCTCTTCGGAGGGTTCGAGTACTTCGATCAGTCGATCGAGGTGATCGTATTTCAGATCGGTTTGGCGATCGGACGCCCCGTCGATGACCTGATTGTGGGACTCTGGATTTTGACGAGCATCATAAGTGAATTCTTCGATCGAGGTGGCGGCGACGATGTTTCCGGAAGTCGTCTTGGCATGCTCGATCTTCTCGACCAATCCGAGATGGGTCCCCGAGGTGAAGTAGGTCGTTTCGCTCACGATCCCTCTGGGGTCGGTGTGCGTTCTCACTAGACCGCCGGGCAAACCACCGGCACCGGCGGGTGAAGCCGTGAAGGTGTAGCTCTCCGTGACGCCTGTGGGGCGATTGATCGAGGTCACGTTACCGCGTCCATCGAGCCCGAAGCTGGTTGTGAAATTGCGGCGATCGGTGTGGCTGGTCAAGACGCCGAAGTTCTCGTTGTAAACCCAAGATTCACTCGCACCGAGCGGGTAGCTCGCGCTCGTCCGGTTGCCACGCCCGTCGTAGGCGTAGGATGTTGTCAATTCGCCAAAGTCGGCAACGCCGCCACCGCCCGCAGGTTCGATCATTTTGTCAAGCAGACCGTTGTCTCGCCGTTCGTATCGCCAGACATTCTGAAACGGTGCGGGGTCCGCCATCGCGGTCATCAGACCGTAGTGATCCGTTTGATAAGTCCACTGGTGACCGCGTGGATCGTTGTAAAGGGCGCGAGGTTCGATGAACGTGTCGCCGGGACTCGATGTATCGCGTTGGCCGATCGAGTGATCGACGACGCGGCGAAGTCGCGGACCGCTGTCGGATCCAGCGAGGCCGTCGGTCAACAAGGGCGTCAATCCCCAAGAACTCCCATCGGCGTTGGTGACTTGGGTCACGCGTTGTGCGCTATCGTAGCCGATGGAGATCACGTCGCCACGGGCGTTGGTGATGCTAGTGAGACGATCGCCGGGGCCGGCGTAGACGAAACTGGTCACGGGTTGATCGGCATCGCCGAGTACGGGATCGGGAGCGGTGATGGTCGTGATTTGAGACCCGCCGGCGAAGGTCGTCACCCGTCCGGCAAAGTCTTCCATTTCATTCAGGAAGCCAGCGGAATAGCGGTACGTTGTCTCCAAACCGTAGGCATCGGTGATGCTCTCGATCTCGTCGTCGAGGCCATCATTGTCCGCATCGGTGTAGACGAACAAGGTCTGGTTTTTGTTGCGATCTTGGTGGCTTTGAAGCAACCCGTCTTGATCAAATTGGTAGTGACCGCCGTTGTTTGTTAGAAGTGTGAAGTCGCCCGTTCCGGGCGAGTAGCCTGAGTCGACAAAGTATCCGTCGGTATCATTGAGTCCGCCGTGGTCTAACTGATTGAACGATCCATCGGGCGTATCGTACTTCCAGCTTCCCACGAGCATGACCGCGTCGGCGACGACTTCGCCGTCGACGAATCCGGCCGAACCGAGGGCCGTTGCCAAGCGAACCGAGAGTGATCCGTTGGTGGGAACGAAGTACCCGAGACTTCGCCAGTCGGTACCATCGAGTTCCAGTTCACCGGGCGTGTATCGTTGATTGACGAGGATTGTTTTACTTGACGTGCCTGTGCCGACTTCTCGCCCCTCGATCGTGTAGGGTACTTCGGAGGCTCGCGATCCGGCAGCGGTCCACGTTGTGAATACTTGATAGGATTTGTGATTGCTCAATCCGCCGAAATCCCAACGGATACTGTCGGTTTGTTCAGCGAGGCCGCCGGTACTGACCCGATAAGTACCTTGGTGGCCACCCTCACCGGTACCGAGACTCCAGCCGACGAGCGTGCCGGGGCTGAGGCCGCTGTCGTCCTGGGTGGCGACCACATCCGCGTCCGTGATCGTTGCCTTGTACCAAGCGGACGTGCCATCTCCCCGGATCAAAGCGGCACCATTGGCAGCGGCAGCGCCTTCGGGGGCAAGACGAGAAGTGGCTTGAAGCAGGGAAGAGGTGTCCGTGCTCGAGCTATCGTGAGACTGGATCGGGGAAATTCCATCACCGGGAACAATACGGTCGAGACCATCGATCCACCATCGCTCACCCAGTTCGCGGGTTCCAACATTTTCTCCGACACGGTTCACGATCTCAGTCGAACCCCGCAACGTTCGTGTCCGCTGCTGGCCGCCACCGAACGCGGTTAGCTCGATGTCGTACTCGTAATGACCGCTCCGCAGTTTGTCAACGATTTCGTCGCTGCCCGACACAACGATGCGGAGTTTTTGTCCGCCATTGATCGGTGTGGCATCAAACGCGACGCTGCTGCTTTCGATCCCGCCGAAGGTCAGCTTGGCGGCGATCGTGTCCGGCTGAACGCCGCTTGGCACGTCGAATTCAACTGACACGATGGGACGTAGGTGATCGTTACCGATGTAAGTCGGCGCGAAACCAGCCGGGACGAGTGGTAAGTTCAAGTTGACGAACCCCTGCTGGACGCCGACTTCGACTGAGCTATTGGAGATCACATCCGCGGTCAGGCCGGTACTTTCGGTGTCCACGTTGCGATTAACGAATCCACCGACGGCGTCGCTGTCCAGTATGAAGACAGTCGCCGCATTGATAACGGAAGAGTAATACGGTGTGGTGGGCGTCGGAGTGTAGGGAAAACCCAATTCATATTGTGGATTGGCCAGAAGAGTTATCTTGACGGCTTCGTCCCATTCGATCATCGCGTCACCGAAGGGACGGACGTCGATCAGCACGGACGAGCGTCCGTCCGGAATCACGATCTTTCCGATACCGGTGGATGAGTCAAACGTCGTCACAGATTCGCTGTAGAAAATGTAATCGGTGTAGAGGGTAGCCAAGGTCTGCCCACTATCGAGCGACGACTCGTTCATTGCGACTTCGAACCACACCATCAGGTCTCCCGAGTCGTTTCCCTCGCCACGGTCGATGATGAACGTCGCATCGTCTTTGTCGAGGATGGGATCTTCGGCAGCATAGATGTCCGTCGCAGCCAGCGTGACTTCGTTCACGACCGTCACGTTGACGGCATCCCAAAGTCCGAAGTCAGCATTGTAGGCAATCAGATCGGTCTGATACTCGGAGAGCGAGCCGGAAGAACTCGAGCCGGAACCCGGCGTTCCGGAACCGGGATCCGGATCTTCTTCCTCGGGTTCCACACCGTCCGGGTCCAGTTCAACGAAAATGCGTTGTTGGCCTGGGAGCGTGGCGCCGCCCGTTGAGATATCGATGCCTTCGATGTAAAGAGTGACGGTCCGACCGGCTCCGTCGTTCTCGCCGGCCAGTTGTTCGAATGAGTAGATTCCGTCTTGCCCCTCAGCACCAACGGGTGCGATGTAGTCGCCGGGTTCGTCCGCGTTGGCGGCAGCGGCGCTGCGTGCCTCATCGCCATTCTTGGTCCACAGTCGTAGATAACCTTCGGCACGTTTGGGCAGTCCATCCCCATCGAAGTCCATCTCGCCGGGATCCGAGCCGCTGTAGTGGAAACGGAACCGCGCTTCGGATAGTTCAATGCCATCTGGAACTTCGAGTACCAGCGGAGTGAATTTCCCCAGCCCACTCGAGATCACGTCATCGACGATCAGATCGGACCCGTAGGAATCGAACCCATCGGCAAAATCCACCAATCCATCGTTGTCGACATCACGAACGTTGACGATGACAAACTTGCCTGGGCGCGCGGGATCGAGAACAAGGTCTTCGACTTGCTCCTCAAACTCGCTTCGTTCAGGGGGTGCTAATCCGTTGTTGTTATCCGAATCGACATCGAGATCCAAGCCGACGACCGTGACGCGAACGGCATCGGCGATTTCATACCCAACGTTTCCCAGCAGCGGAGTGCTTGGATCCGCTTCGCCGTCGGGATCCATGTTGACGATGATCCGCTCTGCTTCACCGATCGTGACACCGATGCCCTCGACGTAGAGGGTGACGGTTCGGGTGGAATTGCTGGTGACCCCGAGGTCGGCCAAGGAATAGACATCGCCTGGTTTGACGAAATCGCCTCCGGCGCGAACTTGCTGTTGACGGCGAACTGCGCTGGCATCTTTGGTCCAGATTCGCAGTGCGCCCGTGTTGACATTTCCCGCAGGGTCGGATGCGTTGTATTCGAACTTGAATCGGGCATCGGACGTTTTGACCGGTGCCGGGATCTCCAGTACCAGCGGGGTGAAGCTGACGCCGGACTGATCGATTAAGTCATCGTCATCGATGATGGTTCCGATGCCTCGGCCATTGCTGATTGTACCGTTCGAAGGATAGGTCAGATCAACGTAAAAATCCTCTTCCAGTTCGGCGAACTCGTCGTCGGTAATCCCGATCGTGATGGACCGAGTAGTTTCCCCAGGGCCGAAGTAGACTGAACCATTCAATGTGGTGTAATCAGTGGACGCCTCTGCGGTGCCGTCGCTCGTGCTGTAGCCGACTGAGGCAGGGCACGCGCCTCCGCCGGTGAGAGTCACCGCGAACGTCGCGGTTCCAGCCGCTTCGTTCACCGTCGCATCGCCAATGGAAAACGTGGCCGTATCGTCGTCGCTATCGGAGTCGGAGTCGGTGTCGCGGTCCGGGTCATCGTCGGAGTCGCACGTGCCTCCGGTTCCATGCCCTGTTCCGGACTGACTGCCAGCTTCCGAGTCAGGGTACGAGCTTAACTGAGACTCAGGTGCGGATCCGGACTCTCGGCTCGCGACAGCAACTTTATCTTCTTCAGGAACAACCTGCGGAGAGCTACTTGGTGAAGCGTTTCCGCTACCACCGGCGCTAGTGAACGTTCCGAATACAGTATCAAAGCGTGCCAAAATCGCCTGCGAATCTTGAACAGAAACGGTTCCGTCGCCATTGACATCCATGGCGGAATCGACAGGTGCGTTTGGCGTATTCAGCGCATTAATGACCAACAGTGCGTCGAGAGTTTCCACCCGCCCATCGCGATTGATATCCAATTCCAAAAACGAGTCTTCATTGGAATTCGATGCGACGTCATCGGCAGGCCGCGTGTGAACGGTTGGCGGTTGACCGGGCAACTCGGGATCAACCAAGACGTCGACCGCCAGGAGCACTTGTTGGCTCAACGTCTGGATCATCAGCCGCCGCTCTCTGGGGTCTCTACCCGACGTTGATTTCCCCATGCGATTTCCAAACATTTCGTCCCGTACCCAGTTTAGGAAGACTAGGTTTGCGATTGGTTTTTACCCGTCGAGCACTCGCCTGTCAACTTTTTTATCTGAAATCGAGTTTTTAAATTCGAAGCAAGTGCGTCAAGTTAAACGAAATCTGGCGGGAGCAATCTCCCCAGGCAGGCATCGCCATAATGGCCAGCCGTCGATGTGGTGATCCCCCATCCCAGCTAACTGGATAACGATTCAGCGAGTTGTTTTTCACTAGAGCGGGCTGTGTCATCACAAGATCTCGTTGTAACTGCTCAATAATCCGTCTGGATTGATCTTTACACGGACAGGCGATTTCGCGCTCTCTATCGCCAATGAGCAAGCAAGAACCCGAATCGCCCGCCCCCATCACGATCGCCGGCATCGAAATCT